>Ga0209131_1000925_pt1 | contig 20420 bp, 16 predicted proteins | sample GraSoi_2013_40cm_FD_185826 | JGI IMG/M metagenome (GOLD analysis project Ga0209131, IMG submission 185826) | Grasslands soil microbial communities from the Angelo Coastal Reserve, California, USA - Sample 9_17_2013_40cm (SPAdes) (version 2) | ecosystem: Environmental > Terrestrial > Soil >... | reverse complement strand
CCGCCACTGCGCGAGCAAGGTCCGCGATGCTCTGGTCTTCGCCGCATCCGATGTTGATGAGCGGGAAGTCGTTGGGGCCCCGCAGGACCTCGTCGAAAGCTTCATCCGGAAGGCTCATCATCATCACGCAGGCGTCGGCCATGTCGTCGCTGTACAGAAACTCCCGTCTGGGCGAGCCCGTGCCCCAGATCACCGCGCGATCGAGGGCGCCCGTCTTCGCTTCGTGCATCTTGCGTATGAGCGCCGGCAGCACGTGGGCCACTTCGAGATCGTAGGTGTCGTTGGGGCCGTAGAGATTCGTCGGCATAACGGCGAGGTAGCGCGTGCCGTATTGCCGGTTGTAGCTGCGGCACATCTCCACGCCCGCTATCTTTGCGACGGCATAAGCCCGGTTGGTGAATTCCAGCGGGCCGGTCAGCAGGTACTCCTCCTTGATCGGCTGGGGACAGTCGCGGGGATAGATGCAGGAAGAGCCCAGGAAAAGCAGGCGCCTTACGCCGTTCCTCCACGCTTCGTGTATGACGTTGGTCTGGACGGAAAGGTTGGACTGGATGAACTCCGCGGGGAAGTTGTTGTTCGCCAGGATCCCCCCGACCTTCGCGGCCGCGATGAAGACGTAGGCGGGTTTCTCCTGCTCGAAGAATTTCCTGACCGCGGTCTGGTCGGTGAGCTCGAGCTCGGCATGGGTTCGAGCAAGGAGATTCCGGAAGCCTCCGCTCGCCAAGCGACGCGACAGCGCCGATCCGGCGAGACCCCGGTGACCCGCGACGTAGATCCGCGCGTTCGACTCCATGTGTCGCTCGAATTCTTCGGTTTTGCCCTATTCGTGGCGTTGATCTGCCGTGGGGATCAGCGCGACTTTAGTTTGATTTATTGACCAGGCGCGTGTTTGCGCTGCGCTTTCGCTCGCGTATTGTAGCGTGCCGCATCATCGCTCCTTTGCGAAAGGGAGCAGCCCGCAAGGTGCCGCTTCTGCCGCGCGTCAGGTCCCACCGCTTCCCCCGCGCTCGTTGGCAAGGGAGCGGCAATGGACGTACCCTAAACAATGGGTATAAGATTCAACGCCCTGCTGGTACGTCCTGCAGGTAATTCGTAAGTTCCCGAATCGGTTTTTTGAAACGGATCTTATATGCGGACTACTTTTCGCTCTTTCGGAATAGGCCTCGGCATCCTGCTCGCGTTGCCCGCCTGGGCGCAGGTCGATCCCACTCAACAACAAACCACGACCGCTCCCGCTCCCAACATAAGCCAGGAGCAGGCTCCGGCGATGCAGAGCATTCAGGACGTGCGCAGCCCGCTCAACACGATCAGCAATCGCCCGCGCGCGACGGCGGGCACGCAGCCGGGCACGGCGGCAGGAGCCGGCCAGGCCGGGCTCACCCCGGGTGCGCGCACCGCATTTCCCGGCACCGATCTCCAGCTGCGGATCCAGGAATTCGAATTCCAGCAACTGCAGCAGGACCTTCAGGCCGAGCAGCGGGAGCGCAACGAATTCCAGCAGTTCGTCACGCAATCAACCGGCCGCGATCTGCCGATGTTCGGCGCCAGTCTCTTCCGCAGCGTGCCGAGCACCTTCGCTCCGGTCGACAACATTCCCGTCATGCCCGACTACGTCATCGGGCCCGGCGACGAGATCCAGATCCGCGCCTGGGGCCAGATCGACGTCGATTACAACGCGGTGGTGGACCGCGACGGCACGATCAGCGTGCCCAAGGTGGGCGTGATCAACGTCGCGGGCATCAAGGCCAACGACCTTCCCGCTTACCTCAAGACCGTATTCGGCCGCACGTTCCGCAATTTCCAATTGACCGCGACGCTCGGCAGGCTGCGCTCGATCCAGATTTTCGTCGTCGGGCAGGCGAAGCGCCCCGGCACCTATACGGTCAGCTCGCTCAGCACCCTCGTCACCGCCCTGTTCGCCGCGGGCGGCCCCTCGAGCAAAGGCTCGATGCGCGGCATCCAGTTGAAGCGGGGCAACCGCGTCGTCGCCGACTTCGACCTGTACGACCTGATCCTCTCGGGAGACAAGTCGAAGGATGCGCAGCTCCTGCCGGGGGACGTGATCTATATCGCGCCGGAGGCGTCAACGTGCCCGCCGTATACGAGCTCAAGCAGAACACGGTGCTGTTCGACCTCATCCGCTGGGCCGGAGGTCTTGCCACCACCGCGGCGGGGCAGAAGGCGACCCTGGAGCGGATCGAAAACCACAGGGTCCGCACGGTGGAGGAATTCCCGCTCGACATGAGCGGGCTTTCGCGCCCAATCCACGACGGCGACCTCGTCACGGTGTACACGCTCGTGCCGCGTTTCGACAACGCGATCGCCCTGCGCGGAAACGTCGCGCAGCCCGGCCGCTTCCCCTGGCGCGAGGGCCTGCGCGTGCGCGACCTCATCCCGGACCGGGAAGCGCTGCTCTCGCGCGAGTACTGGCTGAAACGCAACCAGGCCGTGGGCCTGGAGGACAGCGTCGCGGCCATTCTGAGGCAGCAGAGCGCGACCGGCACGCGGCTCACCATCGAGGATCTGAACCAGCGGCGCAAGCGGGAGGGCGAGCTCGACGCCACCGTAGGGGACACGATTCGCCGCATTCAGACGGAATCCGAAGCCGCGAGATTCCTGGATCCGAACCAGACTTCCAGCACCGTGCAGATCACCCGGCTTCAGGACGCAAGCAAGGGAACCCTGGAGGCCGCGAAATCCGACGCGCAGCGGCTGGTCAACCAGATCAAGCCCTCGCAGCGGGAGGTGAACTGGGACTACGCGGTGGTCGAGCGCATCAACAGGGAAGACCTGACCACCTCGCTCATCCCCTTCAACCTCGCCAAGGCCGTGATCGACGGCGATCCGGAGCACAACGTCCTCTTGCAACCCGGCGACATCGTCACGGTGTTCTCGAAGGAAGACATCAAGGTCCCGATCTCGAAGCAGACGCAGTACATCCGCATCGAGGGCGAGTTCGCGAGCTCAGGCGTGCACCAGATCATGCCCGGGGAAACCCTCCGGCAGCTCGTCGTCCGCGTGGGCGGCCTGGCGCCGAACGCGTACCTCTTCGGCGCGCAGTTCAGCCGGGAATCCACCCGGATCCAGCAGGAAAAGACCCTCGAAGAAGCGCTCAACCGCCTGGAGCGCGACATCCAGCGATTCAACACGCTCCGCGCGCAAAACGTGACCTCCCCCGAGGACGCCTCCTCGCTCAAGCAGCAGGCCGAGAACCAGCAAGCTCTTCTCACACGCTTGCGCCAGATCCGGCCCACGGGCCGCATCGTGCTCGAGCTGCCCGAGAACGCGCAGGCGAAGGATCTCCCCGACGTCCCGCTCGAGGACGGCGACCGCTTCACCGTGCCGCCGCCGCCTTCGATGGTGAGCGTTTTCGGCTCGGTGTTCAGCGAAAGCTCGTTCATCTACAAGCCGGACAAGCGCGTAGTCGACTACCTCACACAGGCGGGCGGTGCGACCAAGAGCGCCGACGAGAGCAGCATCTACGTCCTGCGCGCCGACGGCTCGGTGAAGAGCAGGCGGCAGGAGGGATTCTTCACCGCCTCGCTGGAGCGCTCGCGCCTCATGCCGGGGGACAGCATCGTCGTGCCCGAAGAGCTCGACAGGACGACGGTCACCCGGGCGCTCAAGGACATCTCGCAGATCTTCTACCAGTTCGGCCTGGGCGCGGCGGCGATACAGGTGATACGGAACAGATAGGCTGGCGGGTCGGCATGTCTGAGCAGGCTCACTCGGAGAACCTCAAGGACGCTCCGGCGGACCAAAGTCCACCTGTCGAGGACGAAGTCAGCCTGCTCGACTTGCTGATCGTCCTCGCCAAGCACAAGCGACTTGTGCTCGGCGTTCCGTTTGTCGTGGCGATTGCGGCTGCGATCATCAGTTTGCTCCTAGCCAACATCTATACTGGGACGACCCGGCTTTTGCCGCCCCAGCAGAGCGCCTCGGCGGCAACTGCCCTTCTAAATCAACTCGGCGGTGCCGCAGGAGTGCTGGCCGGAGCGACCGGCGGGGCGCTCGGCATAAGAAATCCTAACGATCTCTACATCGGCATGCTTAAGAGCCGCACCGTTGCGGATAATCTGATTGCCCGCTTTGACCTCAGCAAGGTGTACCAACAGGAGTTGCAGAGCAGCACGCGCACGGCTTTGCAAGGCAACACCTCGATTGCAGCGGGAAGGGACGGGATCATTGCGATCGAGGTCGACGACAAGGATCCAAAGCGCGCGGCGGAACTCGCCAACGCTTACGTGGACGAACTGATGAATCTCACAAAAGTTCTGGCAGTGACCGAAGCCTCGCAGCGCAGGTTGTTTTTCGAGCGCCAGCTACTCCAGGTGAAAGACAATCTTACCTCGGCAGAAATGGCGGCGAGGCGGGGCCTGCAGAAGGGCGGCCTCGCTCAGGTGGATGCGCAGGGGCGCAGTATGATCGAAGTGACGGCCCGGTTGCGTGCCCAGATCTCGGCGAAAGAAGTTCAGCTCGGTGCGATGCGCACCTTCGCTGCCGAAGGTAACCCGGAACTTCAAAGGACGCAGCAGGAGCTCGAGGCGCTCAAGCGCGAGACCGCTCGCATTGAGGGCTCCTCGCCGCTTGCCGCCGTCGGAAGAGTGGGTGAAGCGAGTAGCAGCGGCCTTGACAACCTCGGCCGCCTGCGCGACGTGAAATACTACGAATTTCTCTACGAGTTGCTCGCAAAGCAGTACGAGCTCGCCAAGATAGACGAGGCCAAGGACGCTACCGTAATCCAGGTGATTGACAAGGCGATCGAACCTGACCGCAAGTCCAAGCCGCGGCGGACGCAGATCGTCCTCATCTCGGCGATCGCAGCTCTGTTCGTTTCGATCCTGTGGGCTTTCGGTCGAGAGGCGGCGAGTCGGGCAAGAGCGGACCCTCAACGGGCCTCTCGGCTCGAGAGCCTGCGGGATTATTTGCACTGGTAGTAGCGAATAACTCCGACCTAGGAACTTTATCTAGGAAGAAAAGCGTTCTTTGATTTTTCTGGCCGGGTTCCCGACCACGACAACATTCTCCTCCTCGATGCTTTTCGTAACTACGGCGCCGGCGCCTACAACGACACCGTTGGCGATTCTTACGCCGGGCAAAATGGTGACGTTTACCCCTATCCACACATCATTACCGATGGTAACTGGTTCCCTTACTACGGTCAGATTCATCTTCTTCAATTTGTAATCGTGGGTTGCAGTTGTTATGACGACGTTCCATCCGATCATGCAGCTATCCCCTATCGAGATGTGTTCGACAGCATACAAATAGCCCCTTCCACCGAAAGTTGTATTGCAGCCGATCGACACGTTCTCGGGGCAAACAATCTTAGTGTTACCTAAGTAACTACCGTTGCCGACATAGCGGAGCTGCCTCCGTCTAAGGGCTTCACATACTCGATGAAATATGGATCTAGCGAGATTCTTCAAGTTTACAATCTACCCTTCAGGATTCTCAACTATATAAACGACTTCATCGCGATGCGAGGAATCTTTGCAGCATTTTCTTGGCGATGTGCATTAGATCGCCAAAGTCCCGCCACGTTATTAGCCAGAACTCGCTTGTACGCTGCTTGGTCTCCCGACTGACCTGTCTGACGAGGTAAACGCAGCGAAGCGCATCGCCGAGAGCCATCGCCAAGGCGAGCCCAAACAGCCCGAGTGCTGGTACGAGGCCCCACCCAAGTATTCCGAAGGTTGCCAGATATATTAGACGTCCGGCAGTATCCGCACCGACTTTTCGCTGTCCCTTTAAAAACTCCGCTACGTTGTCTGCCAACAGGGCAAACAAGCAGGACACCATGAGGAAAGCGACCGCGTCTATGTCAACCACGAAACCTCGCCCGAACGCCAGCGGGATCAACCGCTCAGCTACGAGCCACAAAGGCACGATGCACACAAAATAGACGAGTAGGCCTTGCCGAAACGCACGGGCCATATTCAGGTTTTCGCCCACAATCCCAACGTGGAATGCATGGGAGCCGATGGCGCTTCCAAGTGGTGCGAGAAGACGACTGTAAGAAAAATACACGACAAAGAGCCCCAGCGGCTGCACACCCATCCAGTGCTCGAGTAGGATCTGGTAGGCGGAATTGCTGAAATTGCCAAGCATTACGGGTAGTGCGAAAACAAAAGATAAGCTTAATACAGCTCGCACGTCACCGTGAGTCACGGACAAAACGTGCGTCCCCTCTCGACGGACCCGCCCCCACATCAGCAACGCCGCCATGGCGAAGGCGCCATATGCGGACGTTAAGTTAGCCAATACGATCCAGTCTAGGAATGTTTCCGGCGCGACTGCCCAGACCGCTAGTAGCAAGAATAAGTTGCAGCCGTAGAACCACAAGCGAGCCAGATTAAACCGGAAGAAATCGCCGATGCCATTAAACAGAGATACCGCGAGCGTGAAAAAATACAGCGCTGGCACATAGGCGAGATATGTTGTTCCGAGGCCTGCGAGATGAGAGTCCTCTATACGCCAGACCACCGTGATGTAGCCTGCGACAATCGCCGGTATGGAGAACAGCAGTACTAGTTTGATGATGGTGATCTGCGGATGATGGAGATCCCCACGGCCACCGAGGATAGCTACGGCCCGATCAACGCCTAGGAAAGCAATGCCAGCGACAAGCTGAGGGTAAAGCAAAACGAGGGCGAGTTCACCTCGACCGACCGGGCCTAGCATACGGGCGGTCGCGACCGACGTTACGAGGGTCATCGCTTGGATGGCGAAATTTGCCCATATCGTTCCGCCAATCATCGGCGTAGCACCCGGCTGGCCAATGTTCCGACAGCTGCAGGCATGAGCATATCCGCTACCAGCACTAGTGGGGAGTTGTGACCGGGCTTATGGGCCGCGGTTAAAGCGTGTCTGCTCGCGACTGCGCGTATAACGGGCAGGCGCCGTCTGCCATAGCAGCCGCGTACTAGGGCGAGCCGCTCCACGAGGAAACCAGATTTCTCTAGGAATTGGCTCAACGTAGTCCGGCAAAAATAGCCTACGTGCCGCCAATCACCCAGATGCCTCGCTACAAGAGGTGTATAGAGCTCGGATGGCACCTCTACGATGAGAATGCCGCCTTCTTTGAGCACCTTACGTGCAGAAGCCAGCAGCGCAGTGGGAGAAAAAACATGTTCGAGTATATGATTCATCACCACTACATCGAACGTTTCCCCGTCCACTTTTGTGAAGTCAAGCCCGTGCAGTTTTTCAATCCGCGGATCGGCTGGGGGGCAGTCGGTCGTATCCGCGACGACAACCCGATACCGAGGCACGAGGTGCTGACAGCACTCGCCACGCCCGCCCCCTAAGTCAAGCACCGCCGCACCGGCCGCTATACCGTGGGCAGACAATGCCGTTGAAATGACGGCCTGCCTCTCGACCAAACATGCCTTAACGATCGGCATTTCTTTCTCGGCCTCGCCGACAGCAAAGCTGGTATCGTGTTCATACAGTGCGGTTAGCAGGGCATCGGAGAAGCGCTCAGGCTGGAATATGAAGCGGCAGCGCCGGCAGACGACAGTCGAGAGGGGTATCGAGACACCGAGCACCTGCTGGCGCCCTGCTGCCACGCGAGCTCCATTTTTGGAAACGTCAGATCCGCATAGGTCGCATATCGGGGAAATTCGGATGTGTTCGAGTGGATTCATGCCCTCTTGGTGCTGTGCTTCGCTGCCGAAACGATATCGGTGAGGATGCCATGTAACTTGGCGCTGAACGCACCGAAATAGAACTTTTCAATGCCGGGCTGAAGGCGCCCCTTCGGTCTGGATAGCGCGGTTAGCACTCCATCGATGATTTCATCCTTGTTGTTTGGATCGACTTGTATGATGAGTTGCGATTCTGGGTCATTCACCTCCCAGGAATCTTCGAGCTTGCATCCGACGACCGGCACACCGCAAGCTAATGCCTCCAGGAAGACAAATCGATATGGATAACGATCGAACCCGGGATTGCTTCCCGGCATCGCAAAAACATCGGCCAAGCGGTAGTGATCCGCCTTTTCCGCTTCCGGGACATAACCGGCGAATACCGTCATGTCCGCGACACCAAGACGCTTTGCTTTGTCCTCCAGCCTCTTCTTGTCTTCACCATCTCCCATCACCAAGTACGCGAGATTGGGTATTCGCTTTCTCAGCTCTGGTAGCACCTCCAGCATCTCGTCGAAGCCTTTGAAGAAATCGTGCCCAGTATCGAGCCTTCCAGCTGTCATGACGACGGTTTGGCCTCGGATCCTGTAGCGCTCTATCAAGTCGTCTTTGCGCTCACGAATTCCGTATTTGGATTCGTCAACACAATTTGGGAGGTAATAATAATTTTCATGTGGAATCCCTGCCCACTCGATAAAATGCCGCGCCGTCAGCCGTCGTATGGCCATAAACGACTTCAATCGGTGGCATAGGTAGTTTACCAATTTGCGCGAGGTAGGCGACCATACGTCAACGCCGTAGATAACAGGAACGATCGGGCACCGATAAGCAAGACCCAGTAACCAGGCGATCGGCAGCAAATGGATGTGTGCACAAATAATCAGGTCAAAACGCCGATAGGAGAACGCAGTCCGCAGACAGGCGTACGCATATCTCAACTTGCTTCCTGCAGAACGGACATCGTAATCCAGGTTGTCGGGCATCATTTCCAATTCATAAGAAATTTTTCGTGGAATCGCTAGCACGCGCTCCATCATCGGATAGTTGCACAATGCTCGCAGCAGGTTCCTGTTATACGATGCTATGCCGCCACGACCGCCATATGCATCCGTGACCAAAACAAGCGCCTTTATCCTAGGATCACTACGCATACCTTCCTGTATCAAGGCTTAATGATCTCGATAGCGCGAGCGAGAGAAAATAAAATCGCCGTAAAAACGTTACCATAAGCAGCTCACGAAACTGTGTGGCCACAAATTTATCGGGTCAGGTCAGAAGACTGTGGACAATAAGAGCATTTTTGGAATCCTTAGAGATTGCGCACGAGAATACCCCAAGGACCTCATAGAAAGAGAATTAGACGATGTACTGAGGATTGCCTTTCACATCTCTTTGGTTCTTCAACGGACAGGAGGCAATGTCAGAATCTGCGATCTCGGCGGGGGTATCGGATTGTTTTCTGTTGGCTGCGCTGCAATCGGCATGTCTTCCATCCTCGTCGATGACTTCCGTGACAAAGTGAATGCTGAGTTCGAGGCTGTCCCTCGAACTCTTCATAAGAAATATAACGTAGACGTGGTTAGTGCGGACGTGATTGAAGCCCCTCCCTCGTTTGCCAGCGAGTCACTGGACGTTGTTACGTCTTTTGATTCCTTAGAGCATTGGCATCATTCGCCTAAACCTCTTTTCCAAGAGGTTATGAGGTGGCTGAAGCCCAATGGATTATTTATCTTAGGCGCGCCTAATTGTGTGAACCTCCGAAAAAGAATTACTGTTCCACTTGGTTATGGTAAATGGTCCAGTATAGAAGATTGGTATGAAGCAATTAGATTTCGGGGCCATGTGAGAGAGCCGGATGTCGCAGATCTACGATACATAGGGGAAAAACTTGGCCTAGAAAATATCGAGATTATGGGCCGCAACTGGCTTGGATATAGGTCCCGATTCAATTGGGTGCGAGTGCTGGTCCCGTTGATTGATAGACCACTTAGGTTATTCCCTGCTTTGTGCTCGGACTTGTATTTAATTGGGAGGAAACTATCCTGATTTCCAGGAACGTGCAGAAAAGGGTCCGTTTACATTGGTTGTTGAAGTAATATTTTCAAATCAAGACACATGCTGATCGAGCTTCGCACGTGGTTGTGAATCTGTTCTTGTCCACACACGTCTGGACCTTGCCTCTCAATGCCTTCGGCGTACGCCAACACGTGGCGGCGCTGTACGAAGAAGTATTTCGGGGTTGCGATGTGCGCGTGTACCCCAAGCGACCGACGGGCCACCTGCTGGTCGAAGTGCTGCGGCATCTGCCCGTCCTCCTCGCGGGCGAGATCAATGTCCTCGCACCGGACTATCCCGTGGTGGCCGGCGCACTGGCGTCCTGGCTCAGGCGAAATCCAGGCTTCATCGTGCATACCTGGAAAGTGCCGGGGGTCTCGGATAGGCGTTTGAGCGCACGGATTCACGACTACCTGCTGCGCCGGGTGATCGACCGCGCGCGTGCGGTCGTGGTCGTGAGCATGACCCAAAAGCGTCAACTCGAAACGATGCGGGTAACTTGTCCCGTCGCGTTTGCGCCCGTGTCCGTGGATTGCCTTTTCTGGCGGGCAGACCCGGTGGACATGGACGATGTACTCAAGCATTTCGGCCTGGCAAAGCGCGGTTACGTGTTGACGGCGGGTGGCATCGATCGAGATGAAATTTACGCTGCCAAGGTGGCCAGCGTGCTGGGGTTGACCTACGTCCGGGCCAGCTGGAATGCTGATTCTGCCGAGCGCGCGCGATTGCAGCTTACGCGTGAGAGTTTGGAGGGCCACTCCCGAATCCTCGTCAACCCGTCCGACGTGGAATTGAGGGCACTATATGCTGGAGCTTGGCTTGTTTGCTTGCCAACACTGACAAGAACGAATCCGGCCGGTCTTACCTCGCTTGTTGCCGCTATGGCTTGTGGGGCTGCTGTGGCAGTACCTGAAACCATAGCGGAGGGTTACGTCGAGGATGGAACTAATGGGCTGGTGTTGAGAGGGACTCCGGATGAGTTTGCTGCGAGACTGCTTTCGGAAAGGGACGAGCTATCTTCGATTCGCGAGATGGCACGGAAGTTCGCGGAGACAAGATTGAACAACCTAACTGTAGCGCAGCAGGTGAGGGCTCAATTTTTGGCTGAGCGAGTGTGGGGATAGTGAATTGGTACAACTAACGCCGTTGATCAGGCCTGCAATTATCATCTCGGTAGTGGGTCACCCGTGAATCTCAGTGAATCCGTGGTTGGCGCTCGCGCTAAACGAACCGTTGGGCACATATTCGGCGTGGCGGCGATAAGCGCGGGTCTTATCCTGATTAATGCGCTGCTTCTAGTCGCGGCTCCAACGGACTGGTTAAGTACAGCAAATCAGATAGCGCCGGCGATCCTGTTACTAACATGTCTGTGGGGTGCCTATCGCACCATGAAGAGCTCGCCGTTGGCGTTATGGACGCCAATGCCTTGGTTCTTGGCCGCATGCGCAGCTTATTTTGGGTTCGGCCCATTGGTATATCACTTCGGAAGCGCGGAAAGCGTGGATTACAACGACTACTTTTTTCCGATTAGTGAGTTCGCCCTGCTGGAAACAAATTTGTTGAATGCTGTAGGAATCGGGGTTGTCGCCGTCGGCTTTCTTCTTGGCCGGATATCTTTCGCGCGAGGTAGATCACTGCAGATTCGACGATTCAATCCCCTCGAAGTCCGCCGTCTTATGTTCATCTTTTTGATGATCGGGATATCCGTCAAGTACTTGCTCGCCATACCGTACTACCTCGGCTTGATATCGTGGACATTGCCAGGTGGTATCCAGTATCTCTCTACTCTTACGAAGATCGCGATCATACTGTCATTTGTGCTAATCCATAATGGGTTCAAGCGCTACTGGTGGCTGCTGTACGGCCTTATCGGCGTGGAAATCATCACGGCGCTGATGACACTCTCCAAACTGGCGATCATCGAGGTGATGGTAGCGGTTGGGTTGGGTTGGTACCTGGGGCGTCCGAATCTTCGCTCGCTGATTGTTGCTGGAGTTTCCATCGCTGTGCTCTATGTATTTGTTCTCTCTCCCTTCATTTCATTCGCGAGGCTCGCCGCTGGTGCGGTCGGGGTTGGAACAGTGACAGAGGTGGGTGACTCGATTGTGGGTTTTGCGGGGACGCGAAAGGAGGACCTCGCGGACTCTGTGACAGGTGTTCAAGGTTGGTGGACCCGGTTGAGTTATTCCAACGCGCAGGCATTCGCTATACAGGATTACGATCATGGAACTGGGGGAGACACTATCGGTTTGGCCATTTACGCCTTTCTGCCCCGGTTGCTTTTTCCGGACAAGCCAATAATGACGCCGGGACGAGAGTTCACCGCGTTGATTACTGGAGAGCTAACCGAAACAGCTACGGCCGCCGGATTTTTTGCTGAGGCCTATTGGAACGGAGGATGGATCTTGACCGTCCTTGTCTGCCTCTATGTTGGCATGCTGTTCGCTAGCTTTACCACCTTTGCGGAACGTACTATTGCTACGGGAAAGTTTGAATATCTTCCCATCGTGATGATTGGTATTTCGATGGGCTATTCCCCCAGCGAGTGGTTAGTGGGGACATATGTTGGTCCTCTGGCAAACGCCGCCGTTCTGTACGTTGTCCTGCGGTATCTTGTCATGCCGATGATCAGGACTCCGCAGAAGGCGAATGTGCGTATAGGAGCCGTTGGCTAAGTAACGAATACCTCCTCCATCTGGTTTTCTTGGTTTAGGGCAAACACACAAATCTAATTCGGCCGTCGGTGGGCCATTGAGATCTTATGTACCTCAGTCCTTTTGGCCCATTTTTGTGTCGCTGAAGACTCGCACGATGAATTCGACCCGATTTTGCTCTGACCGTGGCTAGGAATAGTGTGTGAAAGTCTGTGTCATATCACCGGCCTTCTATCCTGCTATCGTTTATGGCGGGCCGATTTTTTCCATCTACCACACCTGCATCGAACTAGCCCAACAAGGGATGGACATTTTTGTTTCCACCACGAACGCAAATGGAAACCAAAAACTGGAGGTTGTGCCAAATCGTTTCGTTCGCCTCGGCGAGCGCTTCTTCGTCAAATATTATGACGATAGTATCATCGGCCGGTTCTCGTGGAGATTTGTCTTTTTCGTATGGAAGGACATTAGGGCCTGCAATGTGGTCTGCATAGAGGATATTTTTTCCTCGTATATTCCGCCGTCCCTGCTCTACGCCAGATTATTCGAAAAACCCACGCTCATTTCCGCAAGGGGGGTATTGAGCAGGTGGTCATTGTCGAGCAAGAAGGTTTTCTTAAAGAGGATATGGCTGATGTTTCTAATCAAGCCATTTTTGGGCAATAGCTGGTGGCATGCCACTTCCGAAGAGGAAAAGGTCGAGATCCTTGAGTTCGAGCCAAGGGCAAGAGTTGTGGTTATCCCGAACGGAATAGATGCGGAGCAGTTTCGCAAAGCACGAAGCTTGCCCAGAAACGAGTACATGAGAAAGTTCGCGAAAGCAGATCGATCGGCGAAGTTTGTTGTCCTTTCGATGGGCCGGTTGCACAAGAAAAAGGCCTTCGATGTGCTTATCGATGCATTTGCAAAGCTGCTTGCCGAGTTTGGCGACTCGGTGCTATTGATAGCCGGCGAAGATGACGGGGAAAGGCGAAATCTCGAGAATCAGATAGCCCGGCTAAACCTTCGGGGAAGAGTCTTCCTAGTCGGGGAGGTGAGCGGCCAGGAAAAAGTGGATTTTCTGGCGGGTGGCGACCTATTTTCCCTTCCTTCGCATAGTGAAAATTTCGGGAATGTTTATCTGGAAGCCATGGCTGCCGGATTGCCCATCGTTGCGAGCAAGGGTACACCATGGCGCGGAGTGGAAGGAGCGGGGTGTGGGAAGTGGGTCGAAAATACTGTAGCCGCCACCTGTTTGGCGATGAGAGAAATTCTAAGGGGCGATGCCAAGACCATGGGAAAGAGGGCACAGGGCTATGCGAAGCAGTACGACTGGCGCAATATCGCAACCGAATTCAGGTCGGTATTCTCTGAGATGATGAGTTCCTGATCGGAGCGCTTGTCGTTTCTCATTCGGGCTCCGATTCTGTCTGGGTAGAATCCTGTCTACGCTTTAAGAGCGCAATGAGGAGCAATGAATCCAAGTATTCAGTCGAGAACGAGAGGTCTTATTATTCGAAGAACTGGCCGACGCGAGCGCTGCCCTACAAGCACCTGAAACGCTATCTTGATGCCTGGCTGCCAGAAGCCTCCGGGCTGCTGTCAGGCAAGTTCATTCTGGACGTCGGAGCCGGCGAAGCGACGTACACACGGATGATTGCGGAGACCTATTCTCCACGCCGCGTGGTTGCCTGTGAGCTCTTCGTGGAACGCATGTTGCCGGCTGCTCGGGAGAACCGATCCAGAAATCTCCATTTCGTGGCTGGAAGTTGTTTTGGACTTCCCTTTGCCGATGACTCCTTCGATACGGTATTCGCGAGCCTCGTTCTTCACCAGCTTCCCGGTCTTGACCAGGTAATCGGGGAGATCGACAGGGTCCTGAAACCTGGCGGGTGCTTCATAGGAATCGAGCCGAATCCCTATAACCTCGTAATCCTTTACCGCTTTTTTCGAGGAGGACATTCCAGGAATCAGTACCTGCTAAATGAATCGCATCTCCTTAAATTCGTTTCCAGAGGTTTTGATCTGAGTGTCTGCTATTTTTGCGGCCGATTCCCTAAACTGCGCAACCGGTTCTTGACCACATGTATTGGGGTTCTCGCCAAGAAGAGGGCTGCGTGAATCGACGCAATCCAGATCACCCAATGCCGGAAACGGTGTGTGAGATTTGTTTTGGACCTGCTCGCTTCTGGAGGGAAATTGCAGGGTACAAACATTTTCGCTGCCGCCTGTGCGGACATCTTCACGTGTTCCCGCGCCCATCTCAAGATGAACTGGATGAGTTCTATCAGAAGGGCGAATACTATGACCGCGCGGAGATGCAAAAGGAGCGACTGGTACAAGATGCCCACGCGCGATTGGCATTGCTTGAGAGTTTCGTAGCTGGATTCAGGTTGGAAAAGAAAATACTAGACGTCGGCTGCGCAAGTGGTATTTTCCTTTCTGTTGCATGTCAAAGAGGGTGGGACGCGCAGGGGCTTGAGCGGTCCGAGAAAATGGCGGAGCGTGCCAGGGCAATTGCGGGGAATAGGGTGGCCGTCGGAGTCCTGGAGGAAATGGTCGTACCCGGCACGCCGTTTCCGGTGATAACCGTATGGGAGGTTGTCGAGCACGCGATAAATCCAAGGTCATTTTTTCGGGCGCTCGCCGCCAACGTCGGTGACGGCGGCTTGATTGGAGTTTCTACGCCGCTATCGAACGGCTTACCCGCGAAGGTACTCGGATCCCGTTACCCAATGCTCATGCCCCCGGAGCATCTGAGTCTCTTTACGCGTCAGTCTCTTCGAGTGCTCGCCCGCGAGTCCGAGTTTGGAGAAATAGACTATCGCTCATTTAGCAATCTGAATGCGAAATCGCTGGCGTCGGGTTTCTGTCAGTTGCTTTCCGGTACGAGATTGGAGCAAGCCGGTCGGCTAGCCCGAGCGATAAGTCGCTCGCTGGGTCTTGCGACTGGCTGGTTGCCCGCCGCAGTAGACGCGTTGGGGTACGGCACTGAGATGCAGGTCATCTTTCGGAAAGGCACTAATCCCGCCCTGGGTCGAAGCCGAGGCAAGACCGGCAACGGCGTATAACGTGAAAGTCGCTTGAATGATCTCGGTAATCGTCTTGACCTACAACGATCAGGAGCAGATCGAATATTGCCTGGCATCGATCACAGATCTTACGGATGACGTAATCGTCGTGGATTCGTTCAGTTCCGATCGAACCCCGGAAATCTGCCGCGCCAGAGGCGCCCGTTTCTTCCAGCACAAGTTCGTGAACCAAGCCCTTCAATTCAATTGGGCGCTAGACAATATCTCTCTCAAATACGATTGGGTGCTTCGCTTGGACTCCGATGAGATCGTGCCCGTTCGATTGGCACAGGAGATGCGAGCGAGAGTAGGGCAAGAACCGGTTGTCGGCTACTACATGAATCGCCGCATGTATTGGATGAACCGCTGGCTCAGACATGGCCGCATGTATCCTCATTACATCCTTCGGATATTCAAGAATGGCTGCGCGCGCTACGAAGAGCGGACTGAGGAACATCTCGTACTCACCGGTGAGGCGGGCTATCTCCGCCACGATTTCTTGGAGGACAACCGCAGGAACACGCTAGACTATTTCACCGAAAAGCATTTGAAGACCGCAGCGGGCGAAGTTGCGGAGATTCTTTCAGGGGTCACGGAGGGAGATGGAATCGCGCCGAAATTGTTCGCGCGTAAGATGAATCGTACCCGATGGCTGAAGCTTCGGATTTATAACCGGTGCCCACTGTTTGTTCGCGGTCTGCTTTATTTTCTCTACCGGTATGTGCTCTGCTTGGGGTTCCTGGATGGCCGGCCCGGGCTGATATTTCATGTTTTGCAGGGCTTCTGGTACAGGTTTTACATCGATGCGAAGTTGTATGAAGAGCGGTCTGCCTGGCGTAACCATCGAAGCGACTTTAGAGATCTGCAATAGACACGAATGAGTAGCCGTTGAATAGAAAATTGATCGAATCGGAGGAAGTGGAATTGCCGCGAGAGATCAAACCGTTCTTTCTGGACCTGGACGAACGTGAGATTGACGGTGCCGCGGAGGCGCTTCGTCGCATCCTGCGCAGCGGCCAACTTATTCTTGGACCTCACACGCGGGAATTCGAAGCCGAGTTCGCAAAGTATGCCCAAAAGCGTTTCGCAGTCGCGCTGAACAGTGGAACATCCGCTCTGGAGGTGATGCTCACTGCACACGGGGCGCATAGCAGGCGGGTCGCAGTGCCTTCGAATACGAACTTTGCCACTGTTGCCGCCATCCTCCGTACGGGAGGTGTCCCTGTTTACATGGATATGAGCGAGGAATACTTTGTCCCGAACCTGGACATCCTCCGGAGCGTCGTCGAGCGTCACGACGTAGATGGGGTGCTGTGGGTGCATATCGGAGGGATCATCGCCCCTGATTTCTTGCAGGTGGTCGAGTATTGCAGCAGCAATGCCCTATTCCTGATCGAGGATGCCGCTCACGCCCACGGAAGCCAGTACAAAGGCATCAAAGCCGGTAGCTATGCTGACGGGGGCTGCTTCTCGTTTTTTCCGACCAAGGTAATGACGACTATCGAAGGCGGGATGATTGTCACAGACAACGAGGATCATGCGCGCCTTGCAAAATCCCTTAGAAACCAGGGAAAGCGCGACGGCGACTACGGCGGACTGCATTACGATTTGGGTAGCAGTTGGCGCATTTCCGAGATATCAGCGTATTTGGGGCTTGTGCAACTGGCAAAACTAGATGGAATGATCCATGCGCGAGCCGGAGCCGCCGACCGTGTCACCCAAGCTCTTAAAAAGGCGGGCGTGGGCTATTGCGATACCTCCCATATGGAGCGGGCGAGTAACTACAAACTGATCGTAAGGTTACCGCCAGACACGCGCGCTTCCGTCGTAAAGGAGGCGCTGGCCAAGAAGAGGGTGATCTGCGGTGGCGGGGTATACGACGTGCCGTGCCATCAGCATCCGGTGTTCAAGGATATTCCTTACGCAAAGGATGAACTCCGCGCCACCGAAACGTGGTGCCCGCGGCACATTTGCCCGCCCGTGACATCAGGCCTGAGAACCGGCGAGGCAGAACGTATCGCGCAGGCCTTGGTGGACGTATTGGCTCCCGCATGACTCAGTGCTTCGACGCGGCGGTTGTCGGTGCGGGCATCGCCGGACTTGCGACTGCGGAGATTACGGCCCGATCCGGGCTCAAGGTCCTTCTCCTTGAGAAAAACCAGGTCGTATGCGGAGAAGCCAGCGGTGGGCACCACGGCTGGTTTCATTTCGGAAGCTTGTACTCGATTTTTCCGAGCAATCAGTTCATGCGTACGCTCGTCGGTGGGATCGACGACTTGCTGGATTACTATTCCGATTTCCCAAGGATGAACATAAGAGTAGGGGATAAAGCCAAGCTCGTTTTCCCGGCGGTCCCGGATGCTTGGGACGAGCCGATTCAGTACATCGTTGCCGCGCGTAACGACCGCGACTTTGATTTGCGACGGTTCGAAAACGCAAGGCGTTACGCCCAAAAGCTCGTCTTCACTTTGGGCTGGGATCTAAACATCAAACAATTCATCAGCCGGCATGTGCGCTTTCACAATTTCGACTGGCGAAGCGGTCCGGCATCTCAGCGCATTCCAATGGCTGGATGGTTTGACTACTCGCGCAGCGTCATCTCCAAAGTACAGGATCTTGGTTGTGCCATCGACCGTAATACGCACTTCCAGGTATCGGGTTTCGACCGTCCCATGAATTCCCAAGCCATCGTTCGAGACCTTTTGTCCAGTTTTCTCGGCCATGGGGGCACACTGCTTCGTGACTGCAGCTTTGTGTCGCATCGCCGGGTCAAGGGCGTGATTGAAGTGACAACACGTAACGGCGCTTTCGAAACGAAAAAGCTCCTGCTGGCTACGGGTCAAGCGCTGTCACATCTGGCAGACGCTCAGCTGCGTCTCAGGATTGTGGCATCCCCGCTCCTCGTTGCTTATCCGGCTCTCTGTGAGTTGAACTGGGCGCGCCTGACTCCTTTTGTCGAAAAGACAGTGAATCATTTGGTCCACTACGCGGCCGATGTGCCGTATTCGGTCGTAGGCGGGGGTTACCAGGCTGACGCGGAGGACGAACCAGCGGTCACACGGGCAGGGGAGCGGTTGCGGGAAACGGCGGCGCGAGTTTTCCCCCGCCTCAAGGATGCGGAGTTGGCGGAGATATATTTCGGCTTCAAGACAGAGCTAGTAAGTAGAGCTGGTGAGCGAAACTATCAGTACTTCATCCGGCCGATCGACGAGGATGTGTTTGCGCTCGTTCCGGGAAAATTCTCTCTCGGGTGCAGCCTTGCGGTGAATGCGTACAAGAAGATCTGGGGGAAAGACCCGTCGAAGGGCGCACCCGGTACCGCCGACGTTCCGGAAGACTCCGTGCAGCGCACTAAGCATGAGCAATTGGTCATGAAACACCTCGCCAAACAGCCTGCTGTTACTGCTGCGGCGTCGCCTTCAGCGGTGAATTTCTGACGGGCGAGCGCCGATTCCAGAATTGGTGAAACCTAGGTGATTGTTCTTGGTATCAACGCCTACCACGGCGATGCTTCCGCATGCGTGGTACGCGATGGGGCACTGGTCGCTGCTGCCGAGGAGGAGCGCTACCGGCGCGTGAAGCACTGGGCAGGCTTTCCTTCAGAGGCCGTTCGCTATTGCCTGCGCGAAGCCGGTGTCGGTCTCTCTGAAGTCCGGCACGTCGCGATCAATCAGGATTCGAAGGCCAATCTTTGGAAAAAACTGGGCTATCTCTTGTCGAGGCGCCCCGATCTTTCGCTTGTCTTGGGTCGGATCCGCAACAAGCGCGAACGGGCACGGACGGATGAGGAGCTCGAGCACTGCTTTCCCGGCGAACGGTTCCGGGGAGAAGTGCACGAGGTAGAGCATCACCTCGCGCACTTAGGCTCGGCGTTTCTCGTTTCGCCTTTCGAGCGCGCGGTGGCGGTCTCGGTGGATGGCTTCGGCGACTTTGTGAGCGCCGCCTGGGGAATCGGCGAAGGCCGGTCGGTCGAGGTGGACGAGCGCGTGTACTTTCCCCACTCGCTGGGGATTTTCTATCAAGCGATGACCCAGTACTTGGGTTTTCCCCACTATGGTGATGAATACAAGGTGATGGGGCTTGCTCCCTATGGCGAGGCGCGGTACTTGGGCGAAATGCGGAAAATGGTGCGGCTTCGGACGGACGGCGCGTTTGAGTTGAATCTCGATTACTTCAGGCACCATCGCGAGAATGTCGATTACGAATGGGATAACGGCGAGCCAGTTGTCGGCACGCTTTTTTCGCCCAAGCTCGAAGAGCTGCTTGGACCGGCGAGGCGCAACGACGAGGAATTAACCCAACGGTATCGCGACGTCGCGCGGTCGGTACAGGCGATGTACGAGGAAGCCTTCTTCAATCTACTGAACCGGCTTTACGACCGGTACAAGCTGGACAGGCTGGTTTTGGCGGGCGGTTGCGCGATGAACTCGGTCGCCAACGGCAAGGTGTACCGGAGCACGCGATTCCGTCAGCTTTATGTCCAGTCCGCGGCGGGGGACGCCGGTGGCGCCATCGGTGCTGCGCTCGTGGTATGGAACCGCGCCACCCGGAGCGCGGGGGAACGCTTCCAAATGGATCACGCTTACTGGGGCCCGCAGTTCAGCGATGAGCACGTCGCCAGAACGCTCCAGGGCGCTCGAAGTGAGCTCCAGGAAAAAGGATGTGTTGTTCAAGAGCTGCGCGACGAACCGGAGTTGTGCACAAAAACGGCGAAGGCGATTTCTGAAGGGAAAGTGGTGGGTTGGTTTCAGGGCCGGATGGAGTGGGGTCCGCGGGCGCTGGGCAATCGCTCAATCCTATGCGATCCGCGCCGGTCCGATATGAAGAACCTCCTCAATCTCAAGATCAAACGCAGAGAATCGTTTCGGCCATTCGCTCCGTCGATACTTCGCGAAGCCGTGCCCGACTGGTTCGAGACCGATGACGACGTCCCGTTCATGATGCAGGTGTATCAGGTGCGCAAGGAAAAACGATCCTTGATCCCCGCCGTCACTCACGTGGACGGCTCGGGC
>Ga0209131_1000922_pt1 | contig 20434 bp, 17 predicted proteins | sample GraSoi_2013_40cm_FD_185826 | JGI IMG/M metagenome (GOLD analysis project Ga0209131, IMG submission 185826) | Grasslands soil microbial communities from the Angelo Coastal Reserve, California, USA - Sample 9_17_2013_40cm (SPAdes) (version 2) | ecosystem: Environmental > Terrestrial > Soil >... | reverse complement strand
TCGGCGACCGAGTCGTAGCGATCGAGGTGATCGGGCGTCACGTTCAGCACCGTGGCGGCCTGGAGCGTGAGCGATTCGGTCGTATCGAGCTGGTAGCTCGACAGCTCCAGGACGTAGAGCTCCGCGCCCGGGTCGAGCAGCTCGAGCGCCGGCTCGCCGAGGTTCCCGCCGATGCGCGCGCGCCGGCCGGCGCGCTGCGCCATGCGGCCGAGCAGGGTCGTGACCGTGCTCTTGCCGTTGGTGCCGGTGATGCCGACGACCGGAGCGCCCGCCGCGCGCGCGAACAGCTCGATGTCACCGATGAGCGGCAGGCCCTGCGCGCGCGCCGCATCGAAGAACGGCCCCTGCGGCGCCACGCCGGGAGACAGCACGATGTCCTCGGCGCCCGCCAGCCACTGCGGGTCCAGGCCGCCGGTGCGCACGAGGACCTCAGGTGCCTCGGCGCGCAGCGCCGGGAGCGCGGGCGGCGCCTCGCGGGTGTCGAGCACGGTGACCGCCAGGCCGCGCGCGCGCAGGTGCCGCACGACCGAGAGGCCGGTCTTGCCGAGGCCGACGACGAGCGTGTGGGGCACGACTGTGGCGGTGTCGCTCATCGCAGTTTCAGCGTCGCGAGGCCGGCGAGCACCAGCAGCACGCTGATGATCCAGAAGCGCACGATGATCTTGGGTTCGGCCCAGCCTTTGAGTTCGAAGTGATGGTGGATCGGCGCCATGCGGAACAGCCGCTTGCCGGTCAGCTTGAACGAGGCGACCTGCAGGATCACCGAGGCGGTCTCGAGCACGAAGATGCCGCCCATCACCAGCGTGACGATTTCCTGGCGCACGATGAAGCCGACGCAACCGAGCGCGGCGCCGAGCGCGAGGGCGCCGATGTCGCCCATGAACACCTGCGCGGGGTAGGAGTTGAACCACAGGAAGCCGAGGCCCGCGCCCACGATCGCGCCGCAGAATACGGCCAGCTCGCCCGCGCCCGGCACAGCGGGAATCTGCAGGTAGTTGGCGAACACCATGTTGCCGCTCAGGTAGGCGATGACCGCCAGGGCGCCAGCGACCATCGCCGCAGGTCCGATCGCCAGCCCGTCGAGCCCGTCGGTGAGATTCACCGCGTTGCTCATCCCGACGATCATCAGGTAGCCGAGGATCACGAAACCCGCCGCGCCCAGCGGCAGCGCCACGGTCTTGAAGAACGGCACGTGAAAGGCCGTCACCGCCGCCGTATGTGCCAGGCGGAACAGCAGGAAGGCCGCGGCGATACCGACCACGGACTGCCAGAAATATTTCCAGCGCGCGATCAGGCCGCGTGAATTGCCCACCACGAGCTTCAGGTAGTCGTCGTAGAAACCGATCAGCCCGAAGCTCAAGGTCACGCCGAGCACGATCCACACGAAGCGGTTAGCCAGATCCGCCCACAGCACCGTGGTCACCGCGACCGCGACGATGATCAGGAGCCCGCCCATCGTCGGCGTCCCCGCCTTGGGCAGGTGCGATTGCGGGCCGTCGGTCCGCACCACCTGGCCGATCTGGTAGCGCGACAGTTTTTCGATCATGTGGGGGCCGACCATGAGTGCGATGGCCAGCGAAGACATGGTGGCCAGGATCGAACGCAGCGTCAGGTAGGAGAAGACATTGAACAGCGAGACATGCGCCGCCAGGTGTTTTGCCGCCCAGTACAGCATTCAGACCGCCCGGCGCGCGATGTTCGCGCCCGTGAGCGCGGCGACCGCGCGCTCGAGTCTGTTGACACGTGAACCCTTGACCAGCAGGCGCACCTCGGCGTCGAGCGCGCCGCCCACCGAGCGTACCAGCGCGTCGATGTCGTCGTGGCGTTCGGCGCCCGCGCCGAAACTGTCGGCCGCGAGCGCGGCGAGCTTTCCAAAGCTGTAGAGGCGCTCCACGCCGCACTCACGCGCCAGCGCGCCGAGCTCACGGTGGCTGGCTTCCGCATAGGCGCCCAGCTCCGCCATGTCACCCAACACCAGCCAGCGCCGGCCCGGCAGTTCGGCCAGCACTTCCAGCGCGGCGCGCGCCGAGCTGGGATTGGCGTTGTAGGAATCGTCGATCAGCCAGGCGCCCTGGGCCGCCGGCTTGAACTGCAACCGACCCTCCACCGCCCGCATGGTGGCCAGGCCCGCGGCCACCTGCGCCAGCGTCGCGCCCGCGGCCTGCGCCGCGGCCGCGGCGGCCAGCGCGTTGCAGACGTTGTGGCGGCCGGCCAGGGCGAGGGCCACCGGCACCGCGCCGCCAAACCCATGCAGCGTGAAGCGTGTGACGAAGCCCTCGGCGCCGGCCTCGAGCCGCACTTCGCTCGCACGCACGTCGGCCCCCGGCGCAAATCCGAACGTCAGGATCCGGGCCCGGGTCATGCTGCGCCACAGCGGCGCATAGGGATCATCCGCGTTGATGATCGCCACGCCTTCTGCCCCCAGCCCTGCGACGACCTCGCCCTCGGCGCGCGCCACCGTGTCGAGATCCCCGAAGCCTTCGAGGTGCTCGGCTCCGGCGTTGGTGATGAGCCCGATGTCGGGGTGCGCCAGGCCCATCAGCTCCGCGACCTCGCCGGCGTGATTGGCGCCCATCTCGATGACCGCGCTCCGGTGGCCCTCGCGCAGGCGCAGGAGCGTGAGCGGCACGCCGAGCCGGTTGTTGAGATTGCCGCGGGTTGCCAGGCACTCGCCGCGTTGCCCCAGGATGGCGGCCAGCATTTCCTTGGTGGTGGTCTTGCCATTGCTCCCGGCGACCGCGACCAGTGGGCCGCGAAAGTCCGCGCGCCACGCGCGCCCGGCCCTGCCCAGCGCCGCGGCCACGTCCGCCACCACGACCTTCGGGAGCGCCGCGCTCACGGGGCGGCTGACCACGGCACCGGCGGCGCCCGCGGCGGCCGCGGCACCGACAAATTCGTGGCCGTCGGTGCGGGTTCCGGGGAGCGCGGCGAACAGATCGCCCGCGCTCAAGGGGCGCGAGTCGATCACCACCGCGGCGAAGGCGGCGTCCGCGCCCTCGAGCCGGCCACCGCAGCAATCGGCAAATACCGCCAGGGTGCGCTTCACGCCGCGCTCCGCACGCCGAGCGCCGCGCGCACCTGGGCCAGATCGCTGAAGGAGCGCCGCTCGGTGCCCACGAGCTGGTAGTCCTCGTGCCCCTTGCCCGCCACCAGCACGACATCGCCGGGCTGCGCCGCCGCCAGCGCCGCGGCGATCGCGGCGGCGCGATCGTGCTGCACGGTGGCACGAGCGGGCGTGGTGAGGCCGGCCAGGATGTCATCGACGATGCGCTGCGGATCCTCGCCGCGCGGATTGTCGTCCGTGATGTACAGCGCGTCGGCCAGCGACTCGACCACCCGGCCCATCTCGGCGCGCTTGCCGCGATCGCGCTCCCCGCCGCAGCCGAACACGCAGAGGAGCTGCCCGGCGCAGTGCGCGCGCGCGGCGCGCAGCGCTTTGTCGAGCGCGTCGGGCGTGTGTGCGTAGTCGACGATCGCCAGCGGCAAGCCGCTGCCGCCGGACACCTGCATGCGACCCGGTGGCGCGCGGCATTCGGCCAGCACCCCGCAGGCCTCCTTCAGCGTGCTGCCGGTCGCGAGCAGTACGCCCAGTACGGTGAGCAGGTTATCGACGTTGAAATCGCCCAGCAGCTCGCTGCGCAGCATGTCATCGCCCCAGCTGGTGTGCAGTTCGATGCACAGGCCGCGCGGCTCGGTCGCACTGCGAAGCGCGCGCACGAAGCGGGCGCTGGGCAGGAGCTGGGCAGGATCGGAGCGCCGGCTCGTCAGGATCAGGCCTTCCCCTGGCGGCGAGCGTCCCGCCAGGATCGCACCCAGCGGGTCATCGATATTGATTACGCGTGCCGTCAGCGTGGGCCAGTCGAACAGCGCACTCTTGGCGGCACCATAGGATTGCATGTCGCCGTGATAGTCGAGGTGCTCGCGGCTCAGGTTGGTAAAGGCGGCGACCTGGAAGCGCACGCCGGCGCAGCGCTGCTGGTCGAGCGCGTGCGAGGACACTTCCATCGCCACCGCCTGCGCCCCGGCGTCACGCAGCTGCGCCAGCTGGCGCTGCAGCGTCACCGCGTCGGGCGTGGTGTGCGAGCCGGGGCGCACCTGGCCGGGAAGCCCGCTGCCCAGCGTCCCCAGGTATGCGCAGCTCCGGCCCAGCGCACTGACGGCGCTGGCCAGGAGCCACGCGCAGGTGGTCTTGCCATTGGTGCCGGTGATGCCGGTGATGACGAGCCGCGCGGAGGGCGCGCCGAAGAAGCGATCGGCGATGAACCCGGCCTGCGCGCTTAAGTCCGGCACCACGACGAGCAGGACCGTCGGCTCGAAATGCGGCGCCGTGACGCCCGGGGCTGGCTCCCACAGCACCGCGCGCGCCCCGGCCGCCACCGCGTCCGCTGCAAATTCCAGACCGTGGTGCGTGCGTCCGCGGCAGGCGAGGAAGGCGGCACCGGCGCGCACCTCGCGGCTGTCGAGCGTGAGGTCGGACACCTCGACGTCTTCGGGCACTTCAATGCCGCCGCCAAGCAGCGCCTTGAGGGGACGCCAGCCTTCACCGCGCATCACACTCATCGCAACGCCACCTGCGCGGGTGGCAGCGCTGTGGGGCCATCCTGGGATTCGCCCCCGGTCGCGCTCGCCAGATCGTCGGGTGGAACGCCCATCAGCCGCAGCGCGCCGCCGAGGATGGCGGAAAAAACCGGCGCGGCCACATCGCCACCGTGGTACTTGCCCGTGCTCGGCTCGTCGATGACGACGACGGCCGCGAGCCTTGGGTTGCTCACCGGCGCGACGCCGCCGAACACGGCAACGTAGCGATTCTGCGAGTACCCGCCCCCCTCCGCCTTCCACGCCGTGCCGGTCTTGCCGGCGACCCGGTAACCGGGAATGCGCGCCAGGTTGCCGGTGCCATCGGGCGTGATCACCGCTTCGAGCAGGTGCAGCAGCGCCCGGGACACAGCGCGATCGAGCACGCGCTCGCCCGGCACCGGCCCGTCGACGCGCACCAGCGAGACCGGCCGGCGCAGGCCCCAGGCACCCAGCGTCGCATAGCCCTGCGCCAGCTGCAGCGGCGTGACCGACAGGCCGTAGCCGTGCGACATCGTCGTGATCAGGACACTGCGCCAGTGCGAATAATTGGTGAGCTGACCGGCCGACTCGCCCGGGAATCCGCTGGCCGTGACCTGCCCGAATCCCAGTCCGTTGAGCGTGGACCAGATCTGCCTGGGCTCGAGTGCGAGCGCCAGGCGCGCCATGCCGACATTGGAGGATTTCGCCAGCACCGTCGAGAGCGGGATAGCGCCGAGGTTGTGCTCATCGTGGATGATCGAGGTGCCGATCTGCACGTAGCCTGGGCTGGTGTCGATGATGCTGTTGGCCTGGAAGCGGCCCGAAGCCAGGCCTGCCGCCACGAAGAAGGGCTTGATGCTCGAGCCGGGCTCGAACAGGTCGGTGGCCGCGCGATTGCGGTACGCGGCGGCATTGAGCTGGCTGCGATCATTCGGGTTGTAGGCCGGCTGGTTCACCATGGCCAGCACTTCGCCGGTCCGGATGTCGATGATCACGGCCGAGCCGGAGCGGGCGCGGTTGTCGCGAATGGCGGCCTTGAGCTCGCGGTAGGCGAGGTACTGCAACCGCAGGTCGATGCTCAACGGCAGCTCGCGGCCGGGCCGGACGGCCCGGATGCTCTCGACGTCCTCGACCTTGTTGCCGTCACTGTCCTGGATGACGCGCTTGGCCCCGTCCTCACCGCCCAGCCAGTGATCGAAGGCCAGTTCCGCGCCTTCCTGGCCGGTGTCGTCCACGTCGGTGAATCCCAGCAAGTGCCCGGTCACCTCGCCCGCAGGGTAATAACGGCGGTACTCCCGACTCAGATTCACGCCGCTGATGTTCAGTTCCCGCACCTTGCGGGCCTCGGCGGGCTGGAGCCCGCGCCACAGGTAGAGGAACGCGTGGTCCAGCGCGGTGCTGACGCGGCGCACCAGCTCCAAGGGATCCGCGTGCATGGTGCGCGCCAGGAGCTGCAGCTGCTCGGTATTGGCGGCCAGCTCCTGCGGATTGGCCCACACGGAATCGACCGGGGTGCTCACCGCCAGCGGCTCACCGTACCGGTCCGTGATCGTGCCCCGGTGCGCGCTGATGGCCGCGACGCGCGTGAAGCGCGCAGCACCCTCGCCGGCGAGGAAACGGTGCTGCACGAGTTGCAGCTGCACGGCGCGGCCGGCGAGCGCCACGCCCGCCGCCAGCAGCAGGCCGAAGACCACAACCAGACGGACAGGAAAGGAAATCGGCCGGGCGGGGCTGCTCCGGCTCATGGCGTGGGCATCTTGATGTCGTTCGAGGCGGGGATGCGCATGTGCAGGCGCGTGCTGGCGACGTTCTCCACGTAGCCATACGTCGACCAGAAACTCTGCTCGATCTGCAGCCGGCCCCATTCGGCTTCGAGCTCATCCCGCCCGCTGTTGAGCCGCTCGAGTTCCACGAACAGTTCGCGCGAGCGATGCTTGCAGTAGATGGCGCCAGTGGCGGACAGGAGCACCGCCAGCCACAGTGCCGGCAGGCCGAACCAGAGGAGCGCGCGCGGCAGCGTCTTCATGCGCTCACCGCCCGGACGCGTTCGGCGACGCGCAGCAGCGCGCCGCGCGCGCGCGGATTGGCCGCCACTTCCGCCGCCGAAGCGCGGAGCTTGCGGCCGATCAGCCTGAACGGCGGCACCCATTGCGGCGGCAGCGAAGGCAGGCGCGCCAGCGCCGGCTCGAGGCTCGAAGCGCTGCGCAGGAAATCGCGCACCACGCCGTCCTCGAGCGAATGAAAACTGATCACCGCGAGACGGCCGCCGCCGGCGAGCACTTCGACAGACTGCGCCAGCGCGCGGCGCAACTGTCCCAGTTCATCATTGACCCACATGCGCAGCGCCTGGAATGTGCGGGTGGCGGCGTGCTTGCCCGGCTCGCGCACCGGCACCGCACGCTCGATGAGCTGCGCCAGCTGCAGCGTGCGAGTCAGCGGCGCCGCCTCGCGCGCGCTGCAGATGGCCTTGGCGATGCGCCCCGCGTAGCGTTCCTCGCCGAGGGTGGCGATCACGTGGCGCATTTCCTCGAACGGGGCGCCAGCCAGCCACTCGCTGACGGGTGCGCCGCGTCCTGCGTCCATGCGCATGTCGAGCGGCCCGTCCTTCTGGAAACTGAAGCCACGCGCCGCGTGGTCGAGTTGCGGTGAGGAAACCCCGCAGTCGATGAGGATTCCGTCGTACAGGGCGACTTGCGGCTGCGCCTGGCGCAGCAGCGCCGCCAGCTCGCCAAAGGCTCCATGCACAAGCGCAAGACGCGGCTCCGATGCGAAGCGCGACTGCCCGGCCGCAATCGCCTCCGCGTCGCGGTCGATCGCGACGAGGCTGCCGCCAGGACCGAGTGCGCCGAGGATGGCGGCGCTGTGCCCGCCGCGGCCGAAGGTGGCGTCGATGTAGTGGCCGGCGGGGCGCACGGCAAGAGCTGCAAGCACCGCCTCGACAAGCACCGCCTTGTGCTCATCCAAACTCCCCACCCTGGCGCATCTGGTCCGGTCCTACAGCGACAGTGAATCGAGATCGGCCGGGAGCGTCCCGGTCGAGTCATCGCTCTTGAGCCAGACGTCGCGCCGCTCCATCCACCGTGCTTCGTCCCACAACTCGAAGCGTGCGCCCTGCCCGATCAGCATCGCGTGGCGATGGAGTCCCGCGAACTCCCGCAATTCCGGCGGCAGGAGCACTCGTCCATGGGCGTCGAGTTCGAGATCCGTGGCATGACCGACCATCAGGCGCTGCAGGCGTCGCGCCTGGGGCTGCAGACTCGGCAGCGCCATGAGCTTGCGTTCGATCTGTTCCCACTCGGGCAGCGGATAGATGAGCAGGCACTGGTCGCGATCGACGGTGATGACGAGCTGACCTCCGCATTGCTCGCGGAGCCGCTCACGGTGACGCGTGGGCATGACCACCCGTCCCTTGTCATCTACCGTCAGCTTGGTTGCACCCCGAAACATGTCGTCGACAGGCGGAAGACGCCCATCTGCCCCCACTTTTTCCCACTTGCCGCCACTATAGAAATCGGAGCACTCCTAGTCAATGCTTCTGAGCTGGGTTTTTCTCCAGTTGCACAAAGACTTACGTGCGAAATGAGACCTGCGTCACGCGGCGGGAGCGTCGGCTTTGGGCAAGCGACTTATTGATCAGGCACTTGGCCCGTGAAGCTCTAATGTAGATGAGGAAGAAGGAGAGCCGGCCGATAAGCCGGGTTCTGTCGTGGACAGTCATTCCTCTGCGACGCACGTCGCCGTGCGCCTCTAGCGGCCTACCCGGAAGCACGCGCAGGTCTGGCGCTGCGGTGTTGCCACCGCGACTTCCCTATTTGGCCTTGCTCCAGGTGGGGTTTGCCGAGCCGTCAGGTGTTACCACCGACGCGGTGCGCTCTTACCGCACCGTTTCACCCTTGCCAGCACCGTTTCCGGCACTTCGGCGGTTTACTTTCTGTTGCACTTTCCGTGGGCTCACGCCCCCCAGGCGTTACCTGGCACCTCGACCCGCCGAGCCCGGACTTTCCTCCACCCGTTAGGGCAGCGACTGCCTGGCCGGCTCTCCAGCGGCCACCATACTCGGGTCCACCCGTGCTCTGCAGTGCTTTCGCGTGCGGGCGCGCCTTCAGCGCTCGCCGGCCAGCTGCAGGGCCTGCTGATAGGCGGCCGGGCGCGGCACGCCGCTCAGCTGCGAGGCGATGGCCGCCGCCCGCGCCGGCGGCAGGTCCCTGAGCAGCAGCGGCAGCGCGCGTGCCAGCAAATCCGCGTCGCCCTCCGCCGCTGCGGCGGCGCCGGCGATGACGATCGTGGCTTCGCCGCGCGCCAGGTTTGCATCGTCCGCCGCGCGCTGCGAGAGCTCGCCGAGCGTGCCGCGGTAGACGCACTCGTGCAGCTTCGTCAGCTCGCGCGCGATGGCGGCGGCGCGCCCGGGCCCGAAGGCCGTGGCGAGCTCCTGCAGGGTTTTTCCGATGCGGTGCGGGGCCTCGAACAGCACCAGGGTGCGCGGCTCGCGCGCCAGCCGTGCCAGCGCGGCCTGGCGTTCTCCAGCCCGGGCCGGCAGGAAGCCTTCGAACACGAAGCGGTCGGTCGGGAGCCCCGCCACCGCCAGCGCCGCCGTCACCGCCGAAGGCCCCGGGATCGTACGCACCTCGATCCCGGCCGCAGCCGCGGCGCGCACCAGCACGAAGCCCGGGTCCGAGACGAGCGGCGTGCCGGCATCACTGACGAGCGCCAGCACGGCGCCATTTTTCAGCCGCTTGAGGAGCGCTTCGACACGGCTGCTCTCGTTGTGATCGTGCAGCGAGAGCAGCGGGCGCGAGATGCCGCAGGCGCCCAGCAGCGTCGCCGTTCGGCGCGTGTCCTCGGCCAGCACCAGGTCAGCGGCCGCCAGGCTGGCGCGGGCGCGCGCACTTAAGTCCTCAATGTTGCCAATTGGCGTCGCAATGACCTCCAGCCTTCCTGCAGCAGCTGCCACTATAATCTCCACTTGCCCCAAGGAACGCCCCGGCGGCGCCGGACTCACGACCGAGTCTAGCGTGCCGGGCACGGTGCCACCGATGCAATCAAGCCTGCCCTCGTATCGCCTCATCCGCCTGCTCGGCGCGGCGCTGCTCTTTGCGGCCCTGTCGGCCTGCGCGCACTTTCCGCCGGCGCGCTTTCCGGGTGCCACGCCGGGTGCGGCAACGCAGGCGCCGGCGGGTGAGCGGCGGGCAGAGGCCATCGCCCTGGAAAATGCCGCGCGCCAGGCACCGCCAGGCGAACAGGCGCAACTGGAACTGCGTGCGGCGCGCGCCTGGCTGCAGGCCGGCCGCGCGGGCGAAGCCCAGCGCGTCCTGGGTGCGCTCAGCACGGCCCTGACCCCGGTACAGAACATCGAGCGGCGGGTGCTCGATGCGGATATCGAACTGGCGAGCGGCCGGGCGCAGCAGGCCTGGCTGAAAATGAGCGCGATTCCGGAGCCCACCGGAACGCCGCTCGCCCCGCAGTATTTCGACAGCCGCATGCGTATTGCGCTCGCGGCCGCACGCCCCGTCGAGGGCGTGCGCGCCGAAATGGACGCGGAGCGGATCACCGCCGATGGCGCGGCGCGCAGTGCGCTGCGCAGCGAGCTGCTGGCGCAGCTGCGCGCGGCGCGCGAGAACGGCGTGAAGCTGGAGCCCGAGGCGAGCCACGATCAGACCGTACGCGGTTGGCTCGAACTGGGCGCCATGGCGGGCACCGGCGGCGGCGCGGCCATCAGCGGCGGGGCGGAGGCGCAGGAGTGGCGCGCGCGTTACCCGGACCATCCGGCCACCGAGTTGCTGGCCGGCGCGTTGCCGGCAGCGCTCCCCATCGCGACGCAGTTGCACCGCATCGCCCTGCTCCTGCCCCTGAGCGGCCAGGCCGCCGGCTATGCCGCCACGATCCATGCCGGATTCGACTACGCCCTGCAGCAGCTCCCCGCCGCCGGCCGCCCGCAGGTCCAGGTCTACGACACTGGCGTGCTGCCCGTGAACGACGCGCTGCGCCAGGCGCGCGCGGACGGCAACGATTTCGTCGTCGGCCCGCTGACCCGGCAGGAGGTGGACATCGCCGCCAGCTCCTCGCCCGGTCTGCCCATGCTGGCCCTGAATTTCCTGACCGCCGGGCGCATGGCGCCTTCCGGGATGGACCAGTTTGCGCTCTCGCCCGAGGATGAGGCGCGGGATATCGCGCGGCGCCTGCTGGCCTCCGGCCAGAAGCGTGGCGTCGCCCTGAGCCCGACCGGTGACTGGGGCACGCGCGTGCTCGCCGCCTTCACCCAGGAACTGCTGTCCGGTGGCGGCACGCTCCTGGCCCAGGCGGTCTACGACTCCGCGGGACATGATTTCGGCCCGCCCATCCGCCAGGTGCTGGGCACCGACCAGAGCCTCGCGCGCAACGAAAGACTCGAGGCGGTGCTGGGACAAAAGCTGGAATTCGAGCCCCGCAGCCGCGCCGATCTGGATTTCATCTTTGTCGCCAGCCAGCCGGTGACCGCACGCCTGCTGCGACCGCAACTGCGCTTCCAGTACGCAGGCGAGGTGCCCGTCTATTCGACCAGCGACGCCTTCGCGACCGAAGGCGGTCTCGCGAACCAGGATATCGACGGCGTGATCATCCCGGCGATGCCCTGGTTCGTACCCGGCAGCGGACTGGCCGCAACGGTGCGGGCCACGGTGCAGGCCGGAGCCGGCGACAGCACCGTCTGGCAATCGGGCCTGTACGCCTTCGGCTACGACGCCTGTCAGATGGCCATGGCGATTGCCGCGGCCGGCGGCAATACCCGACTCGTGCACGTCGCCGGACTGACCGGCGAGCTGACCGTCAACCCCGACGGCCGCGTGCACCGCGAACCGTCATGGGCGCGCATTTCGCGCGGCGGGGAACCCCAGCTGCTGGGCAGCGCCACCGTCAGCGGTGCTGGCGAGTAACACAGCGCCGGCGCCGATCGACCGGCAGCGCCTGGGCGGTGTCGCCGAGGAGCGCGCCGCGCAGCACCTGCGGGCCGCGGGCCTGCGGCTGCTACACCGCAACTATCGCTGCCGCATGGGGGAACTCGATCTCGTCGCGCGCGAGGGCGACACGCTGGTGATCGTCGAGGTGAGGCTCCGGTCCTCGTCCCGCTTTGGAGGAGCGGCGGCCAGCATCACGCACGCCAAGCGCCGCCGCATCGTACGGGCGACGCGCCACCTGCTGGCCCGCTACCCCTCGCTGCAGAAACGGCCGGTGCGATTCGATGCGGTGCTGGTGGGAGCACCGGGCGGTCCGATCGAATGGCTGCGCGGAGCATTCGACGCGTATTGACTCACCGGACCTCATGCTAGGCTTGGCGCCCTCATCGCCACCGGCCGCCCGCCATGTCACTGCGCACCCGTACCTGCGTTGCCGCCGCCGCCACCGCGCTGTTCATCTCACCAGGCCACGCCGCGGATGATCGCGCGCGCGTGAGCGCGCTGGCGGATCGCTTCGTCGCGGCCTACCAGGAGAATTTCCCGGTTTCCTATGCGTTCACCGGGCTTGCGCCCCAGCGCAACGATGGCATCGACATCAATGCGCCGGCCGAAATCGCGCGCTGGCACGCGCTGCTGGCGGGCATGAGCGCAGAGCTCGCCGGCATCAAGCCGGAGGCCTTCGCAGACCAGCCTGAGTGGGTGACCTGGCACTTCCTCAACCAGGCGCTGAAGCAGGACGCCGCCACGGAGGTCTGCCGCAATGAGCTGTGGGGGGATATTTCGGCGTTGGGCGTGCAGTCGGCACTGCCACAGATTGCCGGCATACAGCCAGTGGGCACCGATGAGGCGCGCGCCCAGGCGCTGGCGCGCTGGCGCCGCTTCGGGCCCTGGTTCGACCAGGAGATTGCCAACTTCAGGGAGGGCCAGCGCCTGGGGTATTCGGCCACCGCGGCCGCCGTGCAATCCACGCTCGGGCAGCTTGACAGCATGCTCGCAGGCGCGCCTGAAAAATCCGATCTGATGAGTCCCGCGGACCGCGACAAGACTCCGGCGTTCGTCTCGGACTGGACCCAGGTCATCGCCGGCACGCTGTGGCCGGCCCTCACGCGCTACCGGGACTACCTCCGCGATGAGTATCGGCCGCACGCGCGGCAATCGCCTTCCGTAGCGGCGATGCCGCACGGCCGCGAATGCTATCGCGGCCTCATCTTTTCGACGGTGACCATCGATGCGGACCCGAACAAGCTGTTCGATGTAGCGGTCAGGGAAGTCGCGCGTGAACGCGCCAGCGCACTGCGGCTGGGACGAAAGCACTATGGCGCCAAGGCCAAGGACTGGAAGACGCTGGCTGAGCTCATCCGCGCCGAACCCGACAGCCACTTCGCCAGCGCCGATGAGATCCGCGATTACACCAAGCGGACCTACGATCGCGCCTACGCCGCCGCGGGCCAGATGGTGCTGACGCCACCCGTCGGCCAGGTCAAGCTCGAACCGTTTCCCGAATTCCAGCAGGCCTCCGCACCGGGGGGTCAATACAGTCCGGCCGCGGACGATGGGAGCCGCGGTGCGACCTATTTCTATCGCAACGTCCCGCAGGATCTGTACCGCAGCTCACTGCAGAACGTGATCCTGCACGAGACGCTGCCGGGCCATCACCTGCAGCTGGCCTTCCTCGCCGAACACGGTCACAAGGGCAATCATCCCATCGCACGCATCCTCTCCTTCAATGGAGCGAGCGAGGGCTGGGCCACCTATGCCGAGGATTTCGCCTACGAGATCGGCCTCTACGACGGCGACCTGGACTTCATCGGCCGGCAGATGAGCTCCATCACGCCCATGATGGTGGTGGACCTTGGTCTGCAGGTGAAGGGCTGGAGCACCGAACAGGCGGTGCAGTATCTGAGCAAAGCCATGCCGCTGCGGACGCCGGCGCGCGCGAAAGAATCGGTCAGCCTGATCAGCAGCCTGCCCGGTTTCGTGCTCGCCTACCCGCTCGGCGGCATTCAATGGCACCAGATGCGCGAGCGTGCCGAGAAGCAGCTCGGGAAGCGCTTTGACGTGCGCGCGTTTCACCAGACGCTGCTCGAGGATGGCATGCTGCCCTTCGCCGCGCTCGACGCCAAGACGGATCGCTGGATCGCCGCCGGCGGCAAATAGCCCGGCTCAGTTGGCGGGGTTGTACTTGGCGAGGAACGCGTCCATGGCGTTCAGCAGCGCGACGCGATCCTCCTGCCGGGTGTAGTAGTGGTCGGCCAGCGGCAGCAGGACGAACTCGACGGTCCTGCCCGCCTTGCGCATCCGATCGTACATCTTCGAGGAGTGCACATACGAGACTGTGATGTCCTTCTTGCCGTGGATCAGCAGCAGCGGCGTCTTCATGCGATCGACCGCGTTGATGGGCGAAACGGCATCGAAGTGCGGGGCCATGCGCTGCCAGGCGTCGCGACTGATATTTTCATGCGTGCTTGAGGCAAAGTCATTCACTTCGCGCTTCAGGCTGCTGACGCCCGCAATCGAAATCGCGCAGCGGTACTGCTCCGGGTCCTTCGCAATGCCCCACATCGCCGCGTAGCCGCCGTAGGATGCGCCGACGATGCACACGCGGTGTTCATCCGCCAGGCCCTGGCTCACGGCCCATTTGACACCGTCCGTCACGTCGTCCTGCATCGCGAGCCCCAGCTGGCCATCCGCGGCGTGCAGAAAACTGGTGCCGTAGCCCGTCGAGCCACGAAAGTTGGGCTGCAGCACGACATAGCCGCGATTGGCCAGGAATTGCACCCAGTAGTCGTAATCGAGCGTGTCCTGCGCCCACGGTCCGCCGTGCGGCATGACCACGAGCGGCAGGCTTTTCGGCTCTCGCCCGACCGGCAGCGTCAGCACGGCCTCGATCGCCAGCCCGTCGCGGGCCTGGTAGTGCACGAGCTTCGCCGGCGCCAGGTGGCGCGTGCCGATGGCCTCATTGAAGGCCGCCAGCTTGTGCAGAACACCATCCTTGAGGTCCAGGAAGGACAACTGGCCCGGCATGTCGGCCGCGCCGATGCGGACCAGCATGCCCTGCCGATCGGCACTCACGCTCTCGATGACCACGCCGGCGCTCGGCACTGATTTTTCCAGCTGCACCTGCAGTGCGGCCAGACCCGGGTCGAGCCAATGCTTGCCGATGGCGGGATCGGTCACCTTGGCGGCCAGCAGCGTGGTGCCGTCGTCCGAAATCAGGACGTCGTCCACTTCACCGGAGGGCGGCTCGTAGACCGTTCGAACTTCCGCCTGTGTGGCCAGATCGACTTCGTAGATGGCCGACATCCCCTTGCTGTTGTCATGAATGACCAGCGCATGATCGCCGCCGGGCAGAAACAGGAATGGCCGCAGCAGACTCTCGCCCTTGCGTTCGTTGGCACGGTTCACGGTCCGGAAGGAGTCCTTGCTGCCGGCCGGGCGGTAAACCAGGCGCGAGGTGCGCAGTACATCGTCATAGCCGACGCCCGCCCGGATGGTGCCCTCGCCGTCAGCCATCCATTCACTGATACCCGGGTGGGGCGCGACCACCACCCGATCATGCCCGTTCGTGATGTCGACCCGGTGCACGGCGGGCCACCACTCGAGTTCTTCGTAAATGGAATTCTGCGCCGCGATCAGTACCTCGTTTCCGCCATTCTTCGGTATCCAGACGACGTCGCTGGCGTTCTGGCCACCCACATCCCACAGCAGGTACGTTACCTTCCCGGTGACGCGATTGAGGCCGACGAGGCGCGAAACATACCAGTCATCGTGTGCAACATTCACCAACGCGTCGAGACCGATCAGCACATTGTCGGCGTTGGCCCAGCGCAGCCAGCGCACGTTGGTCTGGTCCGGCACCAGGACGCGCACGGCGACCACCGGTTTTCCGAGGAGATTGAAGATCGCGATCGACTGGACGCCCCCCACGCCCAGCAGGCCCGCCCAGTGAGCGCCGTCCGGTGCAAGCACCGGGTACTCGACGAAGGGCAGGCGCGCAAAGGAATCCACCGGGAGTCTTTCGGCGGGCGCCGTGGCAGGAGCCGGAGTCGCGGCGGGCGCCGTCGCGGGTGCGGGCGCGGGCGGCGCGGCCGCGGTGGTATCGGCGGCCCACAGTGGAAATGCCGCCAGTGCCAGCAGCAAACCGAGCAGTGCGTATCGCTGAGCCACCCTGGCCTCCCCTGCCGCTGCCTTCAGCTCACTTCACCACCGTAAGCTTGGCACGCCGCATTTCACCTTTCGGCACCGCTGCCGGCGCACCGGCCTCCGCGGGTGGCGGAGCATCGGGTCCGGACTCGTTGAACACCATGCCCTCGCCGGTCTCGCGCGCGTAGATGCCAAGCACCGCGGTCATGGGCACGCGCACGTGATGCACGATGCCGGCGAAACGCGCGTCGAACTCGATCCCCTGGTTCAGCAGCTGCAGCCGCTGCGTGGCATTGAGCGACACGTTGAGGACGATTTTGCCGTCCTTGACGTAGGCATTCGGCACTTCCACGTCCGTGCGTCCCGCATCGACGATGATGTGCGGCGTCAAGCCCGCATCACCCATCCATTCGTGCATGGCGCGCAGCAGGTACGGCCGGCGCGACAGAGCGGTGAGCGCGTCACCCATGGCCGTTATCCGCCCAGGCCCATCTCGAGTTCCGCATCCGACAGGCTGGCGCGAAAGGTCGGACGGGCAAGAACGCTCGCCGCGTAGCGCGACATCGCCTGCGCCGTGGGCGGCAGCTCGATCTCGTAGCGGCGCATGCGCCACAGGATCGGTGCGATCGTGGCGTCAACCACCGAGAATTCATCGCTGAGAAAATACGGCTTGATCTTGAAAAGATCGGCGCTCTCCAGCATCGCATCGCGCAGCTCTTTCTTGAGCCGCGCCTGGTTCTTGCGGTCGGTCTCGCGCTCGATCTGATCGGCCAGCCCGTACCAGTCACGCTCGATGCGGTACATGGCCAGGCGGAACTGAGCGCGCAGCACCGGATCTACGGGCATCAGCGGCGGATGCGGAAAGCGCTCGTCCAGGTAATCAATGATGACACGGGCGTCATACAGCACCAGGTCACGATCGACGAGGGTGGGAAGGCTCCGGTAGGGATTGAGATCCAGCAGGTCCTCGGGATAGCGCCCCGGCACCACGCTGATGACGTCCATGTCGTTCGCCTTTTCGGCGAGCACGATGCGCACGCGGTGGCTCTGGGGCTCACCCGGTGCGGAAAAAAGGGTCATGACCGCCCGCCGACTCGCCATCTAGGGCACTCCTGCGACAGTGCGGCCGTGCCGCCACCGCGTCAGTGGACGTCTTTCCAATATTCCTGCTTCAGCAGCCAGGCGAACCAGGTGAATACCAGAAGGAACAGTACCACCCACACGCCTATGCTGCGTCGATCGACCTGCGCCGGTTCACCGGCGTAGTCGAGAAAATTGACGGTGTCGCGCAAGAACGCGTCGAACTCCGGCCCGCTCATCCGGCCGGGCACGACGGTAACGAAATGATCGAACTTTTTTTCGGTCATGGTCCTGCCGTCGACAGTGACCTTGACGTCCCTGAACACCGCCGCCTTCACGCCCTCCAGATCCGAGAGCACCGCGGGCATTGCCGCGGCGTCCAGCACCAGATTGTTGGTGCGCGTGGGACGCGACGGATCGAGGTAAAAAGTCTTCAGGAACCGGTAGCTCTTGTCGACTCCGAGTGAGCGGGCGATCAGCGACAGATCGGGCGGCTCCTTGCCGAACCAGGCCACGCCGTCCTGCCCCTGCAGGCTGGCATGGATGTAATCTGCCGGCGCCGCGCCATCGGGCAGCAGGTCCGCCTTGAGCATCCCGGTCGGGATCTTCAGGTCGGTCGCCACGCGTGAGTAGCGCACGTACTTCATGGAGTGACAGCCGGCGCAGTAGTTCATGAAATTGCGGAAGCCGCGCTGCAGCGAAGCGACGTTGCTGACCTCGTTCCCCGCCTGCCACGTTTCCCACGGCACCGTTTCGGCGGCGGGCGCCGCCGGCTCCTGCGCCGCCACGCCCAGCGAACACGCGGCGCCCAGCAGCGCTGCGGCGATCAGGGCTGACTTATTCATGGAACCTGACTCTGTCGGGCACGGGCTTGACGCGATCCCAGCGCGAGTACCAGGGCATCAGCAGGAAGAAGGCAAAATAGCCTACGGAAAAAACCCGCGCCGCGTTGACGTAGGCGACGGTGACCGGCTTGAGTCCCAGCCACATCAGCGCGCCGAAGGAGATGGTGAAGACCGCCAGGAAGCCACGGAACCACCAGCCGCGGTAGCGGATCGAGCGGACCGGCGAGCGGTCCAGCCACGGCAGGAAGAAAAACGCCATCACGGCGATCAGCAGCAGCAGCGCACCCAGGCGCTGGTTGGGTATCGCGCGCAGGATCGCGTAAAAGGGCGTGAAGTACCACGCGGGCGCGATCGGCTCGGGTGTCGACAGCGGATTGGCCGGCTCGAAGTTCGCCTCCTCCAGGAACAGGTTGCCAAAGGTCGGTACGAAGAAGACGACCACGGCGAACAGGGTCAGGAACAGGCCGATACCGACGATGTCCTTGACGGTGTAATAGGGGTGGAAGGGGATGCCATCGAGCGGCTTGCCGTCCGCTCCGCGATGGGCCTTGATCTCGATGCCGTCGGGATTGTTCGAGCCGACTTCCCGCAGCGCCACGAGGTGCAGCGCCACCAGCAGCAGCAGCACCAGCGGGATCGCCACCACGTGCAGCGAGAAGAAACGATTGAGCGTCGCATCCGCCACGCCGTAATCGCCGCGGATCCACTCCACCAGCCCCGGACCGATGACCGGGATGGTGCCGAAAATGTTGATGATCACCTGCGCCGCCCAGTAGGACATGTTGCCCCAGGGCAGCACGTAGCCCATGAAGGCTTCGGCCATGAGCGCCAGGTAGATGAACATGCCGAACAGCCACAGCAGCTCGCGCGGCGCCTTGTACGAGCCGTACATCAGCGCGCGGTACATGTGCAGGTAGATGACCACGAAGAAGGCCGACGCGCCCACCGAGTGCAGGTAGCGCAGCAGCCAGCCGTAGTTGACCTCGCGCATGATGAATTCGACGGAATCGAAGGAGGTGGTCTCGCCCACCTTGTAGAACATGGTGAGGAAGATGCCCGAGAACAGCTGCATCACCAGCACCACGAGCGCCAGGGAGCCAAAGAAATACCAGACGTTGAAATTCTTGGGCGCGTAGTACTCCAGCAGCTGCTCGCGCATGAATTTCCCGACCGGCAGGCGCTTGTTGAGCCAGCCCCAGAACCCGGGCGAGTATTCGGCGTCGTTGCTCGCCATCACGCGGCTCCCGAGGCGGCGTTCGTGCCATCTTCACCGATGACCAGCGTGTTCTCAGTGGGAAAGCTGTAGGGCGGGATGCGCAGGTTGACCGATGCCGGCGAGCCGTTGAACACGCGGCCAGCCAGATCGAAACGCGAGCCGTGGCAGGGGCACAGGAACCCGCCGGGCCAGTCGGTACCCAGCTGGGCATCGCCGGGCTCGAAGCGCTGCTTGGGCAGGCACCCCAGATGGGTGCAGACCCCGATCAGCACCGCAATATCGTCGCGCCGCGAACGCCGCTCATTCATGGCGTAGGCCGGCTGCTCGGAATCGAGCGACTTGGGATCCTTGAGCCGGGCATCATGTGCGGCCAGCTGCGCGACCAGCTCGGGCGGGCGGCGGAACACATAGATCGGCTGCCTGCGCCACACCGGCATGATCATCTGCCCGGCTTCCAGCTTGCTCAAGTCCACCGTGACAGGTGCCCCCAGCGCCCTGGCGCGCTCCGAAGGCTGCCAGCTGGCGATGAACGGGCTGGCGGCGAAGACCACGCCCACCGCCGCCGTGGCGCTGGTCGCCGCGGTCAGGAACTTGCGGCGATCGGCATCGACCAATTCCTGGTCGGCACTCGCTTCGGCATCCGTCATCAGTCGCTACTCCGCTGCCCGTGTCTGGCCAGGCTCTCCGCGCTGTGGGCGCTCACAGGGCTAGTCTCACGGTTGTCTCGGGAAGTGTCGCATTATACACAACCCATTGTGGTGCCCGGCTGCGCGCCGCGGGCCATGTTCGAGGAGTCGGCATGAATCTGCGCAAACTGGGTCTCGGAGTGGTGTTCCTGTCCGGGGCGATCATCGGCGGGCTGGCGCTCGCATTTCTGCTGGTGGTATTCAGGCCAGAGCTGCTCGCGCATCCGCAAAAGACCCGCACTGCCGCCACCGACGCGACCTTGCCGGCCACCGCCCGGCCCGCCGCCACGGTGGAGGCCGCGGGCGACAACCCGCCGGGCGCCAGCGAAGCGGGCACCAACGCCACGTCCGCCCGATCCTTCGCCGCCGCCGTCCGCCGGGCCGCGCCGGCGGTGGTCAATATTTATACGGCGCGCGTGGTCACCGAGCGGGTCCAACCCACAACCCTGGAGCAGCTGTTTGGCGAATTCGGTCCGCGCTACCAGCAGCACGTGCAGCGCGCGCTGGGCTCGGGCGTGATCGTCGATGAGAGCGGCCACATCATCACCAACAACCACGTGATCGCCGCTGCGACCACCATCAAGGTACAGCTGGCCGACGGCCGCAGCGCCGAGGCCCGGGTGGTCGGCCGCGACCCGGACACCGATCTGGCGCTGCTCTCGATCAAGCTCGGGAAGCTCCCCGTAATGGCGCTGGGACGCTCCGATCGCCTGCAGGTGGGCGACGAGGTCCTGGCCATCGGCAACCCGCTCGGGCTGCAGCAGACCGTGACGCACGGGATCGTCAGTGCGACGGACCGCAAGGAGCTCGGTGTCGCCACCTTCGAGAATTTCATCCAGACCGACGCGGCGATCAACGAGGGCAACTCCGGCGGCGCGCTGATCGACGCCAGCGGTGAACTGGTGGGCATCAACACGGCGGTCATCGCCAAGAACATGGACGCCACCGGCGTCGAGGGCATCGGCTTTGCCATCCCGG
>Ga0209131_1000920_pt1 | contig 20440 bp, 18 predicted proteins | sample GraSoi_2013_40cm_FD_185826 | JGI IMG/M metagenome (GOLD analysis project Ga0209131, IMG submission 185826) | Grasslands soil microbial communities from the Angelo Coastal Reserve, California, USA - Sample 9_17_2013_40cm (SPAdes) (version 2) | ecosystem: Environmental > Terrestrial > Soil >... | reverse complement strand
CCCCCCGCCGCCGCTGAAGACTAAGAAAGAGAGAAAGAAAGAAAAAGACGGCGGAGACCTGCTCCTTCGCACGGCGGCCGATGGACCTCTGCTTAACCCGGGATTCAGCGTCGGACGGCCGCCTCGCTTCGGAGCAGGGTCTCCGCCTCGAAGTAAGAGTTACTACTTTGAGCAAATTAGCTTGGTTGCGACTTGAGGCATGGTCCATTATAGTATGACTCGTGATTCAGCGGCGTAAAACACGGCCGGTACAGGTCGGCAGCGTCAAAGTCGGGGGGGACGCCCCGATCACGGTCCAGTCGATGACCAAGACCGACACCCGGGACGTCCGCGCCACGCGGGACCAGATATGGTCGCTCGAGGCCGCCGGCTGCGAGATCGTGAGGGTCGCGGTGCCGGTGCGCGAAGCGGCGGAAAAGTTGGGCGAGATCAAAAGCCGCATCCGCATTCCGCTCATCGCCGACATCCATTTCAACTACAAGCTCGCGCTCATCGCCCTGGAGCAGGGGGTGGACGGCCTGAGGCTCAATCCCGGCAACATCGGCGAGCGCTGGTGCGTCGAAGAGGTGGTGAAGTCCGCCGCCGAGCGGAATATCCCCATCCGCATCGGCGTCAACGCCGGCTCGCTGGAAAAAGATCTGCTCAAAAAATACGGCGGCCCGACCGCCGCCGGGGTAGTCGAAAGCGCGCTCCGGCATATCCATATACTCGAAGACTTGAATTACCCGGAGATCAAAGTCTCGCTCAAGGCCTCCGACCCGCTCATGATGATCGAGGCCTACCGCATGCTGGCCGGCCAGGTGGACTATCCGCTCCATCTCGGCGTCACCGAGGCGGGCACGCAGGGGATCGGCACGATCAAATCCGCCGTCGGCATCGGCACGCTCTTGGCCGAGGGCATCGGCGACACGATCCGCGTCTCGCTCGCCGCCGATCCGGTGGAAGAGGTGCGCGTCGGGATCGAGATTTTAAAATCGCTCGGCCTCCGCAAGCAGGGCATGACCTTCGTCGCCTGCCCGTCGTGCGGCCGCGCGGATATCGATCTGGTCGCGCTGGCGAAAAAAGTGGAGGAGCGCATGCTGCCCTACGCCAACAAGGACGTGCACGTCGCGGTCATGGGCTGCGAGGTGAACGGGCCGGGGGAGGCGCGCGCTGCCGACATCGGCGTCGCCGGCGGCAAGGGCATCGGCCTCATCTTCAAAAAAGGCGCAGTGATCCGCAAGGTCCCGGAGACGAACATCGTGGACGCCCTGATGGAAGAGGTCGAAAAGCTGGTGGTCGAGAAGGAAGCGGAGAAGGCGGCGTCTCTCGAAGACTAGCCGGCAAGCCATTTCATTTTTACCTTTTTCAGTCTGCTTCCGCCCGTTCCGCCGACGCTTTCAAGCAACGTTTGCGTTCACCGCGTCCCTGACGTCAGGAGAAAAAACCGTGCGCTGGAGCCAAAGTTTAATTCCCACGCTCAAGGAAGACCCGGCCGACGCCGAGGTCGTGAGCCACAAGCTCCTGGTCCGGGCGGGCATGATCCGCCAGGTGAGCCGGGGCATCTACGACTACCTGCCGCTCGCGCTCAAAGTGCTGCGCAAGATCGAGACGATCGTGCGCGAGGAGAGCGGCCGGTGGGAGGTCTACGGCAAGGAGCTGGCGCGCTTCAAAGACCGCCACGAGCGCGATTTCTGTCTCGGCCCGACGCACGAGGAAGTGATCACGGACCTCGTCCGGCGCGTCGTGCGCTCTTACCGCGAGCTGCCCTTCAACCTGTACCAGATCCAGACCAAGTTCCGCGACGAAGTGCGTCCCCGGTTCGGCCTGATGCGCGGGCGCGAATTCATCATGAAGGACGCCTACAGCTTCCACCCGAGCGCCGAGGACTGCCGGCGCGAGTACCAGAACATGTTCGACACCTACCGGCGCATCTTCACCCGCATGGGCCTCAAGTTCCGCCCGGTCGAGGCCGACACCGGCGCGATCGGCGGCAGCCTCTCGCACGAGTTCCAGGTGCTGGCGGATTCGGGCGAAGACGCGATCGTGAGCTGCGACCGCTGCGGCTACGCCGCCAACATCCAGAAGGCCGAGGTCAAGTCGCATCCGCATTCGGGGCGCGATCTCAAGGACGCGTCGCCGCCGCTTAAGAAAGTCGCGACGCCGGATAAAAAAAGCGTCGCCGAGGTCGCCGGCTTTCTCTCCCTCCCCGCCGACCGGTTTATCAAGACCATGGTTTACAAGACCGGCGGCGGCGAGCTGGTCGCGGTGCTGATTCGCGGCGACCACGAGATCAACGAGCTGAAGCTGAAGGCGGCGCTGCGCTCGGACGAGGTCCAGCTCGCAGGCGAGGCGGAGGTGCAAAAAGCCACCCGCGTCCCACCCGGATTCTTGGGGCCGATCGGGCTCAAGCTCCGGGTGATCGCGGACCAGACGATCCAGGGGATGCGCGGCGCGGTCACCGGGGCCAACGAGGTCGACGCCCATTTCACCGACGTCGATCAGGAGCGCGACTTCACGCCGTCGGCCTTTACCGATCTCCGCACGGCGGCGGCGGGCGACCCCTGCCCGCGCTGCGAAGGGGGCAAGCTGGAGCTCTACCGCGGCATCGAAGTCGGCCAGGTCTTCTATCTCGGCAAAAAGTACAGCGAGAAAATGGGCGCGACCTATCTCGATCCCGAGGGGCGCGAGCAGCCGATCGAGATGGGCTGCTACGGCATCGGCATCTCGCGGCTCCTGGCCGCCGCCATCGAGCAGAACCACGACCAGAACGGGATCATCTGGCCCTTCGCCCTGGCGCCGTTTCAAACGATCATCCTGCCGATCAATTACCTGGAAGAGCGGACCCGGACAGCCGCCGACCGGCTGTATAACGAGCTCAAGGAGCGGGGCGTCCAGGCGCTGCTGGACGACCGCGACGAGCGGCCGGGGGTCAAGTTTAAGGACGCCGACTTGATCGGCGTGCCGCTCCGGATTACCATCGGGGCGAAAGGGCTGGACAAGGGCGTGGTCGAGCTGCGCCGGCGGCGCGACGGCGTCGTCGAAGAGGTCCCGGTCGAAGCGGCGGCCAAAAAGATTCAAGAAACGATCGAGGCGGAAACGGCTCCCAAAGCATAGACCCGACAAACATGCCGTCGAACCTGCAACTGGTCCGTCCCCCGATGTCGATGCGCGAACGGTTGATTCTCGCGCTCGACGTGGACGACCTGGGGCGCGCGAAAACGACGCTTAAGCTCCTGGCCGGCGGCATCGGCATGTTCAAGATCGGCAAGCAGCTTTTCACCCACGCCGGCCCGCAGGCGGTCAAGCTCATCCAGGATTTGGGCGGTGAGGTTTTCTTAGACCTCAAGTTTCACGATATCCCCACCACGGTGGCCAAGGCCTCGATCGCGGCGACGCGGCTCGGCGTCAAGATGTTCAACGTCCACGCCTCCGGCAGCCTGGAGATGATGCGCCTCACCGTGCGCGAGGTGAACCGCGTCTGCCGGCAGGAGTCGCTCCGCCGGCCGATCCTCCTCGCCGTCACCGTCCTCACCAGCCTCAACGAAAGCGACCTCAAAAAAGTCGGCGTCGCCGGCGAAGTGGCGGACCAGGTCGTGCGCCTCGCGCTGCTCAGCCAGAAGGCGGGCATGGACGGGGTCGTCGCCGCGCCGCACGAGGTGGCCGAGATCCGCGCCGCCTGCGGGCGCGGCTTCCTCATCGTAACGCCCGGCATCCGGCCGCAAAAAACCCGGCGCGACGATCAGAAGCGCGTGATGACTCCCGCGGAGGCGGTCGGCGCGGGCGTGGACTATATCGTCGTCGGCCGGCCGATCATGGAGGCCAAGGACCCCCTGCTGGTGGCGCGGGAGATCATCGCCGAAATGGAGCAGGGGGCCAAAAAAAGTCTCCGGTAAAGGAACGCATTTATGGCATTCACGCTGCATCTGGGCTTCAACCCCGCGGCCAACACCAAGGCCCTGTTCGACGGCTCGGTCGGGCTCAAGGGCGTCGAGCTCAAGCTCGAGTCCCAATTCGGCGAGGGCTTCGACAACGTCGGCGCGCGCCACCGGAAGATCATCGCCGGGGAGTTCGACGGCGGCGAGCTGTCGATCTCTTCGTTCATCCTGGCGCGGCTCCGCGGCATGAAGCTCCGCGCGCTGCCGGTCTTTCTCTCGCGCAAGTTCCGCCACCGCTGCATGTTCTATCCGGCGCACGCGCCGCTCCAAGACCCCTCGGAGCTCGCCGGCAAGAAGATCACCATCCACCGCTACAACGCGACCACGCCGGTCTGGCTTAAGGGCATTTTGCAAAACGAGTACGGCGTCCGGCCCGAGAGCGTCGAGTGGATGGTGGCCGAGCCCGACATCGCGGAGGAGTCGCTCCGGCCGCCGCCGGCGGAGATCCGCCTACGGCTCATCCCGGAGCCGCGCACGCGCGAGCACGCCATCGAGATGCTCGAGCGCGGCGAAGTCGCCGCGGCGCTCGAGCCGTACGACGCGCTCGCATCCAACCCCAAGCTCACCCGCGTCTTTCCCGACCACAAGCGCGTCGAGGAGGAGTTTTTCCGCCGCACCGGCGTCTTTCCGATCAACCACCTGTTCGTGCTCAAGGAAGAGGTCGCGGCGGCGCACCCCGAGATCGTCGAGGGCATGCTCGACGCCTTTCGCCGGGCCGAGGCCGCGGCGGACCGCTACCGCAATGAAAAACAAAAAGAAGAGGCGGCGTGGGAGCGGCAGGTGATGGGCGGCGAGTTCGTTTATAGCTTGAACCGCGGCCCGGCGCGAAAATCCCTGGAAACGCTCCTCACCTACCAGGTCCAGCAGGGGATATTGGACAAGAAGCCGGATCTGGAGCGCATGTTTTTTCCGCAGGTGCTGGGGAGCTAATCTCTACGCTTGCCCCAAAATTCATAAAAATGATGGACCGGGCTATGCCCGGCGCCGATGGAGAAGCTCTTTTGGATCGCCCGCGTCATATAACCTTTCGCGCGCGCGACGGCCTCTTCCAGCTTCTCGCCCCGAGCCAGGTTCGCCGCGATCGCGGCCGAGAACGTGCAGCCGGTGCCGTGCGTGTTCCGCGTCCGGATGCGCGCAGCGGTGAAACTTCTGAATTTTTTTCCGTCGTAAAATAAATCGGCCGCCGGTCCCCTGCGGTGGCCGCCCTTGATCACGACGCTGCGGGCCCCCATGCCGACGATCCGCCGCGCCGCCTCTTCCATATTCTTCAGCCGTGTCCCGTGAATGCCTGTAAGCTCCTCCGCTTCGGGGAGATTCGGCGTCACCACGGCGGCGAGCGGGATCAAGCGCGATTTCAGCGCTTCGATCGCCTCCGTTTGCAAAAGCAGGTCGCCCGACTTGGCGACCATGACGGGGTCGACCACCAGATTTTTGAGCCGATAGCGGCGAATTTTTTCCGCCACGACTTCTATGATCGCCGCGTTGGCCAGCATGCCGGTCTTGACCGCGCCGGCGCCGATGTCTTCCAGCACGGCGTCGAGCTCGGCCGCGACGATCTCGGGCGGGAGCTCGAAGATCGCCGTCACGCCCCTGGTATTTTGCGCCGTGATCGCCGTGACCACCGAGGTCCCGTAGACGCCGTGCGCGGCGAAAGTCTTCAAATCCGCCTGGATTCCCGCGCCCGCGCCCGAGTCGGAGCCGGCGATCGTGAGGGCTTTGTAGATCTTCATCCGGCCTAGAGTTTACCCGCGAGAACCATCGTGCCCGTCGGCTGCGGCACGCCGCCCGCGGGCTCGAGCGTCACGGCGAACTTGTCGAAATTTTTCGCGTCGGCGAGCCGGGGCAGGCGGACCAGCGCCAGCCCGCCGGTGTCGACGACGAAAATCCCCGCCGGCACCGGCTCGGCGCCGGCGATGCCCCAAAGCTCGTAGGCCTTGCCGGGGGGCGTCTGCGGCAGTCCGGAGACCAGCAGCATGCCGGTGCGCGTGGACGGGTTCCAGAGCAGCTGCCCGCGCGCGCCGGAGCCGGCCGGCAGCGGGGCGAGATTGACGATGCGGACATTCGGGTCGGACAGAAGCGCGAGCACTTCCTCGCGCTGGGAAAACTGCGATTGCAGGGCGGTCAACTGCCGCTGCGCGTTCTGGAGCCGGGTCCGGGTGGCGATCAGATTCCAGGTTAAAACCGCCACGAGCCCGACCGCCGCCAGAGCGCCGGCGGCGATCGCCCAGCGGAACCGGTCGGCGCTCAGCCGCTGGGCATCGCTTTTTTCTTCCCCGGACATTACCTCTCCCTACCACACCGCATCGGCCGCTTCCAAGGCATTTCGACCACACTCCGTCTCTTGCTCTCGACCTCTTTGCGACTTAGGATGACTCATCCCGAGCCGAGGAGGTCTGGATGACGATTCCCGCTGCCATAGTGTCCGCGGCCAACGCGAAAAGCCGGCGGCTCCGAGAGCTCGTCCGCGCGCCGGAAATTCTCGTCATGCCCGGCGCTTACGACGTGTTGAGCGCACGCCTGTTCGAGCAGATGGGCTTCCCGGCGATCCAGTGCACCAGCGGCGGCATCGCGGCGGCGCTCGGCTATCCCGACGGCGAAGCGATGAGTCGCGAGACCTTCGCCGATATCACCGGAAGAATCGCCGCGGCGGTCTCCGTTCCCGTTAACGCCGACGCCGAGCGCGGCTACGGAAATGCCGATGAAATCGGCGCGACCATGCGCGCTCTCGTCGCCGCCGGCGCGGCGGGTATGAACCTGGAGGACGGCGCCGGGCGCAAGCAGGGCGGCGCGCGCGGCCTGGTCGACCTCGACGAGCAGCTCAAAAAGATCGCCGCGGTCATGGAAGCGAAGCGGGCGCTCGGCAGCGAGTTTTTCTTGAACGCCCGGGTCGACGCCCTGATGGTCATGACCGACGACTTCACAAAAGCGCTCGACGAGGCGATCCGCCGCGGCAACGCCTACGCCGAGGCGGGCGGCGACTGCATCTTCTTCATGCAGGCGGCGGCGCGCGATGTGATCGCGCGGCTTGTCAAGGAGGTCAAGGCGCCGGTGAGCGTGCTCGCCGGGCCCGAGACGCCGGGCGTCGCCGAATTGCAGGACCTGGGCGTCGCGCGCGTGAGCTACGGCTCGGCGTTTCTCAAAGCCGCCATCGGCGCGGCGAAAAAACTGGCCCAGGAGATCCGCGACAAGGGGACGATCACGGCGCTGAAAGACGCTCTGCCGACGCCGGAAGTCGCGGCTTTGGTAAAAAGAGAAAAATGAATCCTCAAGGAACCATCGTCTCGATCCACATCGTTGCCAGCGCCGGCGCGCCGCCGAAAGAAGTCGCGGCAGTCCGCGCCGTCGCCGGCAAAGGGCTCGAAGGCGACCGCTATTGCAACGGCGCCGGGACCTATTCCAAGCCGCATAGCCCGAGCCGGGAAGCGACGCTGATTGAGATCGAGGCGCTCGAGGCTTTAGAGCGCGACTACGGCATCGCCATCGCGCCGGGCCAGGGCCGGCGCAACCTCGTCACGCGCGGCGTGGCGCTGAACCACCTGGTCGGTCGCGAGTTCACCATCGGTGCGGCGCGGCTCCGCGGCATCGAGCTGTGCGAGCCCTGCGCGCATCTTCAGAAGCTCACCGAGCAGGGGGTCCTGTGCGGCCTCGTCCATCGGGGCGGCCTCAACGCCGAGATCTTGACCGGCGGCGTCATCCGGGCGGGCGACCCCATCCGTTTCGAAGAGTAGTTCGGCATCTTGACAAAACTTTCCCCGGTTTGCTAATTCCGCACCAACTGGTTGGTATGGAAAAAACGCCGCGAAGAATCCGGCCAAAACCAGAGAGCGGTTGCTCGACGCCGCCGAGCGGCTGATGCTGGCCAAGGGCTTCGTTGCCACCACGGTGGACGAGATCTGCGCCGCCGCCCGCGTTACAAAAGGCAGCTTCTTCCATTATTTTAAAAGCAAAGAAGAGTTGGGCAAGGCCGCATTGGATCGCTTCTGCAACGTCCGTCACCAGGCCATGCTGGGGACTCCTGCGCGAAAAAAGACAAATCCGCTGGAGCGGATCCTGGGAACGGTCGACTTGGCGATCGAGATGTCCAGGAGCCCGCTGGCGCAGAACGGCTGTCTCCTCGGCAATTTCGCTCAGGAGCTTTCGGATTCCCATCCCGGCATTCGCGCTCTATGCGCCCGGCGCTTCACCGAATGGGCCGCGCTCTTGAAACGCGACTTAGACGAGGCCAAGGCCGCATACCTTCCCAAATCACGCCTCGATACGGAAAGCCTGGCCGAGCACTTCATCGCGATTATAGAAGGCGCGCTGATTCTCGCCAAGGCGAAGAGGGACATGGGAGTCATGGAAAAGAGCTTGAGACATTTCAGGCGTTATCTGGAGAACTCGTTCGAGCGGGAAAATTAAAAGATGGCTTTACAAGGAGACTTAGCGCCTATGAAGAAACGCATTATGGCCATCTTGGCATACGTCCTCCCAACCTTTCCTCTTGGGTTCCTTTGGCATCTCACTATCTTTGCCGGCTATTACAAGTCCCTCAATGTTTACCGAGAAGATATTCTTATTCCCTTCGGAATTGCATCTATGCTTATTCAAGGCTTTATTTGGTCCGTCCTCTACGAGCGTCTGTTTTCGGGGGAATCGATTCTAAAAGGGGCGATAAAATTTGCCGCGTTGGCCTGCCCGCTGGCTTGGAGTTTTCTGGTTATCGCCGTGGCCGCAAAACATCAAATGTCCTCAGTGAGCGGTTACGTGCAAATTGAAACTGCATTTATATTGGTTCACTATGCCATCGTCAGCCCGCTCATCGCGGCCGTTTATGCGCGAAAAAGGTGAATCAAGGGTTAGGGCTCTGAGGCCAAGACTATTCCGGTCCCGCGTCTGTATCCGTGGGCTCACGACAGAGGCTAGCGTGAGCCTGATCGGCGGCTGGAGCGGCCCGGCGCATGAGCGTAGCCTCGCCCCAGCTCAGCTGCGGCGATTTAGACGGTACAAGGAGTCAGGAGGTTTTTTTATGAAGCTCCACTATCATCCCAATTCTCCCAACTGCACGGACGTTCTCGCCACGGCGAACCATCTCGATATCCCGCTCGAGCTGGAGCTGGTCGATCTGATGAAGGGCGCGCAGAAAGAGCCGGCCTTTCTCAAGATCAACCCCAACGGCAGGGTGCCCGCGCTGGTGGACGGCGACTTCCATCTCTGGGAGTCGAACGCGATCATGCAGTACCTCGCGGCGAAAAAACCCGGCAACCCGCTCTGGCCCCAGGACGATAAAATCCGCGCCGACATCGCCCGCTGGCAGTTCTGGCAGGCCTCCCAGTGGAACAAGGCGGCGGGCATGCTGGTGTGGGAGAACATGATCAAGAGGTTTTTGAATCTCGGCGCGCCGGACCCGGCGAAGCTCAAGGAAGGCGGGGAGCTTTTTCACGCCTCGGCCGCGGTGCTCGACGGCCATCTGAGCGGCCGCGAATTTCTCGTCGGGAGCCAGCTCACGCTGGCCGATTTTTCCGTCGCCGCGCCCCTGATCTACTCGCAGCCGGGGCGGCTGCCGCTCGACAAATACGGCAACGTTCGCGCCTGGTACGGGCGCGTCGCGGCGCTCGACGCGTGGAAAAAGGCGCTGCCGAAGATGATGCCGGGGTGACCGGCCGGCGATGAAGGACGCCTTCGCGGATTTCGTCGTCGAGCAGCTCGCGGCGCTCGACGACGTGGACTGCCGCCCGATGTTCGGCGGCCACGGGCTCTACCAGGACGAGGTTTTCTTCGCGATCGTTTTCAAGAGTCGGCTCTATTTCAAGACCAACGAGGAATCGGCCGTTCGCTACCGGAAGCTCGGCATGAAGCCCTTCCGCCCCAACACCCGGCAGACGCTCAAAAATTATTACGAAGTGCCGGCCGACGTCATCGAAGACCGCGACCGGCTGGCGGATTGGGCGGCGGACGCCGTCGCGGCCGCGCGGAACCGAAGCGCGTCAAAGCGCCGTTGAAAGGGCCGCGCCGGGCGCTTCCCTGGCCGAGTTGCCGTTGAGATAATCGCGCAAATAGCGCGCGGTGTACGACCGCTTGCCGTCCTTGATGACGTCGAGCGGGGCACCGCAGGCGATCAGGCTGCCGCCCTTCTCGCCGCCCTCGGGGCCGAGGTCGACGAGATAATCCGCCTCCTTGATGATTTCCAGGTTGTGCTCGATCGTGACCACCGTGTTGCCCATGTCGACCAGCCGGTGCAGGATCTGGATCAGCTTCTCCACGTCGGCGAAATGCAGGCCCGTGGTCGGCTCGTCCAGGACGTAGAGCGTCCGGCCGCGCGATTCCTTGCCCAGCTCGAAGGCCTGCTTGATCCTCTGCGCCTCGCCGCCGGAGAGCGTGTTGCTCGCCTGGCCGAGCGTGATGTAGCCCATGCCGATGTCGTTCAGGATTTTGAGCGGCCCCAGGACTTTGGGCAGCGCGCGGAAAAACTCCACCGCCTCTTCCACCGTCATCGCGAGCACGTCGCCGATGTTTTTGCCGTTGTAGAGGATGGCGAGCGTCTCCTCGTTGAAGCGCCGGCCGCCGCAGGCGTCGCAATCCAAAAACACGTCGGGGAGAAAGCTCATCTCCTTGCGGATCTTTCCCTGGCCCGAGCACGCCTCGCAGCGGCCGCCCGAGACGTTGAACGAGAAGCGGTTCGGCAGAAAGCCGCGCAGCCGCGCTTCGGACGTGAGCGCGAAGATGCGCCGGATCTCGTCGAGAAAGCCGACGTACGACGCCGGAATCGAGCGCGGGGTCTTGCCGATCGGGCTCTGGTCTACCTCGACGATGCGCTCCACGCCCTGCCAGCCGGCGATGTCCTTGTGCGCGCCGGGACGGCCGGCGAACTGGCCGAGCTTCTGCTTCAGCCCCTTGTAGAGCACTTCCTTCACCAGCGTGCTCTTGCCCGAGCCGGAGATGCCGGTGACGCAGCTCCAGGCGCCGAGCGGTAGCCGCACGTCGATGTTTTTTAAATTGTTCGCCTTCGCGCCGCGGACCGTGAGCCAGGCGAGCCCGGCGAACAGGCGCGGCGGCCAGATGCGCTTCTTCGGCGCTTTCAAGAACGCGCCGGTCAGCGAAGCGGGGTTTTGCCGGATCTCCTCCGGCGTGCCGATCGCGACCACGTTGCCGCCGCGGACGCCCGCGCCGGGGCCGAGATCGATGATGATGTCCGCCGCCTCGATCGTCGCCTCGTCGTGCTCGACGACCAGCACGCTGTTGCCCGCCTTTTCCAGTTTTTTGAGCGTCCCCAAGAGCATGCCGTTGTCGCGCGGGTGGAGCCCGATCGTCGGCTCGTCGAGAATGTAGCAGACGCCGCGGAGGTTCGAGCCCAGCTGCGCCGCCAGCCGGATGCGCTGCGCCTCGCCGCCGGAGAGCGTGTCGGCGCGGCGGTCGAGCGTGAGATAGGGGAGGCCGACCTCGGCGAGAAAGTCGAGCCGCTGCTGGATCTCGCGCAGCACTTTTTCCGTGACCGCGCGGTCGCGCTCGGCGCTCGCGCCTTCGCGCGGGTCAAGAGCGAGCGAGCGGAAGTGGGCCTGCGCGTCTTTTACCGACAGCGCGGCGACCTCCCAGATGGCGCGGCCGCTCACCTTGACCGACTGGGCGCGGCGGTTGAGCCTCCGGCCCAGGCACGAGGCGCAGGCGGTTTCGGACATGAACTCCGACAGCCACTCGGCGAGGCCGTTCTCCGAGCCGTCCCAGAGCGAGCTGAAATAGGGCATGATGCCGGCGAAGCCGCTGCCGTTCCCGTGCACGACCGCGTCGCGGTTTTTTTTGCTCAGGCGGGAAAACGGCGTATCCATTTTCACGCGGGATTTTTTGAGCTCGCGCAGCAGCGCGTCGACCCGCCGCTTGACGTCGCCGGCGCCGTTGGTCGAGCCGGACGACCAGGAGGAGACGATGTCGGCCAGCGGCCGGCGCGGGTCGCCGATGATCAGACTCGGATCGAACTCCAGGCTGAAGCCCATGCCGGAGCACTCGGCGCAGGCGCCCTGGCGGCTGTTGAAGGAAAACAGCCGCGGGTCGAGCGGCTCGTAGCCGATGCTGCAATGGAGGCAGAACAGACGCTGATTATAGATATGCTCGCCGGAGCGGGTGATGAGGTGCACCACGCCGTTGCCGAGGCGGAGCCCCTGCTCGACCATCGCCTCGACCTCGCGCCCGCCCGCCTTTGCCTGGCCGATCACGACGTCGATGTCGTGCTCGCGGTAGCGCTCCAGGCCGGCGGCCAGCTTGGGCGAGCGCAGGTCGACCACGTGGCCGTCGATGCGCCCCTTCTTGTAGCCCAGCCGGAGCGCGCCGGTGATGACCTCTTTGTGAAAGCCCTTGCGTCCGCGCACGATCGGGCTCAAAACGGCGACTTCCTTCCCCCGGTGGACGCGCGAGATGCGGTCGAGGATCTGGCTCTTGGTGAGCGAGCGGATCGGCCGCTCGCACTGCACGCAGTGCTGCTCGCCCAGCTTCGAATATAAAAGCCGCAAATAATGATAAATCTCCGTCACGGTCGCGACGGTCGAATTTTTGCCGCCCTGGCTGAGCCGCTGCTCGATCGCCACCGTGGGCGGAATGCCCGAGAGCAGGTCCACGTTGGGGCGGTCCATGATGTTCAAAAACTGGCGCGCGTAGGCGGAGAGGCTGTCGATGTAGCGCCGCTGGCCTTCGGCGTAGATGATGTCGAACGCCAGCGACGATTTCCCCGAGCCGCTGAGGCCGGTGATGACTACGAAGCGGTCGCGCGGAATATCGAGCGAGATGTTTTTTAAGTTGTGCTCCTTGGCGCCGACGATTTGAATCGCGTTGCCCGCGCCGTCGGCCGGTGGAGCGGCCGGGCTCTTTTCCAGCACCGGGGCGAAGGGCGAGGCGCCGTCTTTTTTCAAATAGGGCTTGAGATAGCGCCCGGTGTGCGAGCGGTCGTTGCGCGCGATCTCCTCCGGCGTGCCGACCGCGATGATCTCGCCGCCGGCGTCGCCGCCCTCCGGCCCCAGGTCGATGATGTGGTCGGCGCATTTGACCACGTCCATGTTGTGCTCGATGACGACGATCGAATGGCCCTGGTCGGTCAGCTCGTTGAACGACCAGAGCAGCTTCTCGATGTCGTGAAAGTGGAGCCCGGTGGTCGGCTCGTCGAAGATGAACAGCGTGCCGGACTTCCGCGCCCGGGCCATGTGGGCGGCGAGCTTCAAGCGCTGCGATTCGCCGCCCGAGAGCGTCGTCAGCGGCTGTCCCAGCCGGACGTAGTCCAGGCCGACCGCGCCGAGCGGGCGGAGCCCGGACTCGATCTCCGGCGTGTCTTTAAAAAACTCGATCGCCTCGGTGACCGTGAGGTCGAGCACGCCGCGAATGCTGCGGCCGCGGTAGGTCACTTCCAATATCTCCTGGCGGAAGCGGCTCCCCTGGCACTCGGGACAGGAGGTGTAGACGTCGGAGAGAAACTGCATCTCGACTTTTTCGTAGCCTTCGCCGCGGCAGGTCTCGCACCGCCCGCCCTCGACGTTGAAGGAAAAAGTCGACGGCGTGTAGCCCCGCAGGCGCGAGAGATCGGCGGCGGCGAAGAGCTTGCGGACCTGGTCGAACACCTTCATGTAGGTCGCGGGGTTGGAGCGCGGCGTGGTCCCGACCGGCGATTGATCGACCAGGATGACGTCGGAGATCTTGTCCGACCCCTCCAGCCGCGCGCAATGCGTCACCGTCGCGCCGGGGGAGTCCTTGAGCTTGCGCAGATTCTTGTGGATGACCTCGTCGACCAGGGTCGATTTGCCCGAGCCGGAGACGCCCGTGATGCAGACGAACAGCCCGAGGGGGATTTCCACGTCGACGTTTCTCAGATTGTTCGCCTCCGCGCCGAAAATCCGGATCGTCCGCTGCGGGATCGGCCGGCGCCGGCGCGCGGGGAACGGGATCGTCCGCCGCTGCGACAGGTAGGCGCCGGTGAGCGACTTCCGGTCGTCGAGCAGGTCGCGGTAGGGGCCGGCGAAGATCACCTCGCCGCCGTGCTCGCCCGCCTTGGGCCCGAGATCGATGATGTAGTCGCTCTCCTTGATGATCTCCGGGTCGTGCTCGACCACGACCACGGTATTATGATTGGCGCGCAGATCGTGGAGGATCTCGACCAGGCGGTGGCTGTCCCGCGGGTGGAGCCCGATCGAGGGCTCGTCGAGCACGTAGAGCGTGTTCACCAGCGACGAGCCGATCGCGGTGGTGAGATCGACCCGCTCCAGCTCGCCGCCGGAGAGCGTGCGCGACTGGCGGTCGAGCGTCAGATACTCGAGCCCGACGCCCATCAGATATTTGAGCCGGCGGCGGATCTCGTCGAGGATCATGCTCGCGACCGGGTCTGTCTGGGTGCTGAGATGGAGGCTCTCGAAAAAGCGGTGCGCCTCGCTGACGCTCATCGAGTTGATCTCGAAGACGGTTTTCCCCTCGACGCGGAAGTTGAGCGCGTCGGGCTTGAGCCGCGAGCCCTTGCACTCCGGGCAGAGGAGATAGGCGCGGTAGCGCGAGAGAAAAACCCGCACGTGCATCCGGTAGCTCTTTCGCTCCAGGCGGTGGAACCAGCCGCGGATGCCCTTGAACTTGCCGTCGCCGTCGACGACGAGCTTTTGCTGTTTTTCGGTCAGCTCGCGGTAGGGCTTCTTCGCCGGGATGCGCTTGCGCTCGCAGAATTCCATCAGCCGGGTCATCCGGCGCTGCTTGGTGCGCCACGGCTTGATCGCGCCGTCGGCGAGCGACTTCGAGGTGTCGGGGATGATCAGATCGAGATCGATGTCGATGACCCGGCCGAAGCCGCGGCAGGTCTCGCAGGCGCCGAGCGGGCTGTTGAACGAGAACAGGTTCGGCGCCGGCTCGTGGTACGAGAGATCGCAGTGCGGGCAGTGAAAATGGCTGCTGAAAGGCTCCCCCCGCCCGTTCTCCTCCGGATAGTGCAGGTTCACCTTCCCCCTGCCGAACTCGAGCGCCTGCTCGAGCGAGCCGGTGATTCTTTTTTTCGCCTGTGCGCGATACATCAAGCGGTCGACGACGACCTCGACGGTCGCCTTGCCGGCGGGCGGGCCGTCGATCTCCTCCAGGTCGCGCAGGCTCCCCTCGTCAATAAGCCGGTGGAAGCCGGCGCTCTGCAGGCCGGCCTTGATCTCGCTCCACGGCAGCGCGCCCGAGACGGCGAAGGGAAAAGCCACGATCAGCGGCGCGCCGTCGGCGAGGGCGCCGAGCTTCTTGAAGATCGTCTGCGCCGTGTCGCGCTCCACCGCCCGGCCGCAGCCTTGGCAATAGAGCACCGAGACCTTGGCGAACAGGAGCTTGAAATGATCGTGCAGCTCGGTCATCGTCCCGACGGTCGAGCGCGAAGTCTTGACCGGCCGGCGCTGGTCGATCGCGATGGTCGGCGGGATGCCCTCGATCGACTCGACGTCGGGTTTGTCCATGCGGTCGAGGAACTGGCGCGCATAGGCGGAGAAGCTCTCGACGTAGCGGCGCTGCCCCTCGGCGTACAGAATATCGAAGGCGAGGGTCGATTTTCCCGAGCCGCTGACCCCGGTGACCACGGTGAGCGCGTTCAGCGGGATATCGATATCGATGTTTTTGAGATTGTTCTGCTTGGCGCCCCGGATGCGAATCGAGTTGGGATTCATGGGTCTATTGCAGGCGGTATCTCTCGGCCAGGATGCGGCGGAAGCGCGGGCCGTAGATCAGATCGAAGGTCTCGCCCTTGTCGGGGAAAAGCTCCAGAGCCTTGTCCCTGGCGTCGGCGACGAGCTTCCGGGCCTGGTCGAGATCGAGGTCGCTCTGGCGGAGCAGCGCCGCGGTGAAATCCATAAAATACCGGAGCCGCTTGAGCTTTAATTCCTCGGCCAGTACAGCTTCCTTATCCGGCTTCATGAAACAACCTTTTACTTGTATCTCCGGGCCGCTCCCGAGTCAAGGCGAGGGGGCGCGGTTCGATTCTCCGCCGGGGCTTTGATAAGCTTGTCCCATGCGCGTGGCGGAGATTTTCCACTCGATCCAGGGCGAAGGGAGGCTCGCCGGCGCGCCGTCCGTGTTTATCCGGACTTCGGGCTGCAACCTGCGCTGCGTCTGGTGCGACACGCCCTACACCTCCTGGGCGCCGGAAGGGGAAGAGCGGAGCGTCGACGAGATTCTGGCTGCGGTCAAAGAGTATCCCGCGAGGCACGCCGTCGTGACCGGCGGCGAGCCGCTCCTCGCGCCCGGGATCGAGGAGCTGACGGCGCGGCTCAAGCGGGACGGCTTTCACGTGACGATCGAGACCGCGGCGACCGTCTTCAAGCCGGCCGCGTGCGATCTCATGTCGCTGAGCCCGAAGCTCGCCAGCTCGACGCCGTGGCTGAGGGACGGGGGCAGGTTCTCCCGCATGCACGAAGATCACCGGCTGAACCTATCCGTGATCCGGCAATTCATCGACGGCTACGACTACCAGCTGAAATTCGTCGCCGACGAAAGGAAGGATTTCGCCGAGATCGAGGACGTTTTAGCCCGCCTCGGCGCGGTCGACCGGTCCCGGGTACTGGTCATGCCCCAGGGACGGACCAGGGAAGAGCTTGCCGCGCGCGCGCCGTGGATCGTCGAGCTGTGCAAAGAGCACGGCTTCCGCTATGCGCCGCGCCTTCACATCGAGCTGTGGGGCGATAAAAGAGGGACGTAACTAGCCTTTGGAAAGCTCGAGCCGGTTGCCGCCGGGGTCGATCACGTACACCGAGTAGCCGGGGCCGCCGTCGTGCAGCCGGATGTCGTCGACCTCGAGGCCCTTCGCCTCCAGCTCTTTCACCAATGCGTTCGGATCGTCCGGCCCTTCGATGTCGAAGGTGTGATGCGGCACGCGCGGCGCCCGCTTCTCCGAAGCGTCGAACAGGCCGAGGCCGGTCTCCCCGGCGCGGAGCCGCGCCACCTGGACGCCGGCGACGGTATGCGTCGTTCGCAGCTCGGCCCCGAGCCCGTCGCGATAAAATCGGGTCATCCGGTCGAGGTCCTCGGCGTGAAAATTCCATGACCGCAGGCGGAGTATCTTCATGGCGTCCCTCCTGCCGACTCTTAAAGCACAATCGCGGGGGTGATAAAAGACGGTTTCAGGATGAGTCCGGGGCGTCTTGACGCCGCCGCGGCGCTGATCTAAAGAGTTTGGTGCTGCCGAAAGGAGATCTTCCATGGCGCGAATCTCCCTCAAGGTGAACGGCAAGAATCAGGTGGTCGACGCCGACCCCGACACCCCGCTGCTCTACGTTCTGCGCGACGATTTGAAGCTCAACGGGCCGAAGTTCGGCTGCGGGCTGGCCCAGTGCGGCTCCTGCGCCGTCCTCATGGACGGCAAGGCGGTGCGCTCCTGCGTGACCGAGTTGAAGAGCGTGGGGAGCAAGCCGGTGACGACGCTCGAAGGGCTGGGGACGGTCAAGAAGATGCACCCGATCCAGAAGGCCTTTCTCGACGAGCAGGCGCTGCAGTGCGGCTACTGCATCAACGGCATGATCATGACCACCAAGGCGCTGCTCGACGCGAATCCCAAGCCGACCGACGGCCAGATCAAAGAGGCGCTGGCGGGAAATCTCTGCCGCTGCGGCACGCACACGCGCATTCTGCGGGCGGTCAAGCGGGCGTCGAGCCAGCAGGTCTGAGGAAAGGAGCGAACATGGCAACCGCGGAGCTTTCCCGCAGGCAGTTTCTCAAAGGCACCGGGGCGCTCATCGTCAGCTTCAGCCTGTTTCCTCCATCCGACCTGTTCGCGCAAACCGAGCCCGCCCCGGGCGGCTTGCCCGACCCGACCCAGCTCGATTCGTGGATCGCGGTCGGCCAGGACGGCACGGTGACCGTCTTTACCAGCAAGGTAGAGCTCGGCACCGGCGTCGAAACCGCGCTGGCCCAGATCGCCGCCGAGGAGCTGGACGTCTCGTGGAAAAAAATCAAGGTCGACATGGGCGATACGCAAAAGACCATCGACCAGGCGACCACCTCGGGCAGCCGCACGATCGAGCGCGCCGGGCCGCAGATACGCCAGGCGGCCGCCGCCGCGCGCCGGGAGCTGCTTAAGCTCGCGGCGGCGCGATTAAAAGAACCGATAGACAAGCTCACGGTCCGGGACGGCGTCGTTAGCGTCGCGGGCAATCCGTCGAAGCGCGTCTCTTACGGGCAGCTCATCGGCGGCAAGCGGTTCAACGTCACGATCGACGCCGAAGGCAAAGCCGGCGAATTGAAGCTCGCGCGGGACGTCAAGCCCAAGGACCCCAGGGAATACACCACCGTCGGGCAGCCGGTGCCGCGCTTCGATCTGCCGCCGAAGCTGACTGGCGAGGCGGTCTACGTTCACGACGTGCGCGTGCCGGGCATGCTGCACGCCAGAGTCGTCCGGCCGCCGGTTCTCAACACGGCGCCGACGAGCATCGACGACGGCGCGGCGAAAAAAATCCCCGGCTTCGTGAAAGCGGTGCGCGAGGGTAGCTTCGTCGGCGTCGTCGCCAAGACCGAGTGGGCGGCGATCCAAGCCGCCGAAGCGCTGAAAGTCGCCTGGGCGAAGCCCGAGACCAAGCTGCCCGCCAACCGGGAGGAGCTCGACGCCTATCTCACCGGGACCAAGAGCTTCACCACGTTGAAAGGGCTCGAAAAGGGCGATCCGGCCGCCGCCGCCAAAGCCAAAAAACATTACGAGGCGATGTTTCGCTGGCCGTTTCAGATGCACGGCATGATCGGCCCCTCGTGCGCGGTGGCGGACGTGCGCGGCGGCCGCGCCACCGTCTGGTCCGGCTGCCAGGGGCCGTTTCGCACGCGCGCGTCGGTGGCGGGGCTGCTCAAGATCCCGGAGGAAAATGTCCGGGTCATTTATCATGAGGCTTCCGGCTCGTACGGCCGCCTCAGCAACGACGATGGGGCGGAAGACGCGGCGCTCCTGTCGCGCGCCGTGGGCGCGCCGGTGCGCGTGCAGTGGTCGCGCCGGGACGAGCACGGCTGGGAGCCGAAAGGCCCGGCGCAGGTGCAGAAATTAAAGGCCGGCGTCGACGGCGAGGGCAAGATCATTGCCTGGGACTTCACCGATTACAGCCTCCCCTGGACGGTCGCGGCGACCATGACGCTGCTGGCGTCGGAGCAGATCGGCCTTAAAGCCAAGGCGCAGGGCCAGGGCAACGGCAACCAGGGCGGCGGCGAGATCTACGCCTTCGAGAACAACCGGATCGTCGCCGAAGAAATCCCCTGGCTCAAGCCGGAGCCGAGCCCGCTCCGCACCAGCAACCTGCGCGCCCCCGGCCAGCTGGCGCGCTGCTTCGCCAGCGAAACGCTCCTGAACGAGATCGCCGCCGATCTCGGCGTCGATCCGATCGAGCTCCGGCTCGGCTATCTCGCCGGCGACCGGCGCGCGGCCGACGCGCTGAACGCCGTGGCGGAAAAGTCTCAATGGCAAAAGCGGCGGCAGCCCCAGGGCGCCGACTCGGCCGCGCTCAAGGGCAGGGGCGTGGCGATGACGCGCCGCGCCGGCGGATACGCCGCCGCCGTCGCCGACGTCGAGGTCGAGAAGTCGACCGGCAAGGTCGCGGTCCGGCGGGTCACGCTGGCGCACGATTGCGGGCTGATCGTCAATCCCGACGGCGTCCGAAACCAGGTCGAGGGCAACATCATCCAGGGCGTGAGCCGCGCGCTCTACGAAGAGGTGACGTTCGATGAATCCGGCGTCAAGAGCCTGGATTGGGCGAGCTACCCGATCCTCCGGTTCCCCGACATGCCGGAAGTCGACATCGTCCTGATCGACCGGAAAGACCAGGCGCCGCTCGGCGCGGGCGAGCTGTCGACGGTCCCCATCCCGGCGGCGATCGCCAACGCGATCTTCGACGCCACCGGCGCGAAACTAAGAGAAGCGCCGTTCACGCCCAAGCGCGTGCTGGCGGCGATGAAGGGGAAAGGAGAATCATAAAAGTTGATTGGGTTTGGTTTTGAGGACTGAAAAGAAGCTACTACAAAGCCTTTAGAAATTCTTCTTCTGGAATTTGTGCATCACGGAGGATCGCTCTCAAAGTCGAGGGCCTCAGTTCTTCCCGGGGATGCATGTAGACATAAACAACCGCCCGTCTGGATGACGCCACTTCTGAGGACCGCCTTTTTGGTGCTCAAGAACAAAGCCGAATTTGCTTAAAGCTCGGACAAATCGCGCTTTGGTGATAGCGGGGAGGCTCAACCTGCCGCTCGGATTCGATGAGATAGCCCCGAGGCGCGGTCCGCCCTGAACTCTTTTTCACCGGCCCGCCATGGCTTCCTGCTTGCGTCCGAGCCACCACCCGTTCACCAGCCAGGCGGCCGAGAGCGGCACGGCCGCAAACGCGATGCCGGTCAATCCCAGACCGAGGAAAGACGACAGCGCGTACGACCAGGCGCCGATCTGATCGCCGCTGCGGTAGACGACGGTGTCGATGAAATTTTTGGCTTTGTACTTGTCCTCGCGCGGCACGACGGTGAACAGCACCTCGCGCGTCGGCCGGGCGACGGCGAAATTTCCCGCGCGCCGGAGCACCTGGAAAGCGACGAGAATCGCCACCGTC
>Ga0209131_1000918_pt1 | contig 20456 bp, 15 predicted proteins | sample GraSoi_2013_40cm_FD_185826 | JGI IMG/M metagenome (GOLD analysis project Ga0209131, IMG submission 185826) | Grasslands soil microbial communities from the Angelo Coastal Reserve, California, USA - Sample 9_17_2013_40cm (SPAdes) (version 2) | ecosystem: Environmental > Terrestrial > Soil >... | reverse complement strand
TTCACCTGGTTTTATTTTTTTATTTTTCTGGATTACTTTTCTTTTTTCGATCATTTTAGGTAGTCCGTATACGGCATCGAAAATTGCCTTCCAAATGATCTTACCTTGTCCGCGTAGGGTGAGGTACATAGCAAAGAATAGAATAGCAGATATATGTAGTGGCAACAAGATCCAGATCAAGGGGGCGGGCATATTTTTGACAAAAGTCCAGATCATATTTCGATAGCCGTAGTATACGGAGAAGTCGCTTCGTTTGCCCGTGCTCGCGGATCCTACATGATGGACAACTGCTTCTGGAACATATAAGCATTTTGCGCCACCCAAGCGTAGACGAAATCCTAGATCCACATCTTCGAAATAAGAGAAGTAATCCTCATCAAAACCGCCGACTTTTAGGAATTCCTCACGTGAGTATAATGCTGCAGCGGCGCATGCACTAAAAACCTCTTTTTGCTCAAGACCGTATATCTTTGATGGAAGTTTATAGCCATTTCGCCAGGCAAGTCCACTGACGTGATAGATGTCGCCTGCTCCGTCCAGCAAATCAGGATCGTTATATTGGATTTGCCTTGATGAAAAGAAAGAGAAATCCGGATTTTGGTCTACAGTACGTAATAATTGCTCAAGCCACCCAGGTTCAGGGAAGGCATCGGCATTGAGAAGGGCAATCCACTTTCCGCGCGCGAGGTGAACGCCAATGTTGTTGGCAATGGCAAAACCAAGATTAGAACCTAGTCTATGAATAAGCAGATCAAGTGCAGGGTATGTGTTATGCAGCTCATTTAGGGTTTCATCCTCGAAACCATTATCTATAAGGATGATCTCAAAATCGTCCCATGTCTGTGCAGGGAATTTATCCAAACAGGTATGCAAATATTCTTTACTATTCCAGGTAACAATAATGATGGAAACCATAGGGGAAGATTGCATTGTATATGTTGCGATTATACTTAGTAGGTCGCGAAAGCGTAAAATGAAGGCATTTTGAGGGTGTAAGATATTTTTTATAAAAGTTAGTTAAATATTAACAATGAATTTGGCAAAACATAATGTTAAGAACCAAAATGTAGCCGTGTAATGTTTAGGATCATGCTAAAGTGCGGAAATATGACTAACTCGCGTTACATAGCTACACAACAAGGCAATACAAGACTTTCAGATTCCTTATTTGAAGTTTACACTATATTAAGCTTGTAAATTACAAAAGTGAAGTTGATATCCTTTGCTAATCAAACTTTTGATTTTCCAACCACCAAAGCATTTGTGTTGCCCCAAAGCAATCTTCTCAGGTAAACAAATCACACCTTTTTTTAAATAGTCAGCAACCTAATGATTATTAAATACAAAGACTTGGCATATTGCCTGGAAGCAGATAAAAACATTCCAAATGAACTTTGTTGGACAACAGATGATGACTGTATAGCTGGAAAAAAAACAGAAATTCTAAAAGGGTCATATTTGCCCGAAAGTTCTATAAATTCTCTGTACGTAAAATTAAAGTCCTTCTGTAAGATCATAGATGTTCTCTTGTTTTGAAGTAAGCCATAAATAAGATCCAATCCCCAAAGTGTCATAAAATCTATACCGCTCTCGATAGCTAGCTGTCCCAAAATAAAAGGAATTACATCTGCTGTTATCACTCCGTAGTTGACAGCTTTAGGAAAAATAAGCAAAAAATCGTTCGGATTTGTGATTTGAAGGTAATGATCTAGAACGTGCCTATGCTCGAATCTATTCCTAACCCGACTTGTATTCGTGTCACCGCTGGCATTTGTTTCGCTGGTCATTCTTCTAAATCGAATAAGCTTGCGATTTAATATCCTGATTTCATAACGAAGGCAGAGTCTTATCCACAAATCAAAATCAGGGATGTTTGCAAAGGCAGGATTAAGCATTCCTATTTCTGTATAGCATTCACGGCGCACCAAACTGCAAGGATGACATAAGCAGTTGCCCTTATAAAAAAAATGCTGTAACCATTCGAACCTGTTCCTGTTTCTCACGTTAAACACGTCCATATATGGAAAACTTTTATCTTTTATTAACTGTCCGGTTTCATCTACCCAGTCAACTTTCCCGAAAACGGCACCAATTTCTGGATGTTGATCTAGATACTTAACTTGGATTTGCAGTTTTTCGGGATACCACACATCATCTGAGCTAAGCATTGCAATATATTTTCCACTCGAATGAGCAATGCAATTATTTGTTGCAACGCTAGCCCCTTTGTTTTCACTATGCCGAAACAGTTTTATGCGAATGTCATCAAATCGTTGTATGATGTGAACAGTACGATCTGTTGATGCATCATCTGTAATGATGATCTCAAAATCTTGAAAGGTTTGATCTAGAACGCTTTGGATACACTCCTCGATAAATTCCTCATGATTGTATGAAGGGATAATAACACTAACTGTTGGCATTATTTGAGCACCTTTTATAATTTGGTGTTAATTATCATGTATATTGCTGGGTTGATACTTCCACAGTGCTATTATTTATACTCTAAATTGGAACTTAAGGGATTATCAGACTTTCGAAATACCGGTGTTTCGGTGCAGTATTTCTGATAATCTTCGGAAGAATAACGTATAGCGCCATGAACGACTATTTTTTATTCCCTCAATTTCTCTTTTAATCTCATGTAATTGAGCAGTGAGATTTTGTATTTCTTGCTGCCTTGCCTCTATTTGAGTTGTAAGTATCTCTATGGCTCTCTCTTTTTCGGCGAGCTGTACAGTGAATATTTGTTCTCTTTCAGCCAATCTCTCAGCCAATTGCCCAATAGTTTGTAGATTAAAAGTATCACATTCGTTCGAGAGCTTGATAAAATCCAAGTAGACAAAATTACATTTGCTTTTCAAGATTTGGGTATTGTTTTCATCTCGAAGAAGTGCATAAATAGTATCCAAGCCCCATAATATTTTATAATTCGCACTGCTTTCAATCGCAACTCGCCCCAAGAAATAGGGGATTAGATCTGTAGCCACTTCTCCATACTTAACCGAGTCGGGGAATACCGCCAAAAATTCATCTACATTCCTTATCTTAAGATAATGATCTAATGAATGTTTATGTTCCAATTCTACTTGGGTGCGGTTTTTTATTGTGCCACCACTTGCATTCCTTTCATCGCTTATCCATCTATTTTGAATCAATTTCTGATCCAAAATGGCAATGTCGTACTTAAAACATATTCTTATCCAAAGATCGAGATCTGGGATTTTTGCATAAGCAGGGTCGAACATGCCAATTGTTCCAAAACACTCTTTGCGAACTAGGCTACAAGGTAAACTCAGACAATTTCCTATTAAAAAGAAGTATCTTAGCCATTCGACTCGAGTTCTATTATGCACATTAAATATATTTAGGTAGGGGAAACTAGGGTCTGTAATCAGGTTTCCAGATTCGTCTATCCAATCTACTTTTCCGAAAACCACCCCAACTTCTGGATGCTCGTTAAGATACTGCACTTGTACTTCCAACTTTTCGGGATACCAAATATCATCAGTGCTGAGCCAAGCGATGTATATGCCGTTGGCATGGGTGATGCAATTGTTGGCAGTAATTGAGACTCCTTGGTTGGTAGAATGCTTAAACAGTTTGATGCGCGGATCACTAAACTGTTCTATGATTTCAACTGTACGATCAGTAGAAGCATCATCGGTGATAATGATCTCGAAATCCTGAAATGTCTGATTCAGGACGCTCTGAATACATTTCTCAACAAATTTTTCGTGGTTGTAAGAAGGAATAATTACACTTACCAAAGGCATTATTTTTTTATCTCTCTAATTATCTCGCAGATTTTTTCGACATCTTCCAGTTTCAAATTGCCATACAGTGGCATACAAAGAACTTCTTTGACCACCCTATGTGCCACAGGTAAATTCGCAGGATTGGCTGATGGCAAGTGTCTATAACAACTGTACTCACTACAAAGCGGATAAAAGTATTTACGTGTAATGACATTGTATTTTTTCAACTCTGTGTGAACATCGTCTCTGGATTGACCAAACTCACTACCGATTCGAATCATGAAATATTGATAGCTGTTTCTTATATCTTCTGGAATATTGAATACCCTGATGCCAGGTATATCCATTAAATAATTTTTGTAAGCTTCAACAACTCGAGATCTCTTTTCTCGTTCTTCATCGATATGCCTCAAATTAATCAACCCAATCGCAGACTGCACCTCATTCATCTTCCCATTAATGCCCGGCATGACAACCTCCTCTTCGTTCTTAATTCCGAAATTTTTTAATAGGTCGATTCTTGGTTTTAATTGTGGATTATTAAATGTTAGTGCGCCACCCTCCAGAGTATGAAATAGCTTCGTTGAATGAAAACTGAACATCGAAATATCACCAAATGTACCAATTCCGAGCCCATCAATTTCTGCGCCAAAGGCATGGGCCGCATCGTAAATCACTCTCAAACCATAGCGATCAGCAATCTCTTGAATCTTTAATACATTGCAAGGCATTCCATACACGTGCACACCTAAAATTCCTGTTGTTTTTGGGGTAATCATTCTTTCCAGCTTTTCAGCATCGATTGTTAAAGTAATTTCGTCTATGTCACAGAAAACAGGACTAATATCATTCCAGGGAAGAACATGCGGTGTTGCAGGAAAAGTAAAAGGTGTGGTAATCACCTCGCCCGAAAGTCGTAGGCTTTGTATAGCGACAATTAAAGCAATCGTGCCATTGTTAAACAAAGACAGGCCTGGCACTTTAAGGGTCTTTCTTAGTTCTTCTTCTAGTTCTTGGTGCTTCATGCCACCATTGGTGAGCCATTGAGATTGCCAGATTTCACGAAGTTCCTGGGTGACTTCATCCAGATCAGCCAACATTGGTCGGGTTACGTAAATTGGATTTTCAAAAGGTTCCATTTGCAACTCCTTCATTAAAAGGTTTAACTACAAGATTGATTTTTTTATTTAGTTTATCAGCGAAGATGACCTTTATTGAAATCAGGATTGCTTAAGTATTTGAGTTCAGACTGATCAACGATTTTTATCTGCATTAATATAGGCTTCATTTCTCATGCTTTCTTACAATCTTCGCTGGGTTGCCGTATGCTACCACATTATCGGGTATATTTTTAGCAACAACAGATCCCGCTCCTATAAGAGTAGCATTTCCAATTGATATATGATCGATAACACATGACCCAATGCCAACCCATGTTCCTCGTCCAACGGTAACTTTACCTGCTAGATGGACCCCAGGGCAGATATGCGCTCCATCCCCGATAACACATTCGTGGTCTACACTTGATGATGTATTAATAATCGCATTTTCGCCGATATGGGTTCCAGAGTTAATCACAGCACCCGCTGCAACCACGGTACCTGATCCAATCGCAACATTCGAGGCGATAATAGCGCTGGGATGGATAGCAGATGTTAATTTGAAGCCTTTTGACTTTGCCAACTCCGCGAATTTAAGACGTGCTTCACAATTGCCGAAGCCAATGATCAAATGCTTTACACCTTTGTTTTGAAGCTCTTCTAATTGTTCCTCTCCCCCGAGTATTTCCACACCATCGAACAAAGTATGGTGTCGTTGTGGATTTAAGCTGTCTAAAAAACCATCCAGCCGATACTCGCCCCGGAGACGGATGATATCAGCAATAACCATTGCATGCCCAGATGCTCCCCATATAATGATTTGTTTCATTGCGTTTATCCTGTAAAATACTTTGTTTTTGTGAACTGGAATAACCCAATATTAAGAATGACATCTTTGATGACAGTTTGGCATTACAACTTAACTACCATCAAAGGCGTTTCCTTTTGCGAATCAACTTAGCAAGTTATGGGAGCTTTTATAAGACATCATTTTTTCCATAAGACCAACTTAATTAATTTCCTGTTCCACACAAAATTGTTAATATCAAATATACAATATTGTTCTAAAGTTGGAGAAATTCCTCAAATAGCCGTAAGTTGAGGATGCAATAGAGATCAATTCTTCTTCACTATGTATAATATGCTTTTTGGAGAAATTTCATATTGAAAAAATATGTCTTCACCAAAAAAATCAACGCCATATTGATTTATTGTGAATCCTGCTTCTTCGACCCGTTCAATAAAACCTCTTTTTGAATAAAGTCGAATATGATCATCCTGACCGAATCTTCGCCATCGTTCTCCAATATCATCGATATTGGGGTCTTCCTCGATTTTATCAATGCTTAGATTAATCGGTACCATCAAAATACCGCTTCCGCCTATTTTTAGTATTCGAAACAGTTCGGATAGTGCCTTTTTGTCGTCCACTACGTGCTCAAGTACATGGGAACAAATAAAAAAATCATACGTTTCTTGTGGTATCGAATACATGTTTGTAATGTCAACGACGAGATCGACATCCTTCATAAACTTGTCTGCACTTTGATATTTTATGTTCGAATATTTGAGCAAGAAATTCCTTAGCGGAGGGGATGGCGCAATATCAATGATCGTAATTGGCTTTTCGGACAGATTCCGATTCATCACTCGCGATATATAGAGTGCATAGAGCCTGTCTCTATCCGCAGCGCCACATTTTGGGCAAAAATACTGATTGGAATTTAATGTTTCAAAATCATCTGCTCCGAAGGGGAAACCATACTTATTCCAATTTTCTTCGTAGTACGAACCTAGGGGATTGAACCCATCAATGTCATTTTGGCACACAGAGCATTTAAACTGAGGTACAACGTATTGAATTGTTAAAAAGTCAGAGACAGGATCACTCGCCGTGATCCTGTCTCTGATCAGATTCATGAGTTTCCCGAAAGAATTATCATACATACGGCGCAACAAAAGTGCCCGTCGGCTGCCGGCTGGTGCAAGAAGGACGCGGATTTGATGGAATAACATTTTGATTTTCCTTATAGTTCTTCTCGCAATTGAAATTAGCCTACCTATTACAACCTGAAGAAGCAATTTGGCTACTGATCTGATTGAAGAAGTGTTTTGTTTGCGAATAGGAGTAGAGTTGTCTCTAATTTTGAGAGTAGTTGTTGTGCTGCCTGCCAGTTCTATTTCTTTTTTTAGTAAATTTATTCTAGGTAACATCTGTGCTTCGAACCCAAATAACCTCTTGATAGTGCGGCTTCCGTTTTCAGAAATTGCTTTGAGTTTATGGGGATTGTAGTAATAGGCTTCGATCATACTCGTAATCGTTTTTGCGTTGTGAGGAATGATAATGAGCTCTTCGCCTGGGACAAACTCATTTCCATCAGAAAAGACTTTCTTATTCAAGTTAAGTTCATCGGTACAAAAAATCGCAGTTTTTCTCAGACCAGCATCAACGCAGCTTCCAGTTGGAAAACCGTCAAATGATCCAGGATACATTGTTTTGGGAATATTGGGAGAAAGGATGATATCTTTATCCTTATAAAAAGTGTTAAACCATTCAGTATCCCTTTTGCCATAGAAGTTGATCTTCCCCTTCAAATTAGTAACATCGATCTCATGCTCATCAATTCCACCGACAACGTGGAACTTAATATTATTATGCTTCTGGCATAATAAGTTCGCAACGTCAATAAATATATCATAGCCTTTGTCAACGCCTTTTTTCGTGTATTTGTAAGCGACGAAACAGATATCCAGGATTTCTTTATCGATTCCGAAGTGCTTCTTGTCCACATATTCAGAGTTGATGTGATCAAGCGGAGTAACAACGCCAAAGATGAATTTTATCTGATCAGGCCTACAATAATTGTTGTCAATCAGATAGTCATAGGTCACTTTCTGGGTCACAATTACTTTTCTAAAACAGGGAGATGAGATTACCCGCTTCAACATCTTGTCAGACTCTGCAGTGTTTAAGCCGAATCCTCCTCCTGGATAAAGCGTAAACACAAAAGGTATATTTAATTCCTCGATTTTTTGGATGTTCAAATAAATATTAATCAGGAAAACCGCATAGATTAACTTGGCGTTGATTATAGTATCCACTTGAAGTTTTTTGATTCGCCCAGCATGCTCAGGATATTGCGCCTTAAAATCAGAAATTAATTTATCGAATGTCCTTTCATCTAAGAGGCCTACAGATGCACCCGTTGAACAAATTTCTAGGTCTTTAAATGCTTTAAGATAGCTGATAAATTCCTGCATACGAAACGCAGAAAGCGGGTGTGGAAAAATATCATCCACGATCACTACATCTAATGGTTGTTTATAAATCATATTCGGATCGGCTGATTCCGTTTTTGGGATTACAGTAAATTTGGCGTTGAAAAAATTTCATTGGCTTCCCCCTGTAGTTCAGCTTCTATGATCCTTATTCTAGGCAGGATTTGATTCTCATAGTTATATACGGTGCGAAATTTTTCAGATCCGGTCTCAGCAAGCTTTTTAAGTTTTGCAGGATTGGAGTAATAAAACTCGAGTAACTGAACGATTTTATCACTATCATGAGGAATAATGACAAGATCTTCTCCACTTGTAAATTTCACATTAAGATGCAATTCATCCGTACAAAAAACAGCCACTTTTCGCAGTCCAGCCTCCGTGCAGCTAGCTGTAGGGAAGCCATCGAATGACCCATCCATCACCTTAAATGGAATATTGGGAGAAAGGATTATGTCCTTGTCGATGTAAAAATTTTCTAGCCACTTGTTTTTCCTAGGCCCATAAAAAGTTATTCTCCCATCCAACCCTTGTATGGGAAGATCTGCATCTGTAAAATCACCAACGATGTGAAAGTGGATGTTGCAGTGTGTTGCTACAAGTTTCTTGGCGGTCTCAATAAAAACATCATAGCCTTTGTCAATGCCCGCTTCCATATACTTATGAGCGACAAAGCAAATATCCAAAGTGTTTTTTTCGTATCCGAAATACTTTTTAGGCAGACGGTTTTTGAGCAGATTTAATGGCGTTACTACCCCATAAATGAACTCTATTTGCTCAGACTTGCAAAAATTCTTGCTAATGAGGTAATCATATGTATTTTTTTGAGTAACAATTACTTTTCTAAAACAGGGAGATGAAATTACACGTTTCAGCATCTTATCGGACTCCTCAACGTTTAAACGGAACCCTCCCCCCGGATATAAAGTAAAAACAAACGGAATTTGCTTTAGTTCCAAGGCAGGAAGGAACACACTGACATTATACAGAAATACAATATACGCCAATCTTGCCTCATAATATTCAATATTATGGGATATGATAATGGTCCTGCCAGAATATTCAGGTTGTTCCATTTCGAATTCATTTATTATTTCGCCGATTTGCCTAGTTTCTTTGAGTGCCGGTGTAGGAAGATGCTCGCCCGTTGTAAGTACCAATGCTGACGGGAAGCGATCTAAGTAACTGATGAATTCTTGATATCGAAATGGAGAGAGGGGGTGTGGAAAAAGGGTGTCTAAAATAAGTAAATCAGTATGCCTGGTCCTGATTTTACGAAAAGCCAGCTGGCTCTGCAGACTTAGCGTAGCTTTTAGCCCTCGCAGCTTTCTTGCGAAAGGCCGAAGCGTTGGTTTTAGTAAATTATTCCAAATTAGCATCATCGCTCTATTACTTTTTTGATACACCAAATTGCTCTGTTGACCTAAGAAAGATATTGCTTTCCACATTCCTCTCACAAATGGACCAAGAACCGATTTGATCACATTCCAAATCGGATTAAATTTTGAGTGTTTCTCTGAGATATTAATGAAATAATTAATTTTTGCTTTGAGCTTTATGAAATGCACATCATATTTGTAGTTTAAAAATTCGTTGTATGTATCAATGACTGCTAATAGCTGATATAGGTTTTCAAGTTCTGATCTGCCAGCCCAGGCTCCAGTTGAGTGTTTTCTATACACAGACATCCAATCTCGAAGAAAGCCAATTTTTCCCAATTCACCGCAGCACAAATTAAACATCCAATCCACTGTAAAAAACTCGAATATCTTCTCTGGAAGTTTTCTAACAATCTCTGATCGATACATGCAGCACGAGAAGTTGCCGATATAATTTTGCTCGATTAAATCCTCAGTAGTAAGGATGTCCCTAGTTAGGGACAATTGATCATGGAAGGGTTCGAATCTGTTTCTGTCTTCAAAATAAATCATTATAGCGGAGAAGCACATTGAATAATCCAAGTGCGACTCTAAGAAAAGCCTTTGTTTTTCTAATTTGTTTGTGTCTGTCCAATAATCATCGCCTTCGCATATGGCAATGTACTCTCCCGAACATGCATCGAGGCAACGCTTCAAATTTTTCGTGATACCAAGGTTTGGTCCGGCTGGTAGCAATGAAACGATGCTGGGATGTTTCTCTTGAAATTGCTCTGCAATTGAGCGAGTATTATCTGTAGAACAATCATCGCCTATGATAACTTCCATTTGGAAGTCACCTTTTTGAAAAAGAATGCTTTCCAAGCATTGAGCAATATATTTTTCGTGATTGAAGGATGTTACAATAACACTGATTTTCATTTTGACAATTCAACTTTGAAGGATAAAACCAGAAAAGCTATAAATTACGGAAACTGATGGCAGAAAATATTTACTACCTACAAATGTTGCCTCGCATCGGTTCTTTTCTGTGATCTAAACCATGATTATATCTGCCTAAGAATTTGAACAAAAGGCCAGATATGGTTACTTTTAAGTGCATTTGGTTCTTATTGTTTATACTGAAAGTACCTTTATTAGATTCTCTTTCGCAGTGATCGGCATATCTAACTATCACTGCGAACATGTTCAATTCAAACAGAGCTGGAATCCATTTCTTTGGGAATAGTGAATAGATTGGGTAATTAAGAAGGTTGAACGCACTCATGCACAAAACATTACTTTATATTCACATTATTGTCAGGCCCATCATTCAGACTGGTGAAATCATGCACCAATTCTGGATGGCTAAGTGCCTTGAAAGTTGTTAAGAAAAAACCATACTCAAGATCACCAAGCAAATGCCTGATTTTCTTATAAAGATAGTCAGGGTCAATGACCAATTGAGGATACGATAATAAACTTAGAGGAACATCATGTTTTGCCAGTGCGTAGATAAGCTTATAGAGTTGTTCTTCTAGAATTTTTTCTTGCTGTTCCGGCTCAGTTGTGTGCACAAGACCACCCGGCACGTTAATAGCATCAGGACCAGCTTTGTTGGTAACATATCGTCGACTTTGCGCGGCTGAAAACAGATCGCGCATAGGTACAAAGGCATGATCAACAATGACTCCCCCTCCTTGGAGCACATCATCAAGATAATCACATAACCAAGGGCTTTTTATAACGTAAGGTGCATGTGGATCACGTATGTCAAGTTCCATACCAGCACGACTATTTAGATCTAGCGTCAGCCCTTTTGGGAAACCTGTATCCAAGCCAAGCTCTGTTAACAATTGGATCAAAAAGGTTGTACCAGCGCGACCTGTTCCTGAAATAATAATATGATGTCTTGTCATAAAGCCTCAAATTTTTAATGAAAATTGATTGTTGGATAAATAGTTACTTTTGTTCTCAAAGAAGCTATTTGTGCTTGGATTGTGTTACTACCAAAGATGGTTCTCTTGAAGATAAATCAACATAGCCCAACCCTGTCGACTTTTGACTTGGCAAAACACGAAACATTGTTGCATCTAGAATTCGATGTAGACAATTAGGTTCGTCAGTTGACCAGATACCTCCACCAACAAAGTAAATGCTAGGCAACAAAACCATTCTGAATCCATACGCAATTCGAAAATGCTCACCAGCCCGAACTTCCTCGATGAATTTACCGTCTTCAGGATAGCGTTGACCTGTGATTGTTATACCAGAGACTGCACGAATATGTATTCCGAAATAAACTCTGTTGACATTTGACAAAAACTGCCCTGAATATTCAAACTGATACTCCTGTCCAAGTGTCAATAAGTTGACTGCGCGTCCGCTCATATCAAGAATTTGAAACTGATGAATCTCCGCGCCTTGGGTCGGATAAACTTGGGTTGTATTTGGCACTAATCCCGCATGAAAAAAGTCATTGCTTGTATTGATAGGCAATACAAGAGTTTCCGTCTGAGTAGCACTCTGCTCGGTTATACCTGCTTGGTCAGCCGTTCGATACTCATTTACAAGTCGGTCCTGTTCATCAGCTGGTGCATAAATCAGTTTTTGGTAGGCACGTACAGCTTGTAGAGGCTGAGTATACAATAGTCGCATGCCGTGTTCCAGAAGCAATGCTCTTTGACATAACTCGGTAATTTGACTGCCGGAATGAGAGACAAACAATATTGCTGACCCCTTACTTTTAAGTTCCTCAAGTCGCGCAAAGCACTTACGTTGGAATATCTCATCGCCAACTGCTAGTGCCTCGTCTACGATAAGGATATCTGGGTCAATGGTTGCTTGAACAGCAAAGGCAAGCCTTACCACCATACCGCTTGAATAGGTTTTCACGGGTTGTTCGATGAAATCGCCAATATCGGCGAAAGCAGCGATATCAGCAAAGCGAGAGTTGATCTCTTCTTGTGAGAGCCCTAGGACAGACCCATTAAGATAAACATTTTCCCGCCCGGTGAATTCCGGGTTGAAGCCAGCACCAAGTTCAAGTAACGCGGCAATGCGTCCAGCAGTTTGCACCGTTCCGCTGGTTGGGGTAAGCGTACCACAGATCAGTTGCAATAGAGTGGATTTACCAGAGCCGTTACGTCCGATGATACCGATGGTTTCCCCTTTATTAACTTCGAATGATACATCACGCAAAGCCCAAAACTCATGAAAGTACGTTCTTAACGGTCTGCCAGCTATTCTTTGGATGCGCGGATAAATTGATTGTTTAAGCCTGTCTTGGGGCTGGTTGTAAATATTGTAACACTTGCTGAGATTCTCAACTTTGATGACAATTTGATTAGATGACATCTGCAAACCCCTTACGCATTTTCTGAAACCACCAGAAACCAGCCAAAGCCATGCCAAGTCCCACGAGAAATGCCATTCCCAATGCAATCCAATTAGGCAAAACACCAAAGACCAATACATTGCGGCTTTCAGAAATAATCAGCACTAGCGGGTTGAGCCGCAACCAACCTTGATATTTTTCTGGCAAAGCAGTCAGTGGATAGAATACGGCAGATAGGAACATAATTACTGTAGTAAATACACTTGTGATCTGTCCGATATCACGTACAAAAACACCCAGCGCTGCTAAAAACCAGGCCAGCCCCATACAAGCAAAGATAAGTGGCAAAAGGACAAACGGGAATAATAAAACAGTCCAAGGCAAAGAAAGGTTGACGATGAGTTGTAAGAGCAACAATACAATTAGACTTACCAAACTATGGAAGAGTACAGATCCAAGAGCTACCCAAGGCAAGATTTCAAGTGGAAAAACCACCTTTTTGACATAATTGACATTGGAAATGATAAGCCCTGGAGCACGGTTAATAATTTCAGCAAAAAAACTAAATACGATCATTCCAGCAAAGAGGATGATGGCGAAATCTGCTTTACTTTCACCGACACCGACACCCCAACGTGATTTGAAAACTACAGAAAAAACGAAGGTGTAAACTAACAACATGAGTAATGGGTTAAGAAAGGACCATGCCAAGCCCAGAAGCGAGCCACGATAACGGCCGGCAACTTCACGGCGGGTCATTTGCCAGATTAGTTGACGATTACGCCATAGACTTGCGAACATGGCAGCCGGTGATGTTTCGTATATTTTATGAGGATGCATTTAATAGCTCTTGAAAGAATAGGATATGAAAAGGTTCATTAGGTATGATCGTGTTTCAGCTTTGTATCTGACAAAGGCGACATAATCTATACTTGGCAAAATTTAACTTTTAAATTTTGCCACAATGCCAAGATAGCGTCAAGTAAAGGGAGAATATTCAGAGCAGGATACGTAGATAAACTTTTTGCAAATTCAACCCTAAATTTAATATGCAAAACAAAAACTGTTCACATACTCACGGGGAAACCAGCAGCTTAGCATTAGAAAGATAATAATAATAAATTATGGCACTCCAAACCGCAGTGCGTAGCTGGTTTGATTTTTATACCATGTTAAGGAAAAGGCGATGTTTATCTCGCTAATCAGCAACGCATTATCTCTAAAAGAAGCTAGTGCTTCCCTTGTTGACTTTGTGTATTGCCCGCTCTGCCTCGCGATATTCGCATCGTTCGCCGATTAACTTTTGGTGAAAATTTACCAAATGCGTTGACGTTAACTGGCATATTAAAAATGTTTTAGTTCTTAATAAGGAATACGGGAGTTTAGACATTTATCAAATTCTTGTATCAAGTCTGCTTGATTCCAAGATAAAATTTCATCCCCCACTTTTATTGCCAATAAACCATAATCAATTTTTCGAACAACATTAAATAAATGTCGCCGACACCAAGTTTGAAGAGGCGGAGGGAAATTCTTGAAAATACCCATGTAATCAAACCGATGGAATATTTTTTTGAACAAAATAGTGTTTACCTCAGCAGCACTGGATTTCAACTTCGTCTTATCGAAAAAGTCAAATGAAAACTCATTAAAATTGTGAAGATGATATGGGTTTACTAGGTTGTATTCCGTTAGGCTAACATAAGGTAGCCCAATCAAAAAACGACCCCGGTGTTTAAGGACTCTGTAAATTTCAGACAGGGCAAACAAATAATCAGGTATATGTTCGAGTGTATGATATGAAAAAACCAAGTCTACGCTGTTGTCTTCAAATGGTAATCGGTCTGTACTAAGATCTAGACTAATATCTGCTTTGTCAGAAAGATCTATATTGATGAACTCAGGAATATATGTTTGCCCTGCTCCAATGTTTAATTTAAGTTGTTTTAACTCTGCCATAATAGAAGTTGTCTTTCAGCCTAGATGTTTTGCTGTTTTTATCTAAAGTAATCAGTGATGATTACAACGTTAGCCTTGATTAAGTTTGACGCATAAATAGTCTCTAAAATAACCTATAAAAGCTATATCTACACACTCCATAAAGTTATCAATTTTGACTTTGCACAATACGGAATGTTGTGGCATTTAGAATTCGATAATATAGATATGATTTCGATTCGGTTTTATGGTCAACAAAGACAACATAATCTATACTATACAACATAGTTCAATTTTGAATTTTGCCATAATGCCAAGAATGCGTCAAGCAAAGGAGAATATTCGTGGAACTTACAGATAGAAGTAAACTACACAATTTGAATTATGTTTTTTTACTCAAGACAAAAGCCGCTGGTATGCTTACCAGCGGCTGGCTGTCGAAAAACAGTAATAATACTACGGCATCCCGAAGCGGAGTTGCGTATCGAGATCGACATTGTTGTACCATGGCAGCCAGTAACTCGTGTCTAACAGACTGTTGGGCAGTGCCATCATCTCTGAGAAACTGGTGTTCGCGCCGTTGATTTTGTAGATCACGCGCTCGGCTGCCACAATATTCTGATCACTGACGATCTTCACGGGTCCGTTATTCACTGCCGTATAGCTCACGCGTGTACTCGCACCAACGGCGAGAGTAATGCCGCTGAGCGGAGTTACTTCCGTCCCGCCGATAAAGACATGCACAGTCGCTGTAGAACCGCTGACATTACCGAAGCGCAGCTGGGTATCCAGATCGACATTGTTGTACCACGGCAGCCAGTAAATGGTGTTCAATTGGCTGGCCGGTAAGCCCATCATCTCCGAGAAACTGGTGTTCGCGCCATTCACATTGTAAATCACCCGTTCAGCTCCGATTACCTGTACTGGGGTTGTGTTGGTGATATTTACTGGACCATTATTTATCCCTACATAACTTCTACGCAAGCTGCTATTCGGTGAAAGAAAGTATTTGCCGTTTAAATTTCCATTAATTAATATATTAGTGTTGGTTATATAAGCATGAAACTGCAATCCACCAAATGTCGTTGGAAGAGGCGGAGTACCGCCATCAAGCCCATTCCCTACTGCGATTTCAATATAATAGGTTGTGCCTCCTGAAGCAGAGAAAGATAATTCTGATTGAACTGCCTCAGAAGTATCATCATTGCAGGCAACCCAGGTTCCGCCTGGAGTACCACTCCATACTGCAATGAATGTATCGTAATCTGAACCAAGGGTGTCTAATGCAATTGATTGGTTTGCTGGCGGTGTATATGTATACCATACAGTATGAAGCCCAGAATTGAGGACTTCTGAACCTGAGGCTGTCGAACAAGGAATGGCATCTGGGTCGCTAACCGGCTGGGTCGCTGCCCGGGTATCAACGGAATCTACATAAGTTACATTATCGATCAACCTTGCATTATTATCGTTGTTTGGAGGAAAATTTGCTGTAACAGAGTGGTTGGCTAACATAGTGATACTCTGTGGGTTGGTTGTACCAGTCAAATCTCCGCTCCAACTCCCAAAGTGATAGGCTGAGTTCGAAAAGGCTGTCAACTGAGGCATTTTCCCAGAGCTGTATTGCACTAGGGCTCCACTGATGCAGTCAGGAGATATATTGGGAGTGATTGCACCGCCCCCCTTGGTGATAAGGGTTAAGGTAAAGCATGTTGTAGCTTCTACTTTGCTGGAACCGCCCATTCCAAAATTCAGAAGGAAAACAATCAACAATAGTACAAATTGTAAACTTTTTTTGACTTGATTCAGGGAATGGAAGATTTTCATGGCTTTCTCCGTTTATTTCTCCAGGGCTTGACAGGATATAAGCAGAGAAGTGTTTTACTAAATTTAATATTTATATAAAATTACAATACACTTCGATGAAAAACAATAGTAGTCAAGACCTGTAGGATTAATTTCTTGAATTATATCCCTACTTGTACATTTGAAAAGAATAACTCATGCAAAGGTAGTTTGCAAAGCAGTTAGTTTAAACGACCGTGTCTCGTCAGACCCACCAACGCAGATATATTCCCCAATCATTGAATTTGTGTTTTGATATTAATTCATTGACTTGGTACGCATCTGAGGGACTCTCCTATTATGAAAACTACCCATTTAACGCCACCTGCAAAGCATCTTCCCAATTTGGCAGGCGTAAGCTAAACACCCCTGCGAATTTTTCGTTGTTTAGCGCTGAAAACAAAGGGCGTACCGCCGCGGTAGGGAATTCAGAACTGGGAACAGGCTCAATGGTCTGGATCAATTGCTCGGTCCGTTTTGGATCGTTGGCCAGAATCTGCTTTGCCCATTCGTACCGGGATGTATATCCACTCCCTGCCAAATGATAAATGCCACGTCTTTCTCGAAGAATATCTAAAAGATTTGCATTGTTTGTGGCGATAGCCTGAGTGGTAATTTCTGCTAGTGCCCTTGCCCAAGTTGGACAGCTGATTTGGTCGATCACGATTCTCAAGGTTTTATTGTTTCGTGACCATCCCAGAACTTTATTTACAAAACTATTCCCGCGCAGGCTGTAAACCCAACTGGTTCGAAGGATGAGATATGCATCCCCTGCTTGTTTTATGTTTTCTTCACCCATGAGTTTACTTTTGCCATACACACTCAATGGATTGGTTAGATCAGTCTCCAAATAGGATATGTTGTTTTTACCATCAAAGACATAATCGGTTGAATAATGGATGAAAACAGCACTGAGTTTGCGTGCTGTTTCAGCCATAACGCCAGGTGCGATAGCATTTATATTTGTTGCCAGTCCCACATGTGTTTCAGCCAGGTCTACTTCTGTGTAGGCAGATGCGTTGATGATTAGATCGGGCTGTAATTCAATTAAAGTCCTTTGAACTGCGTCAACATCTGTGACATCCAATTCTTCGCGCCCCAAAGAAATCACTTCCCCTACGCTAGTTAATGTATGTTGGAGTTCCCAGCCTAATTGGCCATCTTTGCCGATAAGAGCGATTTTCATAAAGCTACTCAAAAACTTCCGCTTCGTTGAGAAGTTTTCCGGCTTGATCCTTGGTAGAAAGAACAGGCGGTATGTCATTTACTGGCCAGGCAACATTTATAATGGGATCGTTCCATGCGATTGTGTGTTCCCATTGAGGTGCATAGTAATCTGTAGCTTTATAGAGCACTTCGGCAGTAGAACTTGCAACAAAAAAACCGTGCGCAAATCCAGCTGGTACCCAAAGCATTTTCTTGTTCTCAGCCGATAAATAATCACCAACCCACTTTCCGAAGGTTGGTGAACTTTTTCTAATATCCACCGCAACATCGAATATTTCACCTGCAATCACACGAACTAATTTTCCTTGTGGCTGTTGAATTTGATAATGCAAGCCGCGTAAGACACCCTGCTGTGATTTGGAATGATTATCCTGCACAAAATCGAATGGAATGCCTGCTTCAGAAAAACGTTGTTTCTGATAGCTCTCTAAAAAAAAACCACGCTCATCGGCAAAGATTCTGGGTTCAATAATGATTACATTAGGAATTATGGTTGGGATGAATTTCATTCAGATACCTTAAATTCTTATAGGTTGTTCGAAGTTTACCATAACAGTGATAACCCACTTTTACGCTCGATACTATCTGTCATTATTTGTTCATCAATTGACATTTCCCATCACCTCGTCTACACTCTTGCCATGCTTGCACGCGTATTTTCCTGTGCTGTAGTTGGACTCGAGGGAGTTATCGTCGAAGTTGAGGTGGATTACACCAATGGACTTCCTGGTGTCACAATTGTCGGGCTCCCGGACACCGCTGTGCAAGAAAGTCGTGAGCGTGTGCAGACCGCGGTGAAGAATGCTGGTCTGCATTTTCCTCGTCATCGCATTGTTGTGAACCTTGCCCCAGCAGCTGTCCGCAAAGAGGGACCTGCTTACGACCTGCCCATCGCGCTTGGCGTTATTATTCTTGCGGGTCATTTGCCGCACGAGGTTGTTGATAACACTCTCGTAGTTGGCGAACTTTCGTTGGATGGTATCGTCCGCCATACACGCGGACTTTTGCCCATGGCTGCAACTGCCCGTGCTAATGGATACAAGCGAATGTTCGTCCCGGAGATGGATGCAGGCGAAGCAGCTTTAATTCCCGGCCTTGAGATTATCCCCGTCAAATCTCTTGCGGATCTCTACAACCATCTGTCTGGTCGTCGTCTCATTGAGCCTTATCAACCCTCTAGCAGTGACGAACTTGAGCCGTTATTTATTCCAACAGATTTTAGCGAGATCAAGGGCCAGGAGCATGTCAAGCGTGCACTCGAAGTATCAGCTGCAGGTGGCCACAATGTACTGATGACTGGTTCCCCTGGGTCGGGTAAAACATTATTGGCGCGCGCCATGCCAGGGATTCTGCCAGAGATGAGTATCGAAGAGTCGCTGGATGTGACGCGCATTTATTCCGTGGCAGATCAACTTCCTCCCGGCACCCCATTGATTCGACATCGCCCCTTTCGCGCGCCGCATCACACAATTTCTCACGCGGGTCTGGTGGGCGGCGGGAATATTCCCAAACCAGGTGAAATCTCATTAGCGCACAGGGGTGTTTTGTTTTTGGATGAGTTCCCTGAATTCGGCACACGCGTCCTCGAAGTGATGCGCCAGCCGATGGAAGACAAAGTGGTTACCATTAGCCGCGCCAAAGGCTCCTTAACTTTTTCAGCAAATTTTCAATTGATCGCAGCGATGAATCCTTGCCCGTGTGGATATTATGGTGATTCCCTCAAGCCGTGCACTTGCGCACCGGCGATGGTAACGAAATATCAAAAGCGAATCTCCGGTCCGTTGTTAGATCGTATTGATATCCACATCGAAGTCCCAAGAGTAGATTACGAAAAGCTTAGTAGTGATCGGATGGGTGAGTCATCTGAAGCCATTCGAAGGCGTGTCCAAGCCGCACGGAATATTCAACGAATGCGATTCTCGACACAGGATTCCAAACATCCCATTTTTTGCAATGCGGACATGCGCGTCGGGGAGATTCGGAAGTTCTGCAAGTTGCAGGATGAAGGTCAGAGTCTGATGCGGGCGGCGATGACGCAACTCAATTTATCGGCTCGTGCCTATCATCGCATCCTCAAATTATCCCGCACTATTGCGGACATGGCAGGGAGTGAAGAGATCCAATCCGCACATCTGGCGGAGGCGCTGCAATATCGTCCGAAGATCATGATGGGGTAAGTAAATCCAAAACGACTCCCTATTCATCAGTTCATCTCATAAAAAGCTTCAGACAATTTGTTATACAGAAGACATTCAGCTTTATTTTTTAGGTAATGAATCTTTGCGACGGTTAGCAAATACAAGCAACCCAATCCCAGCTACAAATGCGATGCCACCATAAACTGCCCATTGAATCTGACCCGACATAATACTGCCGGGTAGGACATTAATCCCTTGCAAGAACCAGCCTACACCAATAAGGATCAACAAGCCAGAGACGATATTTAAAAAGATTCTCATGATTTCCTCTTTTGTTTTGTAGAAATCTAAAGGTAAGCAACGACAAAACGCTCATAAGCGACGAAAGCTGCCAATGCCAGCAAGACGAGATTGAATACAATATTCGGATATTCCTTGCGCGGGATATGAAAGATGATCGCGCCGACCATGACAAGCACCAA
>Ga0209131_1000917_pt1 | contig 20467 bp, 16 predicted proteins | sample GraSoi_2013_40cm_FD_185826 | JGI IMG/M metagenome (GOLD analysis project Ga0209131, IMG submission 185826) | Grasslands soil microbial communities from the Angelo Coastal Reserve, California, USA - Sample 9_17_2013_40cm (SPAdes) (version 2) | ecosystem: Environmental > Terrestrial > Soil >... | reverse complement strand
CGTCGCGGATCTGCGCCGCCGGCTCGATCAGCTCGGCCTGCGTTACGCGGCGCTGATCGTGGCCGCCTCCCACACCCACTCGGGTCCCGGCGCCTTCGCCCGGTCGAACCTCTTCGGGCTGCTCGCGCTCGACCGTGAATCGCCGCGCGTCCGCGGTCGCATCTACTCCGCGATGGAGGAGGCGGCGCGCCAGGCCGAGCGCCGGAAGCGCCCCGCCACCGTCGGCACCGGGCGGAGCGAGGTGCCGGGCCTCACCGACAGTCGCGTGCACGAGCCGGTCGACGACGAGCTGGGCGTGCTCAAGGTGATGGGGACCGACCGGCGCCCGGTGGCGGTGATGTGGAACTACGCCATCCACGGGACCGCGCTCGGGCGCGAGAACTTCCAGCTCTCCGGCGACGTCATGGGCGACGCGGGGGCGCGCATCGAGGAGCAGCTCGGGGTGCCCGCGCTCTTCGTCAACGGCGCGGTCGGCGACGTGAGCCCGCGCCAGCGCGGCTGGGGCGGCGTGGCGGCCGGCGGCAAGGCCCTGGCCGCCGCGGTGGTCGCCCTCTGGCCGCGGATCGCGGCCGACTCCGATCAGCGCCTGGCCGCCGTCGCGGTCACCGCGGTGCTGCCCGCGCCCGGGCTCGAGCTGCGCAACTGCCTGGGGCGGTGGATTCCCCGCGGCACGCGGCTGGGCCTGCGCGCGGCGCTCCCGCCGTCCGCCGAGGTCTGGGCGGTCGCGATCGGACGGGGGGCGTGGGTCGCGATTCCGGGCGAGCCGGACACCCGGCTCGGCCAGGCGATCAAGAGCGCGGGGCGGGCGAGCTTCACGCCAACCCTGGTCGCCGGGGTGTCCAATGCCTACCAGGGCTACCTGCTGTCCGCCGACCACTTCCGGACGCCGAGCTACATCTCGTGCGGCAGCCTCTACGGGGAGCGGGGCGGGGAGATGGTGCGCGACGCGGCGATCGCGAGCCTGCGGGAGCTGGCGGAGCGGCGCGCGCCCCGGCCGGTCAGGCCGGGACGTTGAGCTTGCGGGCGAGCGCGGACTTGCGGCGGGCGGCGGTGTTGCGGTGCATGATGCCCTTCGTGACCGCGCGATCGATGGCCCGGATGGCCTCGTGCACCACGGTCGCGGAGTCCGCGGCCTTGCCAGCCAGGGCCTCGCGGGCGCTCTTCACGTTGCCGCGCACCGCGCTCCGGACCGCGCGGTTGCGCAGCCGGCGCTTCTCGTTCTGCCGGATCCGCTTCTTCGCGGAGGGAGTATTCGCCAAGATCCTTCTCCTGTTCTGGGGTGCGGCGTGAGCGACACACGAGCCTACCGTCGGCACCGCGACGTGTCAAGGAGTTCGTCCCGCCGGTGAGCGACGCGTCCGACTCCCAGGAGCACGTCCAGCGCGGCGTGGTGAGCGCGGTGGGCTCGATCGGGCTCGCCACGCTCGCGAGCCGGGTGCTCGGCTACGTGCGCGACATGGTGGTGGCGCGGGCCTTCGGGGCCGGTCCCCTCACCGACGCGTTCTTCGTGGCCTTCCGGATCCCCAACCTCCTGCGCCGGCTCCTGGCCGAGGGCGCGCTGTCCACCGCGGTCGTCCCGGTCTTCACGGAGACTCTGACCCGCGAGGGGCCCGAGGCCTTCGGGCGCCTCGCGCGCGCGGTGACCGGCGCGGCCATCGTGGTGCTCAGCGTGGTCGCGGGCCTCGGCGCCCTGATCGCGCCGCTCGTGGTGACGGTCATGGCGCCGGGCTGGCGCGCCGATCCCGCGCTGCTGGCCCTCGCGGTGAGCCTCACCCGCGCGCTGTTCCCGTACCTCGTGTTCGTGGGACTGGCCGCCCTCGCGATGGGCGCGCTCAACGCCCACCATCGGTTCTTCACCGCGGCGATCGGGCCCGCCGTCCTGAACCTCGCGATGATCCTGGCGGTCGTGGGGCTCGCGTCTCGGCTCACCACCCCGATCATGGCGCTGGCGATCGGGGTGCTGGTGGGTGGCCTCGGCCAGCTCCTCGTCCAGCTCCCGGAGCTGCGGCGGATCGGGGTGCCCCTCCGGCCCTCGCTCGAGTGGCGGCATCCCGCGGTGGTGCGCATCGCGCGGCGCCTCTGGCCGGCGGTGTTCGCCCTGGCTGCGGTGCAGATCACGGTGGTCGTGAACACCCTGCTGGCCTCCCTGCTGCCCACCGGCACCGTCTCGTACCTGTACTATGCGGACCGGGTGATGGAATTCCCGCTGGGGGTGTTCGGCATCGCGCTCGCCACCGCCACGCTGCCCAGCATGTCGGCCCAGGCCGCGCGCCGGGAGCTCCCGGCGCTACGCTCCACGCTGGAGTTCGCACTGCGGCTCTCCGCCTTCGTGGCGGTGCCCGCGACGGTGGGACTCCTCCTGCTGGGCGGGCCCATCGTCCAGGTGCTCTTCCAGCGCGGCGAGTTCACCGCCGCCGACGCCGCGCTCACCGCCCAGGCCCTGGCCGGCTACGCGGTGGGGCTGCCCGCGTTCTCGGCCACCCGGATCGCGGCCCAGACGTTCTATGCGCTCGGCGACACGCGGACGCCGGTGATCGTGGGGTTCGTGTCGGTGGCGGTGAACGTGCTGCTGGCCCTGATCCTGATGTGGCCGCTGCGCCACATCGGGCTCGCGCTCGCCTCGTCGCTGTCGTCCTACATCAACGTGATCGGGCTCTGCTGGCTGCTCCATCGCCGGCTGGGCGGGCCACGCGGCGCGGAGATCTGGGGCTCGCTGGGCCGCACGGTGGTGGCGACCGCGGCGCTCGCGCTCTGGTGCGCGTGGGTGGAGGGGTTCCTGCCGGTGGTGCCGGAGCCGGTCGTGCTCGGTCTCGCGCGGATGCTGCTGGCGATGGTCGGCGGGGTGGCGGTGTTCGTGGCGATGGCGGCGGCGATCCGCGCCCCGGAGCTGCGCGCGCTCCTCGGCATGCTGCACGCGCGCCGGTGAACCTTGCCCAGCCGCCGGCCCCGGTGATAGACTCGCTCATGCACCCACTCGCAGGAAACGCCCCGGTCCTGGCCTGGATCCGATACAGCGGCCAATACCGGGGCCGTCGTTTCTTGGGCCTGCCACTCCGGATGTGACCCGTGCGCGCCCGGCTCGGAGCGTCCGCGGAGAGGGAGACCGCGGGAGTCGTCTCCGAAGCCGCGACGCTGATCGACGAGTACCTCGCCGGTCTCCAGATCGAGCGGGGCGCCGCGCTCAACACGCTCGCCGCGTACCGCCGGGACCTCAAGGGATTCGAGAGCTTCCTCACGCGCGAGGGCCGCGCGATCGGTGACGTGAGTGTCACCGACCTCTCGCGCTACCTGGGCGGTCTCCGCCGGCGGGGTCTCGGCGGCCGTAGCATCGCCCGGCATCTCTCGGCGGTGCGCGGCCTCTACCGCTTCCTCCTCGAGGCCGGGCGCGTGCCGGGCGATCCGACCCAGCACCTGGACAGCCCGCGCCCGGCCCGGCGGCTGCCCCGCACCCTGTCCATGGCGGACGCGGCCGCCCTCGTCGAGGCGCCCGACGCGACGCGCCCGGACGGGCTGCGGGATCGCGCGCTGCTGGAATTGCTCTACGCCTCCGGGCTCCGCGCCTCCGAGGTCCTCGGGCTGCGGATCGAGGACGTGAACTTCAAGGCGGGCTACGTCATCGTGATCGGGAAGGGGGACCGTCAGCGCCTCGTGCCCGCGGGCGCGCGGGCGCTCGACTGGGTGCGCCGGTACCTCACGACGATCCGGCCGCGCCAGGTGCGCCGTGAGTGCCCGGCGCTCTTCCTCAATCGCTCGGGCGGGGCCATGTCGCGCCAGGCGCTCTGGGGCTTGATCCGGCGCGCCGCGCGGCGCGCGGGCCTCCGCGCCGCGGTCTCGCCGCACACCCTCCGCCACTCCTTCGCGAGCCACCTGCTCGAGCGCGGCGCCGATCTGCGCTCGGTGCAGGCCATGCTCGGCCACGTGGACATCTCGACCACGCAGATCTACACGCACCTGCCGTCGAGCGTCGTCCACGACATGTACCGGAAGTTCCACCCGCGGGCGGCGCGGGTGGGCCGGGTCGCGCGCGCGCACGGCCTCGAGCGAGCCGGCTGAGATGGCGAAGCCCGGCCACGCGTATCCGCAGGTGGAGCCCGGCGTCGCGGCGCTCATGGACTCCCGCGTGCTGGGATGCGCGCCCGCGGTCACGGTGGCGCGGGCGCTGGCCCGCGCGCGTGCGGCGGGCGCGACGGTGATCGCCCTCGGCGCGGGGCGCGCGGCCCGCGTGTCGGAGCTGGCGCGGGCGGCCGCGTGGGGCCTCGACCGGCGGCCGGTGGTCGACGTGGCCTGGCGCGACCTGCCGAGCGTGGCCGCGGGCGCCTCCGAGGTCGAGGCGCGGCGGCACCTGCGGGCGGGTGCCTCGCTGATCCTCGTGCGTCGGGGCTCCCGCGTGATCGGCGCGGTGGACCGCGATCGCGTCGAGGTATCGCCGCCCGAATTCTCCCTCCTCGCGCGGCTGGAGCAGCCGGGTGAAGCAAGATCACTGGGCGACGCGAGGGGCTGGCTCCTGCGCGCGGCCGGCAAGATCGGCGAAGGGCTGGGCGCGCCGGCCTACGCGGTGGGCGGCTTCGTGCGTGACCTGCTCGCGGGCGCCGTGCCCCCCGACGTGGACCTCGTCGTCGAGGGTGACGGCGTCGCCTTCGCGCGGCGGCTCGCCGAGGAGATCGGCGGCACCGTGCTCGTGCACCGGAGCTTCGGCACCGCGTCCATCGAGGGCGGCCGCGCGCCGGCGGGCGCCGGGCTCGACGGCGTCGCGCTCGGCCGGGTGGACGTGGCCTCGGCTCGGCGTGAGCACTATCCGACGGCCGGGGCGCTGCCCGAGGTCGACCCGGCGCCGCTCCTCGAGGACCTGCGCCGTCGCGACTTCTCGGTGAACGCGATGGCGCTGGCCCTGTCGCCCGATCGTTTCGGCCGCCTGCTCGATCCGCTCGGAGGTCAGGCGGACGTCCGGCGCCGCCGATTGAGGGCGCTTCACCCGCTCTCGTTCGTGGAGGACCCCACCCGGGTGTTCCGGGCCGCGCGCTACGCCGGCCGTCTCGGGCTCCGGCCGGACGCGGGGACCCTGGCGGCCATCCGGCTGGCGGTGGAGCAGCCCCGATATGTCGCGCTGTCGGGCCAGCGCCTGTGGCACGAGATCGAGCTGGCGGCGGCCGAGCCGCGAGCCCGGCTCATCTTCGAGCGACTCGTGAGATGGAAGGCCCCAAGTCTCTGGAATCTCGATGGGGTCTCAGGACGCGGCTCGCGCACTGGGCCCGGTCGGCGGGCGTGGCGGTGGACCCGGCCGAGCTCACCCAGCTCGCGCTGATGCTCGGCCGGCCCGCGGAGGTGATCGAGCGGAGCCTCGACCGGCTCGCGCTCGGCGGCGAGCCCCGTGCGCGGCTCGAAGCGGTGGCCGTGGCTGCGCCGCTGGCCCGGCGGCTCGAGGCGGCGCGATTGCGGCCGAGCGCGGTGGGGGAGCAGCTCGAGGCGGCGCCGGCGGCGGCCGCGCTCGCGGCCTGGCTCCGCGGCGGGCCGCGGGCGCGCCGCCGGATCCAGTGGTACCTCGCCCGGGGGCGCGCGGTGCGGCCGCGGCTCACCGGCCGCGATCTGCTCGCGATCGGGGTGCCGGGCGGGCCGCGCGTGGGCGCGGCGCTCGGCATGCTGCGACGGCACCGGCTCGACGGCGGGGCGGGCTCGGTGGCCGAGGAGCGGGAACTCGTGAAAGAATGGCTCACATCGGGAAAGGAGGCGTGAGGTGACGACCAGATTCATCTTCGTGACGGGCGGCGTCGTGTCCTCCCTGGGCAAGGGGCTGGCCGCGGCATCGATCGGATCCTTGCTCGAGGCGCGCGGTTTCCGGGTCACGCTGCAGAAGATGGATCCCTACATCAACGTGGATGCGGGGACCATGAGTCCGTACCAGCACGGCGAGGTCTACGTCACCGACGACGGCGGCGAGACCGACCTGGATCTCGGCCACTACGAGCGCTTCACCTCGGCCCGGATGACGCGCGACAACAACGTCACCACCGGGAAGGTCTACGGGACCGTGATCGAGAAGGAGCGCCGGGGGGACTACCTGGGCCGCACCGTCCAGGTCATCCCGCACATCACCGACCAGATCAAGGCGTCGATCCGCAAGGTGGCCGCGGGCGTCGACGTGGTGATCATCGAGATCGGGGGCACCGTCGGCGACATCGAGGGCCTCCCGTTCCTGGAGGCGGTCCGCCAGTTCAAGAAGGACGTGGGCAAGGACAACGTCATCTACGTCCACCTCACGCTGGTGCCGTACATCCAGGCCGCACAGGAGCTCAAGACCAAGGCGACCCAGCACTCGGTCAAGGAGCTGCGGGCCATCGGTATCCAACCCGACGTGCTCCTGTGCCGGACCGCCAAGGACCATCCGCTCACCCCGTCGATCAAGTCCAAGATCGCGCTCTTCTGCGACGTCGAGGAAGAGGCGGTCATCGCGGCGCGCGACGTGGACACGATCTACGAGGTGCCGATCGCCTTCCACGACCAGGGCCTCGACGAGTCCATCATCAAGCTGCTGGACCTGCCGTCCCGGCCGATCGATCTCTCGCGCTGGGAAGAGATCGTGCGCCGGATCAAGGCGCCCCGCCGCCGCTGCCGGGTCGGGGTGGTGGGCAAGTACATCGAGGTGAAGGACTCCTACAAGAGCCTCTACGAGGCGCTCGCCCACGGGGGCATCGCCCACGAGGCGGCGGTCGAGGTGGTGTGGGTGGACGCCGAGCGCATCGAGCGCGAGGGGCTGGCCGGCCACGTGGCCGGGCTCGACGGCATCCTGGTGCCCGGCGGCTTCGGGGACCGGGGCATCGAGGGAAAGATCCAGGCCATCCGGTACGCGCGCGAGCAGCGCGTGCCCTACTTCGGCATCTGCCTCGGCATGCAGTGCGCGGTCATCGAGTACGCGCGCCACGTGTGCGGGCTCGAGGGGGCCAACTCCACCGAGTTCAATCCCACCACCGGCCACAACGTGATCGACCTCCTGCCCGAGCAGCGCCACGTCCAGGACAAGGGCGGCACCATGCGGCTCGGGCTCTACCCGGTGCTGCTGAGCGAGGGCACCGCGGCCTCGCGGGCCTACGGGCAGGGGCTGATCGAGGAGCGCCACCGGCACCGCTACGAGGTCAACAACGACTACCTCGCCCGGCTCGAGAAGAACGGGCTGCGCATCTCCGGGCTCTGGGCCGAGAAGCAGCTGGTGGAGATCATCGAGCTGCCCGACCACCCGTGGTTCGTGGCGGGGCAATTCCATCCCGAGTTCCGCTCGCGCCCGTGGGAGCCGCATCCGCTCTTCGCCGCGTTCATCAAGGCCGCGCTCGACCATCAGGGGGGCGCATGACCCGGACGCGCGCGGTCCGGATCGGCTCGGTCGTCATCGGGGGCGGCGCGCCGCTGGCCCTGATCGGGGGCCCCTGCGCGATCGAGAACGAGAAGCACGCGCTGATGGTCGCGGAGCGCCTGCAGCGGGTGACCGCGGACGCGCGGGTGCCGTTCATCTACAAGTCGTCCTACGACAAGGCGAACCGCTCCTCGATCAACGCCTACCGCGGGCCCGGCCTGACCGAGGGGCTGCGCATCCTCCAGAAGGTCAAGGACGAGACCGGCCTCGCGGTGCTGTCCGACGTGCACGACGTCTCCGAGGTCGCGCCGGCGGCCCAGGTGCTCGACGTGCTGCAGGTGCCCGCCTTCCTCTGCCGCCAGACCGACCTCATCGTGGCCTGTGCGAGGAGCGGCCGGCCGGTGAACGTCAAGAAGGGGCAATTCGTGGCCCCGCGCGACATGATCAACGTGGTGGAGAAGGTGCGGGCGTCCGGCACCGAGGACCTCCTGCTGACGGAGCGCGGCACGAGTTTCGGCTATAACAATTTGATCGTCGATTTCCGCGGGCTGCCGATCATGCGGGCCTTCGGCTATCCGGTCGTCTTCGACGCGACCCACGCGGTGCAGCTCCCGGGCGGGCAGGGGGATCGCTCGGGGGGCGAGCGCCAGTACGTGCAGGCCCTCGCGCGCGCGGCGGTGGCGGTGGGGGTGGACGCCCTCTTCATGGAGATGCACGAGGATCCGGACCGCACGCTCGAGGACGGCCGCCCGCTCTCCGACGGGCCCAACATGCTGCGTCTCGACGATCTGCCGCGGCTGCTCGACGAGATCCACGCGATCGCGGCCGGTCCGGGCCGCGCCTGATGGACCGCGCGCGGATCCTGACGCTCGCGGAGCGCGTGCTGCGCCTCGAGGCGGAGAGCGTGCTCGCGCTGTGCCCGCGCCTCGACGACCGGTTCGTGGCCGCGGTGAAGACCCTGCACGACTGCCGCGGGCGAGTCATCGTCACCGGGATGGGCAAGTCGGGCCTCATCGGGCGCAAGATCGCGGCGACCCTCGCGAGCACCGGCACCCCGGCCTACTTCCTCCATCCCGCCGAGGGGGTGCACGGCGACCTCGGCATGGTGGCTCGCGAGGACGTGGTGCTGGCCCTGTCGAACTCGGGCGAGACCGACGAGGTGCTCGCGGTGCTGCCCGCGCTCAAGCGGCTCGGCATCCCGCTGGTCCTGCTCACCGGCGGGGCGACGTCCGCTCTCGCGCTCCAGGCCGACATCGTGCTGGACGTCGGCGTGGCCGAGGAGGCGTGTCCCATCAAGCTCGCGCCCACCTCGAGCACGACCGCCGCGCTGGCCATGGGCGACGCGCTCGCGATGGCGCTGCTCGACCTGCGCGGGCTCGGGCCGGACGACTACGCGGCGCTGCATCCGCGGGGGAGCCTGGGCTGGAAGTCGCTCTTCAAGGTGAGCGACCTCATGCACACCGGCGAGGCGATGCCGCGGGTCTCCGAGCAGGCCACCATGAAGGAAGCCATCGAGGAGATGAGTGGCAAGGGGTTCGGGATGACCACGGTGGTGGACGCGGCCGGGCGGCTCGTCGGGGTGGTGACCGACGGTGACCTGCGGCGCCAGCAGCTCGCCCACGGGGCCGCGCTGCTCGAGCGCCGGGCCGCGGAGTGCATGACCGCGCGGCCCAAGGTCATCGGAGCCGACCAGCTCGCCGCGAAGGCCCTCGCGATGATGGAGGGTCGCATCACCAGCCTCGTGATCGTGGACGAGGCGGGGCGGCCCGCCGGCGTGATCCACCTCCACGACATCCTGCGCGCCAAGATCGTGTGAGGGCCGCTCCCCGCGCTTCCCGCATCCGCCTCCTCGTCCTCGACGTGGACGGTGTCCTCACCGACGGCGGCCTGGTGTTCTCCGCGTCCGGCGAGGAGACCAAGCGCTTCCACGTGCACGACGGGCTCGCCATGGTGGCCGCGCGCCGGGCGGGCCTGCAGATCGCGATCCTCTCCTCGCGCGCCTCCGCCGCGGTGACCCGGCGCATGGCCGAGCTCGGGGTGGGCGAGGTGCACCAGGGCGTGGCCGACAAGGCGGGGGTCCTCGACGCGCTCCGCGAGCGACTCGGCGTGGCCCGTGGCGAGGTTGCGATGATGGGGGACGACCTGCCGGATCTGCCCGCGATGGCCCACGCCGGGCTGGCCCTGGCGCCCGCCAATGCGGTGGCCGAGGTCAAGCGCGCGGCGCACTGGGTGGCGCGTCGGCGGGGTGGCGACGGCGCGGTCCGGGAGGCGGTCGAGATGCTCCTAAAGGCCCGTCGCGCTTGGCCGCCGCGCTCAAAGGGCTGAGCGGCGCCTTCTTGATTTGCCACGGCTGTAAAGACTGTGTTAGCGTGGCATGGAGATTGCTATGAGGAAGGCCCCACTCATTATTCTGTCGCTCGTCGTGGTATTCCTATCGGTGGTGGTGGGTGTGCTCGTTCATCGGGCCCGGACGCCTCGGGCGATTACCACCGAGCCCGCCGCCACGACCGCGGACTACCGGCTCAAGCAGGTGCGCCTTCAGGAAACAGCTCGGGACGGCTCCCGATGGCAGCTCGACGCGGAATACTCCGAGACCTTCGAGGAGCGGAACACGACGTCGATGAAGAAGGTGACGATCAAGGTGGACCAGACGGCCAAGAGCGCCACCAGCGCGCGCTCGTGGACGGTCACCGGCGACGAGGGCGACCTGAACCAGGAGACCAAGGACGTGGAGCTGCGCGGCAACGTGGTGCTCGTCTCCAGCGACGGCCTGCGACTCGAGACGGAGCGGCTGCGCTGGGACGCCGAGGCCCAGCGCGCGTGGACGACCGAGCCGGTGATCATCTACCGATCGGGCACCGTCGTGCGCGGCACCGGCTTCGAGTCCCGCGTCGCCGAGGAGGCCACCAGCATCAAGGGGCGCGTCCGGGCCACCTTCACGCGCGGCGCGTCCGGCGAGCCGGTCGCATCCGGTCGTCAATGAGGCGGGTTGTTGCCCTGGGAGTTGTCGTGATGTGGTCGGCGGCGACGCTGTCCACCGCGGCGTGGGCCCAGCCGGCGCCCGCCCGGTCCCGGCCCGCGCGGCCGGCCGCGGCCGCCCCGTCGCCCACCGCCCCGGGCGGGAGCCCGGAGGGGCGCAACGGCCCGGTCACGGTGGACGCGGACCAGCTCGAGAACCTGCAGAAGGAAGGGCTCGCCGTCTTCACCGGCAACGTGGTGGCCAGCCAGAACGGCTCCACGCAGTACGCGGACCGCATGGAGGTCTACCTCGACGACAAGGGCAATCGCGTCGTGCGCACCGTCTCGACCGGCAACGTGCGGATCATCACCAAGGACTGCCGCACCGGCACCGCGAAGCGCGCCGAGTACTACGACGACGAGCAGCGCGTCGTCCTCATCGGCGACGCGCGGGTGTGGCGCGACGACAACGTGGTGACCGGCGAGCGGATCACGATCTTCCTCGCGGAGGACCGCAGCGTGGTGGAGGGCGGCCGCGTGAAGGGGGTCTTCTTCCCCAAGAACCAGGACGAGGCGGCCCGCCCGAAGGTCCCGGCGGGCCAGTGCTCATGAGGTCTTCGTGGAAGGTCTGATCGCCCAGGGCCTGCGCAAGCGGTTTCGCAGCCGCGTGGTGGTGAACCGCGTGAGCCTCGACATCCACCCCGGCGAGGTGGTCGGGCTGCTCGGGCCCAACGGGGCGGGCAAGACCACGTCGTTCTACATGATCGTGGGCCTGCTGCGGCCCGACGGCGGGCGCATCTTCCTCGAGGGCCAGGACGTCACCGAGCTGCCGATGTACAAGCGCTGCCGGCTCGGCATGGGCTACCTGCCGCAGGAGTCCTCGGTGTTCCGCAAGCTCACCGTCGAGGAGAACCTGCTCGCGATCCTGGAGACCCTCGACCTCTCCCACCAGGAGCGGATGACGCGCCTCGCCGAGCTGCTCGCCGAGCTCGACCTGACCCGTCTCGCCCAGCACAAGGCCTACACCCTGTCCGGGGGCGAGCGGCGGCGGCTCGAGATCACGCGGGCGCTCGTGACCAGCCCCCGCTACCTGCTGCTCGACGAGCCGTTCACCGGCATCGATCCGATCGCGATCGGCGACATCCAGGAGATCGTGGCCCGGCTGAAGGAGCGCGGCATCGGCGTGCTGATCACCGACCACAACGTCCGGGAGACGCTCGCCATCACCGACCGCGCCTACATCCTCTACGACGGGCGGATCCTCGCCTCCGGCACCGCGACCGAGCTGGCCAACAACTCGAAGGCCCGGGAGATCTACCTGGGCGAGAAGTTCTCGCTATGAAGCTCGTCCAGCGGATGAGCCAGCGGGTCGTCATGACCCCGCTGCTGCAGCAGGCGATCCAGCTCCTCCAGCTCTCCACTCTCGAGCTCGAGCAGGTGGTGCGCAAGGAGCTCGAGGAGAATCCGCTCCTCGAGGAGGTGCCGGTCGAGAACGCGGAGAACCAGGAGAACCCGGACGCCTCCGCCTCCAGCACCACCCCGGAGGCCGCCCCGACCGCGGAGACCACCGCGGCCCTCGATACGCCCTCGAAGGAGACGTCCTCGGTCGACAGCGAGAAGGCCGACGACCTCCCCTTCGATCTCTCGTCCGCGGTCTTCGACGACCACGGCGACGAGCGGACCCCGGTGTCGATGGAGGAGCGGGACGAGCTGCCCTTCGAGAACCTCGGCCGCAGCGACGCGTCGCTGGGCGAGCACCTGATGGAGCAGCTGCGGCTCGGTACCGACGACAAGGACGTCCAGCGCATCGGCGAGGCGATCATCGGGAACCTCGACGAGGACGGCTACCTGCGGGCCGACGTGGGCGAGATCGCGTCGGGCATGGGGGCGAGCCCCGAGGCGGTGGAGGCCGCGTTGAAGCTCATCCACGCCTTCGACCCGCCGGGGGTGGCCGCGCGGAGCGTGCAGGAGTGCCTGCTGCTCCAGCTCACCGCGGACGCGGAGCCCGACCCGGTCTCGGTGGAGATCGTGGAGCGCCACTTCGAGGACCTGGAGCGGCGGCGCTACCCGGAGATCGCCCGGGCGCTGAAGCTGCCGCTCGAGCGGGTGATGGAGTCGATCGAGGAGATCCAGGGCCTCGAGCCCAAGCCGGGGCGGCGGTTCTCGGTCAACGACTCCCGCTACGTGGTGCCGGACGTGACCATCCAGAAGGTGGGCGACGACTACGTGGTCATCCTCAACGAGGAAGGCATCCCGCGCCTGCGGGTCAACTCGCTCTATCGCTCGCTGCTGCGGCGGTCGGGGGACGAGGCCAAGCAGTATGTCGAGCAGAAGCTGCGCTCGGCGGTGTGGCTGATCAAGAGCGTGGAGCAGCGGCAGCGCACCCTCCGGAAGGTCGCCCAGAGCCTGGTGAACTTCCAGCGCGACTTCCTCGACAAGGGCCTGACCCACCTGCGGCCGCTCGCCCTGCGCGACGTGGGCGACGACATCAGCATGCACGAGTCCACCATCAGCCGGGTGACCACCAACAAGTACGTCCAGACCCCGCAGGGCCTCTTCGAGCTCAAGTTCTTCTTCCACAGCGGCATCGCCTCCGAGAACGGCTCGATGGTCTCCTCGGTCTCGGTCAAGAAGACCATCCGCGACATGGTGGCGGGCGAGGACGGCGGCAAGCCCCTCTCCGACCAGGAGATCGCCCAGTCCCTCCAGGGGCAGGGCCTCACCATCGCGCGTCGCACCGTGGCCAAGTATCGCGAGGAGCTCGGGATCATGCCCTCGCATCAGCACCCGCGGCATGACCGTCTCCCGGACCTACAAGGACGAGCTCACCCGCAAGCTCGCCAAGCTCGCGCCGATGGTGCCCGCGCTCGTGGAGACGCGCGCGGTCCTCACCAAGGAGAAGCACCGCCGCACCGCGGCCCTGACCTTGCTCGCCCGGCGCCGGGCCTTCCGCAGCCGGGAAACCGCCCCCGAGCTCGAGGTGGCGGTCGACCGCGCGGTGCACGCGCTCCTCCGCCAGGTGCGCGAGACGAAGGCGCGCCGCCCCCGTCGTCCCGCGGCCGGGCCATCGTGACCGAGCCGGTGGCCCCCGAGCCGATCCGCTTCGTCATCATCACCGGGCTCTCCGGGGCGGGGAAGAGCTACGCGATCAAGTGTCTCGAGGACCTGAACTACTTCTGCGTGGACAACCTGCCTACCACGCTGATCCCCACCTTCGCGGAGCTGTGCGCCCAGTCGAGCCGCGGCATCCCGGCCATCGCGCTCGGGGTCGACGTGCGGGAAGGCGAGTATCTCGCCAGCATGGTGGGCACGCTGGAGGAGCTGCGGACCCGGGGCCACCGGGTGGACGTGCTCTTCCTGGAGGCCTCGGACGAGTCGCTGGTGCGCCGCTACCACGAGACGCGGCGCCGGCACCCGCTCGCGGGCGAGGGCAACGTGCTCGACGGCATCCGGGCCGAGCGGAAGGCCCTGGCCCATCTCCGGGAGATCGCCGACCGCATCATCGACACCTCCGCCCTGACCGTGCACCAGCTCAAGGACCAGATGGTGCAGTCCTACGGCCCCCAGACCGCCCGGGGCGGGCTCACGGTGGCGCTGGTGTCCTTCGGCTTCAAGCACGGGGTCCCCTACGACGGCGATCTCGTCTTCGACGTCCGGTTCCTCCCCAACCCGCACTTCGTCGAGAAGCTGCGCCCCCTGGACGGGCGCGACCGCGCGGTCGAGGAGTACGTGATGTCGTTCCCGGAGAGTCGCGAGCTCCTCTCCCGGCTCGAGGGATTGCTCAAGTTCCTCCTGCCGCTCTACGAGCGCGAAGGGAAGGCCTACCTCACGGTCGCCGTCGGCTGCACGGGCGGGCGGCATCGGTCGGTGATGATCGTGGAAGCCCTCCGCTCCTTCCTGACCGGTCTCGGCCTGAGTCCGATCGTCAGGCACCGGGACCTGGATCGTGAGTGACGCCCCGCTCCACTTCCTCTTCGGCATCCACAACCACCAGCCCGTCGGCAACTTCGACGAGGTCGTCGACGACGCGGTCCTCCGCGCCTATCATCCGTTCCTGCGGGCCATCGCGGAGACCGGCGCCGGCCTGTCCCTGACCGTCCACTGCTCCGGAGGCCTGCTCGCCACCCTGAAGGAGCGCGCGCGGCCGACGTTCGACCTGCTCGGGCGGCTCGCCGCGGACGGGCAGGTGGAGCTCCTGACCGGCGGCTTCTACGAGCCGATCCTGGCCCTCCTGCCGGACTGGGACAAGGTCGGGCAGATCCAGGCGATGACCCAGTTCATCAAGACCAGCTTCGGGGTGACCGCGCGGGGCATGTGGCTGGCCGAGCGTATCTGGGAGCCCCAGCTTCCGCGCGTCCTGCGCGAGGCCGGCGTGGAGTTCGTCCTGGTCGACGATTCGCACTTCGCGCTGGCCGGCCTCGACCCGGAGAGGCTGGGCGGCTACTACCTGACCGAGGAGCAGGGGGCCTCGGTCGCGGTGTTCCCGATCAACCAGCGGCTGCGCTACCTGGTGCCCTTCGCGGACCCGGCGGAGAGCGTGCGGTATCTGGAAACGCGCCGCGGCGCGGGCGCGGTGACGATGGTGGACGACGGCGAGAAGTTCGGGGTCTGGCCCGGCACCGACCGGCTGGTCTACGGCGAGCGCTGGCTCGCCCGCTTCCTGGACACCCTGCGGGTCACCCCGTGGCTGCGCGTCTCCACCTTCTCCCGCTTTCTCGACACCGAGGCCCCGGCCGGGCGCGTCTACCTGCCGACCGCGGCCTACACCGAGATGGGCGAGTGGGCCCTGCCGCCCGCCGCCGCCGCGGAGCTGCACGACGCGCGCGCGCGCCTGGCCGCGCTGCCCGACGGCGAGCGGCTCTCGCGGCTCCTGCGCGGCGGCTTCTTCCGGAACTTCCTGATCAAGTACCCGGAGATCGGCGACGCCTACTGGAAGATGATCCGTCTCTCGCGTCGCGTGCACGAGGGCCTCACCGCGCGCCCGCGCGACCCACGATTGCTCGCGGCCCGCGAGCGGCTCTGGCAGGGACAGGCCAACGACGCCTACTGGCACGGGGTGTTCGGCGGCTGCTACCTCCCGCACCTCCGCCGCGCGGTCAAGTCGGCGCTGGTCGGCTGCGAGCGGCGCCTCGAGGGCCCGGGCAAGCCGCTGGGCCTCGACTGCGTGCGCGCCGACATCGACGGCGACGGGGTGGTCGAGGTGGTGGTGCGCACCCGGTGGCTCGGCCTGACCCTGCGGCCGGCCCGCGGCGGCTCGCTCACCGAGCTGCTCTGGCTCGGCGGAGAGATGGACACCGCCGACGTGCTGACGCGGCGCCCCGAGCCCTATCACCGGCAGGTGGCGGAGCGGCCGTCGGACCCGGGGACGGGGGAAGTGAAGACGATCCACTCGGCTCCGGAGGTCAAGGAAGCGGGCCTGACCGCGCTGCTCCGCTACGACCGCTTCCGCCGCGCGTCCCTCCTCGACGGGCTGTTTCCCCCGCAGGGCGACCTCGATCCGCTCGATCCGTGGGACGCGGCGCGGCTGGTGGTCGGCGAGCGGCCGCTCGATCACGAGGTGAAGACGTCGCCGCGCGAGGTGGCGCTGCTGTGCTCGCTGCAGCGTCCCGACGGCCTGCCGATGGCGGTGCAGAAGTCGGTGGTGGCCATGGCGGACGATCCCGCGGTGACCGTGACCTATCGCGTGCGCTGGGAGGGGGAGGAGGCGCTCGTGGCCCGGTGGGTGGTGCAGTGGAATCTGACGCTGAGCGCGGGCGACGCGCCCGGCCGCTACTATCGCGTGGCCGGCCGCCCGTCCCTCGGCAGCCGCGGCCGCATCCCCGCGGTGCACGGCCTCGCGATGGTGGACGAGTGGCTCGGCTGCGAGCTGGCGCTCCGGTGGGCGAATCCCGCCGACATCGCGTGGGCGCCGGTGGAGACGGTGTCGCTGTCCGAGACCGGCTTCGAGCGCATCTACCAGGGATCCGCGCTGCTCTTCGCGTGGCCGCTGAGACTTCAGCCCGGGCAGACGTGGGAGACCTCGGTGCGCGTGGCGATCGGCGAAACCGCCGCCGGATCGGCGGAAACCCGGGATACCCCTTGAGAGGCGCCCGCCGGGCGTGATAGTGTCACGTACCCGCGGTCGATCGAATCGAGAGCACGAGGAGGCAGGACGGATGGCGCGCGAGGAGTACCTGTTCACGTCGGAGTCGGTGACCGAAGGGCACCCGGACAAGATCGCCGATCAGGTTTCGGACGCTGTCCTGGACGCGATCCTCACCCAGGATCCGACCGGGCGGGTGGCCTGCGAGACGCTCCTCACCACCGGCCTCGTGGTGGTGGCGGGCGAGATCACCACCTCGTGCTACGTGGACATCCCGAAGGTAGCCCGCGAGACCATCCGGGAGGTCGGCTACACGCGCGCCAAGTACGGCTTCGACTACGAGACGTGCGGGGTCATCACCGCGATCGACGAGCAGTCGGGCGACATCGCGATGGGCGTGGACAAGCTCGGGGCGGGCGACCAGGGCCTCATGTTCGGCTACGCCTGCACCGAGACCGAGGAGCTGATGCCGCTGCCCATCATGCTGGCCCACAAGCTCTGCCAGCGGCTCACCCACGTCCGCAAGAGCGGGGCGATCGACTACCTCCGCCCGGACGGCAAGAGCCAGGTCTCGGTCCGCTACGTGGACGGCAAGCCGGTGGGGGTGGAGACGGTGGTCATCTCCACGCAGCACGGGCCGGACACCGAGCTGTCGAAGATCCGGGAGGAGATGATCGAGCAGGTCGTGCTGCCGACCATCCCCAGGAACCTGATCGACCCGAAGCGGATCACCTATCACATCAATCCGACCGGCCGTTTCGTGACCGGCGGCCCCATGGGCGACACCGGGCTGACCGGCCGCAAGATCATCGTGGATACCTACGGCGGCTCCTGCCCCCACGGGGGCGGCGCCTTCTCGGGCAAGGACCCGACGAAGGTGGACCGCTCGGCCTGCTACATGGCGCGGCACGTGGCCAAGAACATCGTGGCCGCGGGGCTGGCCGAGCGGGCGCAGGTGCAGGTGGCCTACGCCATCGGGGTGGCCGATCCGGTCTCGATCATGGTGGAGACCTACGGGACCGGCAAGGTGCCCAACGCCAAGCTCGAGCAGATCATCCGGAAGCACTTCGACTTCACCCCCTCGGGAATCATCAAGTACCTGGACCTGCGGCGCCCGTTCTACCGCAAGACCGCGGCCTACGGCCACTTCGGGCGCAACGAGCCCGAGTTCACGTGGGAGCGGACGAACCGCGCCCAGGATCTTCGCGACGACGCCGGCGTCTGACGCCGGACCCGTCGAGAACGCGCGCCTGAGCTCCAACTCGACCATGCCAGTGTCGCTGCGCCAGTCCACCGCCGCGCTGGAGACGTAGGACCCCTTGGCCCAGTCGCCCCCGGGCGGTCGGATCACGCCCCTGCGGCGCCCCCGGGTGGGGCTCTGGCTCCTGCTGGGCTTCATCCTGTTGAGCCTGTTCGGCCAGGCGGTCCCGCTCTACACCGACTGGCTGTGGTTCCAGGAGGTGGGCTTCACCACCGTCTTCACCACGCGCCTGCAGCTCTCCGGCTGGCTCTTCCTCGGGCTCGGCGCGGCGGTCTTCGTCTTCCTCTTCGTCAACCTGTCGGTGGCCGCGCGCACCGCGCCGCCCGACGTGCTCTGGGAGCTCGAGGACCAGCTCGGGCTGCCCGGCCGCGCGATCCTCGAGCCGCTCGTCCGGCGCCTGCTCCTGCCGGTCATCGCGGTGATCTCCTTCTTCGCGGGGGCCCGCGCCACCGGCTCGTGGGCCACCGTGCTCGAGTACGCGAACCGGACCCCGTTCAACCAGACGGATCCGCTCTTCGGACGCGACCTCGGCTTCTACTTCTTCGTGCTGCCGCTCTGGCGGCTCCTCTACACGTGGTCGACCGCGCTGGTGGCCGGGACCCTGATCCTGGTCGCGGCGGTCTACGTGCTGCAGCGCAGCCTCGTGCTCACCGCGCGCGGCCCGCGCCTGGCCGCGGGGGCGCGCACGCACCTGCTCGGCCTGGCCGCGCTGGTCCTCCTGGTCCGCGGGGTCGGCTTCTGGCTCGACCGCTTCGACCTGCTCTTCTCGCCCCGCGGGCTCGTCTTCGGCGCCTCCTACACCGACGTGCACGCGTCCCTGCCGGTGCTGCAGTGGCTGATCGTGCTCGCGGCCCTGTGCGCGGCCGCCTGCGTCTTCCAGATGTTCCGGCCGGGCTGGCGCTTCCTGGTGGCGGGCCTCGTGGTGCTGGTGGTGCTGTGGGTCGCCGGGCTGGGGATCGCCCCCGCGCTGGTGCAGAGCTATCGGGTCAAGCCCAACGAGCTGGACTTCGAGCGGCCGTACATCGAGCACAATATCCGGATGACGCGGCAGGCCTACGCGCTGGACCGGGTGGTGGAGAAAGATTTCGCGGCGGAGGACAACCTGACCCCCGCCGCGCTCGAGCGCAACAACCTCACGATCAAGAACATCCGGCTCTGGGATCACCGGCCCTTGCTCACCACCTACGGCAAGCTGCAGGAGATCCGGACCTACTACAAGTTCCGGGACGTCGACGTGGGGCGCTACACGGTCAACGGAGAGTACCGCCAGGTCATGCTCTCGGCCCGCGAGCTGTCGTATCGCGACCTGCCGAGCAAGGAATGGATTAACGTGCACCTGGGCTACACCCACGGCTACGGGCTGGTGGCGGGGCCGGTCAACCGCATCAGCGCCGAGGGCCTGCCCGAATTCTTCGTCAAGGACATCCCGCCCGCGGTGACCGGACTCCCCAAGATCACCCGGCCCGAGATCTACTACGGCGAGATCGGCAACGACTACGTCTTCGTGCGCAGCCGCGCGCAGGAGCTCGACTATCCCTCCGGCGACCAGAACGTCTACTCGAAATACGAGGGGCGCGGGGGCATTCCCGTCGACTCACTCATCCGGAAGGCGGCCTTCGCGGCCCGCTTCGGGTCTCTCACCATTCTCCTGAACGACAATATCGGTCTGGAGAGTCGGGTGATGATCTACCGCGACATCGGGGCCCGCGTGCAGGAAGCGGCCCCGTTCCTCCGGTTCGACCGCGACCCGTACCTGGTGATCGGGGCCGACGGCCGGCTGGTCTGGATGATCGACGGCTACACCACGAGCGAGCGGTATCCCTACGCCACGCCGGTTCGCGGCTTCAACTACATCCGGAACTCGGTGAAGGCCACCGTCGACGCGTACCACGGAACGGTCAGCTTCTACGTCGCCGACCCGGAGGATCCGCTGATCCGCACCTACGCCAAGGCGTTCCCCTCGCTGCTGAAGCCGCTCGCCGAGATGCCGAAGGACCTGCAGGCGCACGTCCGGTATCCGGAGGACCTGTTCACGGTGCAGGCGCGGATGTACGCCACCTATCACATGCAGGACCCGCAGGTCTTCTACAACAAGGAAGACCTCTGGGTGCTCCCGCGCCTCTCGCAGGACGGGCGCGAGCGTGAGATGGAGCCGTATTTCACGGTGATGCGCCTGCCCGGCGAGGCCAGGGAGGAGTTCGTCCTGCTGTCGGGCTTCAACCCGAGCGGGCGCGACAACATGATCGCCCTCATGGTGGCGCGGATGGACCCGCCCCACTACGGAGGCATCACCGCCTACGCCTTCCCCAAGCAGAAGCTCGTGTTCGGCCCGCGCAACATCCAGGCCCGGATCAGCCAGGACCCGGTGATCTCCCAGCAGCTCTCGCTCTGGAACCAGCAGGGCTCGCGCGTGATCACCGGCACCCTCCTCGCCATTCCCATCGATCAATCGCTGATCTACGTGCAGCCGCTCTACCTCGCGGCCGCCGAGCAGGGCGCGCTACCGGAATTGCGGCGCGTGGTGGTGGCCTACGGGAACCAGATCGCGATGGAGCCGACGCTCGAGGCCGCGCTCGCGCGCATCTTCGGCGCGCGGGTCCGGGGCGACGAGCCGGTCGGCCGGCCCGCCGAGCGCCCCGCCGCCGCGGCGGGGTCCGCCCCCACCGCGGCCATCGCCGCGGGCGTGCAGCGCGCCTGGGAGGCCTGGCAGCGCGGGCAGGAGGCGCTGCGCAAGGGCGACTGGGCCACCTACGGCCAGGAGCAGAAGCGTATCGAGGACGCCCTGCGCCAGCTCCGCGAAGCCCGCTAGCCTCTACCCGTCGCC
>Ga0209131_1000914_pt1 | contig 20579 bp, 18 predicted proteins | sample GraSoi_2013_40cm_FD_185826 | JGI IMG/M metagenome (GOLD analysis project Ga0209131, IMG submission 185826) | Grasslands soil microbial communities from the Angelo Coastal Reserve, California, USA - Sample 9_17_2013_40cm (SPAdes) (version 2) | ecosystem: Environmental > Terrestrial > Soil >... | reverse complement strand
ATTCTGTCACATGGCCTCCAGGCCCCAGGCGCTCTTGCATGCAGCGTGTGATCCAGGTCTCAGCGCACTGCAGCCGCAGTTCGAAGGCATCGCGCGCCCATGCCGCAGCGGCAGCGGGCATATCCAGCGTGCCGGCCAGGGCGCGATCGAGCTGGGCGTGCGTCTCGGTGCGGACCCGCAGCAAGTCGCCCGGATCGACCGCGAGCGCCCGCAGGGGCGCGTTGCCGAGCACCTCCAGGGCTTCTTCCCAGGCGCCAGGACCCCGGTGCCGGCGCAGCCAGGCGGCGCTCTCAGCCGCTGGCGGAACGCGTATGGCGAGGCGCTGGCAGCGGCTGCGGACCGTCGCCGACAGGCGCGCCGCCGCCAGCGTCACCAGCACGATGAGCACGCCGGGCCGCGGCTCCTCCAGCGTCTTGAGCAGCGCATTGCTGGCGTTGGCATTGAGCATGTCCGCTGGATTGAGGATCGCCACCGTGCCCGTTGCGCCATGCCCGCTCAGGGCCAGCGTGTCGGTCAGGGCGCGGATCTGATCGACCCGGATCTGCTTCGATTCCTCCTCCGGGGCGACCAGCCACAGGTCCGGATGGGCCAGGCGAGCCACCCGCTGGCAGTCCTGGCACGCCCCGCAGGGGGCGTCCGGCCGCGCGCACAGCAGCGTCTGCGCCGCGATCAGCGCCAGCTGCTCACCGCCGCCCCCCGCGACGTCCTGGATGAGCAGGGCATGAGGGAATCGCCCCTGTGCCCGCGCCTGCTTCAGGGCGGCACGTTGCGGCGCCAGCCAGAACAGATCCGTCGCTGCTGATTCCGCCTCGCTCATGCGGGCAGCAGCTCGGCGAGCGCGGCGCCGCAGGCCTTAAGCACCTGGGCGAACGGCGCAGTGGCGTCCACGACCGCGAAGCGCCGCGGCTCCCGGCGCGCCCGCTCGAGGTAGGCGCCACGCACGCGCTCAAAGAAATCGCCCGCTTCGCCCTCAAAGCGGTCGGCAGCGCCGCCGCGCGAGCGCGCCCGTGCCAGTCCGGCGGCCACCGGCAGATCCAGCAGCAGGGTACGCGCGGGCCAGAGGTCGGCATGGACCGCCGCGGCCAGCTGGTCCAGCAGGCTTAAGCTCACGCCGCGCCCTGCTCCCTGGTAGGCATAGCTCGCGTCGGTGAAGCGATCGCAGATCACCCACTGGCCGGACGCGAGGGCCGGCCGAATGGCGTTGTCCAGGTGCAGCGCACGCGCGGCAAACATCAGCAGGGTCTCCGTGATCGGCGTGATCCGCTCCGCACCGCCGCGCAGCACCAGGGCGCGCAGCGCCTCGGCCAGGGGCGTGCCGCCGGGCTCGCGGGTCAGCAGCACCCTGCAACCGCGGCGCTCCAGCTCGGATTTGAGCGCTGCAGCGATCGTGGACTTGCCCGCGCCCTCGATGCCTTCCAGCGTGATGAAGTGCCCCGCCATCAGCTGCCGCCCCCGCTCATGGCCGCATCAGGCGCCGACCCGGTGCGTTTGAGGAATTGGCGCAGGGCCTCGTTGTGTTCGGCATAGGTCGCCGAGAAATGATGGCTCCCGTCGCCCTTCCCCGTGGCCACGAAATACAGCGCGTTGATGGCGGCCGGATGCAGGCTCGCACGCAGGGCCGCTTCACCCGGAAGCGCGATAGGCGTCGGTGGCAGCCCGCTGCGGGTGTAGCTGTTGTATGGCCCGTCGGTCTCGAGGTCGCGCCGCCTCAGGTTCCCGTCGAAGTGGCGGCCCAGCCCGTAGATGATGGTCGGGTCTGACTGGAGGCGCATACGCAGGCGCAGGCGGTTGACGAAGACCGCCGCGACCTTGTCGCGTTCATCCTCGCGCCCCGTCTCCTTTTCCACGATCGAGGCGAGCGTCAACGCGGCGGCGGCGTCGGGGAGCGGCAGGTCCGATTGCCGTGCCGCCCACTCCTGTTGCAGATGTTCCTCCATGCGCTGCATCGCCAGCTCATAGAGGCGCCGGTCGCTGGTGCCGGCGGCGAAGCGGTAGGTGTCGGGAAAGAAGCGGCCTTCCGCCGCCACGCCCGGTTTCCCGAGCGCCGCCATGAGCCGCGCCTCATCGAGATCGCGCCACTCGTGCGTCACGGCAGTGCTGGCATCGAGCGCCCGCCGCATCTGTGCGAAGGTCCAGCCCTCGACGATCGTCAGCTGCTCCATCACCACCTGCCCGGCGTTGAGCTGGGCCAGGATCTCCCGCACGGATTCTCCCGGAACCAGCTCGTAGGTGCCCACCAGGGCGCGCAGGCTCTGGCCATGGAGTCGAAGATTCCACTCCACCAGCCGTGGGTGCGGCACGCCGCCGACGCGCGCCAGCTCGCCGAGTACGGCGCGCAGGCTCGCGCCCGGATGCACCTCGACGCGCGTGCCCGCCGCGATCGTCGCGCGTTCCTCCAGGCTCGCCTCCAGCCGATAGCCCCCATAGAGCGCGCCGGCGGCCAGCGCCGCTGCGAGCATGGCAAGCCTGGAAAGGATCTTTCTGCGGCTACGCTTCGGCACGATCGATCAACTCCTGCAGCCGTAATCCGCAGGCGTCGGGGTGCAGCCGGCGCCCTTCGTACCAGTGTACGGCCTGCACGCCCAGGCGCACATTCGTTACGAACAGGGCCGGCGCGGCCTCCAGATCCTGCCTCGACAGCGCCTGAACGCTCACCGCAATCCCCAGTTGCGGCGCCAGGTCCAGCACCAGCGAACGCATGATTCCGGCGACACCGCCCTGCTCCAGCGATGGTGTCACCAGCGCTCCGTCCTGCACCACAAACAGGTTCGACATGCTGCCGCTGATCACCTGTCCGCCCGGGGAACACATGAGCACCTCATCGACGCCTGATGCCGCGGCCGCCTGTTGCGCCAGCACCTGCTCCAGTCGATTCAGATGCTTCAGTCCCGCCAGCAGCGGATTGCACCCCAGCGGCACCGGCGAGAGGCCGACGCGAAATTCCGGGCGGCCCGCCGCGGGCCAGGGGTGGACCGTGAGGATGCGTGTGGCCTGTTCATCGCCGGCCGGACGATAGCCTCTCCTGGTTGCGACGCCCCGCGTCAGCACCAGCTTCACCAGCGCGCGCGGGCAGCCCTCCAGCAGGGACTCCGCTTCACGCCGCAGGAGTTCTCCGTCGGGCCTGGGGATGTGAAGTCGCGCGCAGCCGGCGCCGAGGCGCGCCAGGTGGCGCTCAAACCAGCGCGCCCGCCCCTGCTCGCAGCGCAGGGTCTCGAACAGCCCATCCCCGTACTGGAGCCCGCGATCATGGACCGAGACCACCGCCTGCGGCACGCCGTTCACGAGCGCTGGGCGCTCGCGGGAACTCGGCTCCGGTTGCGCCAGCGCGGAACTCATCCGCCAGCCTCGACCGTTTCCCCACCGAAGGCGCGCAACATGCCGCGCGCCTTGGAGCGCGTCTCTGCCAGCTCCCGCTGCCAGTCTGAATCCGCCACGATGCCGGCGCCGGCGCGAAACTGCAGCTCGCGGCCACGCAGTGTCGCCGTGCGGATCAGTATGTTGAAGTCCATGTCGCCGTTGCAGTTCAGATACCCGAGCGAACCGGTGTAAGGCCCGCGCGGAGCGCCTTCGAGTTCCGCAATGATCTGCATGCAGCGGTACTTCGGACAACCGGTGATCGTGCCGCCGGGAAACACCGCGCGCAGGGTGTCTCCCGGCGTGACCCCGGTACGCAGGCGGCCGCGCACGTTCGAGACGATATGGTGCAGATTCGGGTAGCTCTCGGTCACCATGAACTCGTTGACCTCCACGCTGCCCGCCTCGCAGATGCGGCCCAGATCGTTGCGCTCCAGGTCAATGAGCATGACATGCTCGGCGCGCTCCTTGGGATTGGCCAGCAGTTCCAGCCGTTCGGGCGGGTCCGCGTCCGGCGTGCCCAGCCTCCCCCGCGTCCCGGCAATCGGCCGGGTTTCCACCCGGTTGCCGGTGACGCGCACCAGCCGCTCGGGCGAGGAACTCAACAGCGTCATGTCTCCAATGCTCGCCAGGGCCGCAAACGGGGCGGCGTTCGCCAGACGCAAGCGCTCGTAGAGCAGACCTGCATCGGCACGGCCGTCCAGGCGCACGCGCCAGTGCCGCGACAGGTTCGCCTGGTAGACATCGCCCCGACCGATGTAATCCTGGGCCTGCAGCACGGCGCGGCGAAATTCCTCCGGATCCTGCTCGACGATCGCGCCCGGCGCGAACGGCGCCGCCGGCGGCTCGAGGGGCGCCTCCCGCAGACCGGCCAATGCGGCCTCGAACCCGGCCGCCTGCTCCACTGCCGTGGCTTCAGCCACCAGCTGGCAACGCTGCTGCGCATGATCGTAGATCAGCGCGCCCCCAACGCGGATCGCCGCCGCACAGACCGCCTCGCGCGCCAGCGGCGGAAGCTGCAGCCCCGCCTCGATGCTCGCGGCGAGTTCATAGCCGAGAAACACGACCCAGCCGCCGCGAAAGGGCAGACTGGAACCGTCCGGGGGCTGCTGCTCCGCCCGCCACCACTCATCGAGCGCGGCGAGGAAGGTTTTACCGGCGAGCCGGACGCCGTGCAGCTCGAGCGAGCCGTCCCCGCGCATCAGGAGCGAAGCGCGCGGCCAGGCCGCGAGGATCGAGTAGCGGGACAGGACTCCGGGAGCGGCACTGTCAAACAGCACCGGGAAGTGACGGGGATGGCGCGCGGCGAGCGAGCGCAGCTGCGCATGAGTGGCCCGCACCTCGCGCACCTGGAAGCTGCGCGTCTTCATGGCGACTGCCCGGATGGATCAGCCCGGCAGGCGGCGCAGCACCAGCGTGCCGTTGGTGCCGCCAAAGCCAAAGGAATTCGAGACCGCAATGTCGATGCGCATCTTGCGCGCGGCATTGGGCACGAAGTCCAGATCGCAATCCGGATCGGGGGTCTCGTAGTTGATCGTGGGGGGCGCGATCTGATCGCGCAGCGCCAGCACGCAGAATATGGCCTCCACGACGCCCGCTGCGCCCAGCAGGTGACCGGTCATCGACTTGGTGGAACTCACTGCCAGCTTGTAGGCATGATCGCCGAAGGTGGCCTTGATCGCGGCGGTCTCGGCGCGATCGCCCAGCGGCGTCGAGGTGGCGTGGGCGTTGAGGTAGTGCACCTCGTTCCCGTTGATGCCCGCATCGCGCAGCGCATTCACCATGGCCAGCCGTGCGCCCGCGCCATCTTCGGGCGGCGCGGTGATGTGGTAGGCATCGCCGCTCATGCCGAAGCCGGCCAGCTCGGCGTAGACGCGCGCGCCGCGCCGGCGCGCGTGCTCGTACTCTTCCAGCACCATCGCTCCGCCGCCATCGCCCAGGACGAAGCCATCACGATCCAGATCCCAGGGACGGCTGGCGGTGGCGGGCGAATCATTGCGAGTGGACAGTGCCTTGGCCTGCGCGAATCCGCCGACCGCGGTCGGCGTGGTGCCCATCTCGGCACCGCCGGAGATGATCAGGTCGGCATCGCCATACTGAATGCTGCGCGCCGCGAGGCCGAGCGCGTGCGTGGAGGTCGTACAGGCCGTCACGACGCCCAGATTCGGACCGCGCAGTCCAAAGCGGATCGAGAGGTGCCCGGCCAGCATATTGATGATCGAGCCGGGGATATAGAACGGTGAGATCCGGCGCACGCCACCGGCCAGGAAGGCGTCGTGCTCGGACTCGATGGTGCTGAGGCCCCCGATGCCTGCGCCCATCACGACCCCGCAGCGATCGCGATCGAGGCGCTCGAAATCAGCGCCCGCGTCGGCGGCCGCCTGTACACCGGCGGCCACACCGTAATGCATGAACGGATCCATGCGCCGCGCCTCTTTGGGCGGCAGGTAGGTACTCAGCTCGAAGCCGCGCACCGCTCCGCCAAAACGCACCGGGAAGGCGGCGGGGTCAAAGCGTGTGATGGGTCCGATGCCGCTCTCGCCGCGCAATGCCGCGGCCCACGCGTCCATCACGGTGCTGCCGAGCGGACAGACCATGCCAAGACCGGTAACGACTACGCGACGTTTACTCAACTTGCAAACCTGCCCACTTCACTCTTGGCACCCAGGCGCCCTTAAGGCGGGCCTGCGGCCGAGCGGGTAAGGCTCAGGCCTTGCTGCGACGCTCGGTGATGTAGTCGACGGCCTGCTGCACCGTGGTGATCTTCTCCGCGTCCTCGTCAGGAATTTCGATCTCGAATTCCTCTTCCAGGGCCATGACCAGTTCGACCGTGTCGAGCGAATCGGCGCCCAGGTCGTCTACAAAGGAAGCAGCGTTGGTGACCTGCTCGGCCTTGACGCCCAATTGCTCTGCAACAATGGCCTTTACTTGCTGTTCAACGTTGCTCATCTTGTACTGACCCTCTGTTCGTATGGCAATGCGGCCCGGCAGGCCTCCCGTACGCGCGGCGTATTGTAGGGGAACACCCTGCGCACCGCCACCAGCTTATTTTGCGAGTTCTTGATTTTTCTGGTGATTTGCAGTTGCAAAGATGTCTACACCCTAGCCCATGTACATTCCGCCGTTGACGTGCAGGGTCTGGCCGGTCAGGTATTGGCCCTGCTCTCCGGCGAGGTAAATCACGGCGTTAGCCACGTCCTCGACCGTACCAAAGCGGCCCAGGGGAATCTGGGCCTGGTAGGCGTTGCGCTGCGGCTCGGGCAGCGCGCGCGTCATGTCGGTCTCAATGAACCCGGGCGCCACCGCGTTGACCGTGATGTTGCGGGAGGCCAACTCCCGGGCCAGCGAACGCGTAAACCCGATCAACCCGGCCTTGGCCGCCGCATAGTGCGCCTGGCCCGGATTGCCGATCGCCGCGATGACTGAACTGATGTTGACGATGCGCCCGCGCCGCTCCTTGAGCATGCGCCTGAGCGACAGCTTGGTCAGGCGGAAAATCGCCGACAGATTGATATTGATGGTCTGGTCCCATTCTTCGTTCTTCATCCGCAGCAGCAATCCGTCGCGCGCCACGCCCGCGTTGTTGACGAGGATCGTCGGCAGTCCTTCGTGCGCTTCAAGGTCCGCCAGCAGTGACTCCGCACCCGCCGGGTCGAGGGCGTCGTAGACCGCGCCGCGCACCGGCAGACTCCGCGCTGCAAAGCCCGCCGTGAGGGCCGCAGCGCCTGCACTCGTCGTCGCTGTGCCGATGACCCGGATGCCGGCCTTGCCTAAGCCTGAGGCGATGGCCTGCCCGATTCCACGCGAGGCACCTGTCACCAGCGCCACATCCGTTGCTGTCATGAATCGGCACTCCCGGCGGCACTGAGCGCCGCTTGCAATGAGGCGCCGTCTTCCACAGCGCAGCAGCTGATCTCAGAACGCCGCTCGATGCGGCGGTTCAGGCCCGTGAGCACCTTGCCCGGTCCGCATTCGACCAGCGCCGTTGCGCCCTGACCCGTCAGGGCCTGCACCGTGGCGCTCCAGCGCACCGGGCTTGCCAGCTGGCGCACCAGCAGGCCTCGGATCTCTTCCGGATCCCCATGCGCCTGCGCATCGACGGCGCTGATAAACGTGTACACCGGTGCGCTCAGGACCAGGTCGCCGAGGCGCTCCTGCAGCCGCTCAGCCGCGCTTTTCATCAGCGAGGAATGCGCCGGTACGCTCACCGGAAGCGTGAGCGCGCGCTTCGCACCGCGCGCCTTGGCCGCCGCCATCGCACGCTCCACGGCGCCCGATTGGCCGGCGATGACGATCTGCCCGGGAGCGTTGTAATTCACGGCTTCGACCACTTCGCCCTGCGCGGCTTCGGCGCAGGCCGCTTCTGCCGCCGCGTCATCCAGTCCCAGGATCGCCGCCATCGCACCGCCGCCCTTCGGCACCGCCTCCTGCATGAATCGGCCGCGCTCGCGCACCAGCCTGACGCCGGCGGCGAGATCCATGCTTTCCGCGCAGACCAGCGCAGTGAATTCGCCCAGGCTGTGTCCGGCCACCAGCGCCGGGGCCGCGCCGCCCTGCTCGCGCCAGAGCCGCCAGGTGGCGATCCCCGCAGTCAGCATGGCCGGCTGTGTAAACTCGGTGCGATTGAGCTGCTCGGCCGGGCCGCTTGCGACGAGCTGCCAGAGGTCGTACCCCAGCGCGGCTGAGGCTTCCTCGAAAGTGCCGCGCACCACCGGATGATTCGCGGCCAGCTCTCCCAGCATGCCCACCGACTGCGACCCCTGCCCGGGAAATACCAGCGCCAGCATGCGTCGTCCTGTATGCGTTAGAGGCGGCGCGGATTATAGCGGCTTGCGCCGCAGCGCCAACGCGGCGATCACGACCAGGCCGCCGACCGCGCCATACCAATGGGATGCGGTTACCACGGGAAACGCCTCCGTGACCAGGCTGTTGCCGCGGTACAGCTCGACGGCCAGCTTGGCGGCCAGGATCGCCAGCATCAGATAGCCCAGGGCATTGCGTCGCAGGGCCGCCCCCGCGGCGCCTGCCGACCAGACGGCGTGCAGCAGTCCCGACAATCCCAGGTACCACTGCAGCTGCGGCTGGCCCCACCACAATCCGGCATCGATCACTCCGGTCGCGCCAGCCAGGACGAGGAGCCACGTCAGCGGACGCAGTTCGCGTGCGTACAGCGCCCACAGCAGCACGAGCCCCGCCACATCCAGGAGCAGATGGCGCGCCCCGAGATGGACCCAATGGGCCGTCAACAGGCGCCACCATTCGCCCGCGCCGATTGACGCGCGCTCATATTGGAGCTGCGCGGCCCACGGTGGCCCCCCTGCGGCCAGCAGGCCCAGGAACCCAAGGACCGCCAGCAGGGTCAAACCGTAGCAACTGTCGCAGTTCAGCGCGCTCAGGAGCTTGTTTGCCCGCTTCGCCGGGCTCTCGCGGGCATTTGTTATCATCATCCATCGCCATGCTAACGCCTAAGCCGGCACGGAAACACCATGCGTAGACGCGCACCCTCAGTCTGGAATGCCACGCCGCCGGTACAGGCCCGCCAGAGCGGGTTCACACTCATTGAAATCATGGTCGTGGTCATCATCATCGGATTGCTGGCGGCGGTGGTCGTCCCGCAGTTCCTGGGGCGCGTCGATGACGCGCGCATGGCCAAGGCCAAGCAGGATATCCAGGGCATGCAGACGGCCCTGACGATGTTCAAGCTCGACAACTACGTGTATCCGACCACCGAGCTGGGGCTGCAGGCCCTGGTGCAGAAGCCCGATTCCACTCTGATCAAGAACTGGCGCCCCGGGGGCTACCTGCAGCACCTCAACAAGGATCCGTGGGGGAATGCCTACCTGTATGAAGTCCCCGGCAAGCACGGGAGCGAGTTCGACCTGTACTCGCTCGGCGCCGATGGCCAGCCCGGCGGCGATGGCATCAATGCCGACATCGGCAACTGGAATCTGGATCAGTAGGCCTCCGTGGGTCCCCTCGAGCCCGCTGCGGGTTCCGGTCCGTGAGCCGCTTCCACACTGTCCGCCGCTTCGCGGCGGGCTTCACGCTGATCGAGCTCATGGTGGTGATGGTGATCATCGGATTGCTGGCGGCCACGACTTATCTGTCACTCGGCGGCAGCGGCCGGGACAGCCAGCTCGAGCAGGAACGTGACCGGCTCGGAGCACTGATCGAGTACGTGCGTGAACGCGCCGCGCTGCAGACGGTGGAGTACGGACTGCGCTGCGAACAGGGTGCCTATCGTTTTCTCATGTACGACAACCGCCAGGGGCTGTGGATTGAAGATCCGCTGGACGAGTCCCTGCGCGCGCGCAAGCTCCCCGCCGGCGTGGAGATCGCCCTCGTGGTCGAGAACCGCGCCATCGTGTTGCCGCGCAGCCCGGCACCGATACCGCCGAAGGCCAAGTCCACGCCAGGAAGCGTCGCAGCGACGCCGCGCGATGCCACGGCACCCTCGCAAGGCACGGCCGCTGACCTGAAGCCACAGGTCATGCTGTACTCGAGCGGCGATCTGACGAGTTTCAAGCTGACCCTGTCGCGTGCCGGTACCAATCGCAGCGCCGCCTTGACCGGCACCAGCGCCGGCAAGTTCGAAGTGGGCGCGATCGTCGAGAAGCCCACGTGAGCCGCGAACGGCCGCCGCGCGGCTTCACGCTGATCGAAGTGCTGGTGGCGCTATTCATCGTGGCCGTTGGCATGGGCACGCTGATGTCGGCGCTGACCACCGCGGCGCAAAGCACGATGCAGCTGCGCGAGAAATCCTTCGCCGAATGGATCGGGCTCAATCAGCTGTCGACCGCACGCCTCAGCGTTGCCCTGCCGGCAACCGGCAAGAGCGAGAACGAGCTCGAATTCGCCGGAACCAACTGGCACTGGGAACAGAATGTCAGCGACATGGAAGTTCCCGGGCTCAAGCGCATCGTCATCCAGGTCAGGCGCGCCGGCGATAACGTTCCAAAAGATCGCTGGCTCGCCACGGTCGTGGGCTTCCGCGGCGATGCCATACGCACGGCGCGCGGCGTCATGTCGAACTTGGACAATGCCGTGATTCCGGGCGGCGGTGGCGGCGCGGGCGGCAACGCGCCGAGCAACCCCACCGGCAAGCCCAACTGATGAAGCCGCTTCGCCAATCCGGTTTCACGCTGGTGGAACTGCTGGTGGCGCTGTTCATCACCGCCATCTTGTTCGCGATGGGATACGGCGCGCTGTCGCAGGCGCTGAACAGCCGCAAGGAAGTCGAGGAGCAGGCCGCGCGCCTCAACGCCGTGCAGCAGGCGCTGCGTGTGATGGAGCAGGATTTCGAGCTGATGCAACCGCGGCCGGTGCGCGACCTTCTCGGCAGCGGCTACGAGAATGCCGTCACACTCAGCCAGACCGGACTCCTGACCTTCACACGGGGCGGCTGGGCCAATCCGGCGGGGCTCCCGCGCAGTGAATTGCAGCGCGTGAGCTACCTGCTGCGCGACGGCAAGCTGATCCGGCGCGACCTGGCCGTCCTCGACGCCACCGCCGCGCTGCCCTACGAGGAGCGGGAACTGCTCGATCAGGTGGAAGCGCTGAGCTTCCGCTACATGGACGCCGGATTGACCTGGCAGAAGACCTGGCCGACCCAGATCCTGCTCCTCGGTCCCCCGCAGGATCTGCTGCGTGCCCGGCCGGTCGCGATTGAAGTCACGCTGCAACTCAAGGACTGGGGAAAATTGTTGCGCGTGTTCGAGATCGCCGGATGAAGACTCCGATGGACACCGCGCTGCCGGCCAGGAAGGCTGAACGAGGTGTGGCCCTGCTCACCGCGATCATTCTGGTGGCGCTCGCAGCGATCGTGGCCACCGGTATCGTGTGGCAAAGTACCCTGTCCGCGCGCCGAGCGATCGCGGTCTTTACCGTGGCCCAGAGCCTGGCGCTGGCCGAGGGCGCCGAGGCAATGGCCGGATACGCGCTCCGCGACAATCGGCACAAGAACCCGCAGGTGGTGGCAACGAACCAGACCTGGGCGATGCCCTACGGGCCGATCGAGATCGACCATGGCGCGGTGCTGGAAGCCGTCCTGGAAGACGAGACCGGCAAATTCAATCTCAACAGTGTCGTGATGGCCGCCGCAGGCACGGGCGTGCCCGGCGCCCCTGCCACCAGTGCACCGGGTGCCGCGCCCACCGGCGTGCCGGGCTGGACGGGCCCAGGAGCGCTGCCGGCGGCGCCAGGCGGCGCCCTGGTCCAAAATCCTACGAGTGTGGCCCAGCTCAAGGCGCTCCTGCGGGCCCTGGACCTGGACGCCAGCTTTGCCGACCGCCTGGTCGACTGGATCGACAGTGACGATCAGCCGATCTTTCCCGGCGGTGGCGAGGACAGTTTTTACCTCGCGCAGGAGCCGGCGCACCGGGTACCGAATCTCCCGCTGACCAGCATCTCCGAGCTGCTGGCGATGGGAATGGATCGGGCCAGTTATGATCGGCTGGCACCCTTTGTCACCGCCCTGCCGCCGGCCACCAAGCTCAACATCTGCACTGCGCCCGGCGAAGTGCTCGACGCCATTGCCGGCGGGCAGCGCAGCTACGCGATCGACCTGAAGCAATTGGCGCTGCAACGCCAGCAAAACCCCTGCTTTCCCGACATGGCCGGATTCATGAGCGGGCTCGGGGCCGCGCAGAAGGCGGGACTCAACCTCGGCACCACCTCAACCTATTTCCGGCTGCGCACCTGGATCACTATTGGCACCACCCGCTTCACCTTGTACAGTCTGCTCGAGCAGGATCAGAGTGGTCAGACGCGCCCGATATTAAGAACTTTCGGCACGGAATAAGCATGGCGGAATGGCTCATCGTACGCATGCCCCGCGCCGCCGAAACCGCGGCCGCCTGGCTGACCGTCGACGCCACCGGCCTGCCCCTCATCTCGGTGCAGGAGGGCCCGCTCGAGACGGCGGCGGCCGCAGCGATCAACCGTCGCGTGGCGGTGGTGGTGAATCCCGCCGAAGTACTGTGCCTCGATGTGGAGCTGCCGCCGCGCTCCGGCGCGCGCGCAGCCGAGCTCGCCCCCTTCGCGATCGAAGAGCGGATTGCCTCTGACATCGAGGCGCAGCATTGCGCCCTGGGTACGACCGATGCCGGTGGCCGCACCCGTGTCGCGGTCGTGGCCCGAACTTTCCTGGACGGGTGCCTGGAGCAGCTCAAGGGCGCCGGCCTCCAGCCCGACCTGCTGTGCAGCGAAGCGGAACTGCTGCCGCGCAGTCCGGCCTACGCCGTGGCGCTGCTCGATGGCGATGCCCTGAATTTCTGCGCCGGTGAAGCACCGGCGCTCAGTGTCTCGGCGCCGCCGGGTGGTTTTGCCGCCGCGTTGGCCATCGCCTGCGGTGAAGCCACCGCCACCACGCAGTTGTTGCTCTATACGACTTCGGTCGAGTGGCAGCGGCGCTCTGCCGAGATCGAAGACGCGCGCGGACAGCTGGCCGATCTGAAGCTGCAGCTGCTGGGCTCCGGTCCCCTGCCCTGGCTGGCGGCACAGCTGCCGACGGCGGCACCCATCAATCTCCTGCAGGGCAGCTACGCGCCGCGCGGAAACTTCGGCGCGCACTGGCAGCGCTGGCGCGTCGCGGCGGCGCTCGCCGCGGGGCTGCTGCTGTTTCATGCCGGCACGCAGGCCTGGTCGCTGTCGCGACTGAATCGCGCGGATCATGAGCTCGACCGCATGATCGGGGAGCTAGTGGATCCGCAGTGGACCAGCGGCAACGGCTCGATACGCGAGCGCGTGGAACAGGCGCTGCTGAGCGCACAGGCCAGGGGCGGACGCAACGGCCTGCTGCCGGAACTGCAGGTGCTCGCCCAGGCCATGAGTGCGGTGCCGGGCTCGCGCATCCAGGCACTGAGTTTCCGCGACGGCGCACTGCAGCTCAAAGTGCGCACCGGCGACGCTCAGAGCCTCGATCGCATCAATCAGTCCCTGCGCAGCGCCGGGTGGCAGGCGGAAATTGTATCCGGCGCCCCGGCCGGCGATGCCTTCGAGGGCAACGTGCAGCTGCGCGCGGGCGCCTCCTGATGCAGCGGCTCCTCGACTGGTTCCAGGCCCTCTCGCCGCGCGAGCAGCGCGTGGTGCTGATCGGATCCGCCACGGGCGCGGTGGTGCTGCTGCTGGGTCTCCTCCTGCCCTTCGAACGCCACGTCGCCCGGCTCGAGCAGCGCGTTGCGACCCGACGCGCGGACCTCGCCTGGCTGCAGTCGGTGGCACCGCAGCTCGGCGCGTTGCGCGCGAGCGCCCCGGCCGCGAGCGGCGCCTCGCTGGTGGTGCTCGTCGATCGCGTCGCGCGCGAAACCGGAATCGCACGCTCGCTCACCAGCCAGTCCAACGGCGGCGGCGCCTTGAGTGTGCGCGTCGAGCAGGTGGCCTTCGACAGCCTGCTGAACTGGGTCGGTGAACTCGTACAGCGGCACGGGGTGCGGGTGATTTCGGCCAGCATCGACGGCGGCAACAATCCAGGCCTGGTCAGCGCCAGCTTCGTGCTCGCGCCACCTTAAGGATTTCACACCGATGCCGTGGCGATTCCTGTCGGTCCTGGCCGCCTCGCTGTTCCTGCTCACGGTGCTGATCAGGGCGCCGGCGGCGTGGGCGCTGAGATTTGTCCCGCCGGGTGTCGATTGCTCGCTGCCCTACGGATCCCTGTGGCGCGGCTCCTGCACGCGGCTGCGCGCCGCCGGGGTCGAGCTGCAGGATGTGGGCTGGATCGCGCACGCCTGGCCGCTGCTGCGCGGACATTTCGATGTGGACTTGTCCAGCGCCGATGCCCGCGCCCCGGGCACCCTGCGGCTGTCGATCGGCCTGGGCGGGCACCTTGAGTTGCGCGATGTGCACGCGCAGCTGCCCGTCGGCACGGAATTTCTGCCGCTGTTTCCCACCAGCTGGGGGGGCACGCTGCGGCTGGAATTCAAGCAGGTCGATTTCGAGCAGCATCGCCTGCAGGCGCTGATCGGCACGGCGACGGCCCTGGACCTGGCGCAGCGCAACCCACCCATGGCCTTTGGCAGTTACGAGCTGAGGTTCGGGCCCGCCGCGAAGGGGAACGGCGCCATTGTGGGCACTCTGCGCGACGTGGGCGGCCCGCTGGCCGTGACGGGCACCCTGCAGCTGCGCGACGGCAGCGACTATGAACTCAACGGCCTGGTCACCCCCAGGCCCGAAGCCAGTGCCGATCTCGTGAAAGCGGTGGACTTTCTGGACCGCGATGCGCGCGGGCGCCGCACTTTCTCGCTGACCGGAACGCTGTAGCGCCGAGCGCTGCCCGGTTGCGCGGGATCACGCTCCCGCACCTTCCAGGTCCACTTCGCGAAACTCCCCGAGCAGGGGGAAATAAAGCGCCGCGCGCACCGGGCCCGGCGCTGCGGCACGCACGAGTGTGGCGTAGCGCTGTAGCTGCGGCCGGTAACGCAGTTCCTCCTCCGCCAGAAAGGCGCCCAGCTGGCCTCCTTCGTGAGTGCCCGTCTTGTAGTCCACGATCCAGCGTTGTCCGTCGAGCCCGACGATTAGCCGATCGATGACCACGTTCACCACACGGCCGGCGTGACGCCCCGTCAGGCGCCACTCGCTGTGCGCGGCGCGATGCTTGCCGCCGAGCAGCCAGCGCCCGCGCGCATCGCGCAGCGTAGCGCTGAGCGCGGCATGAATGCGCAGCGCCGCATCCGCGCGCTCCGTAGCCACCACGCCCTGCTCCTCGAGCCAGCCGTAGTAGTCTTCGGGCGCCGTATCAATACGCTCCGGAAGCGGTAGCGGCTGCTGCGCGAGGCGCTGCAGTTCGGCGTGCACGATCGTGCCCACCGCACGCGCGGCGAGGCGGACCCAGGAATATTCCGGCTCGGTGCTGTCCTCGCGCAGCGAGTGCTCCAGGCGCGTGGCTGGCGTCGGTGGGGGCAGATCGCGCGGCTCCCAGTCGGCCGTGAGGCGCCAGCTCGGTGACGGCAAGGTGCTCGGCTCCTCTGGCCCTTCGGCGCTGGCCGCGGCGCGCGCTGCCTGGAACTCAGGGCCGACACTCGGCCACAGCAGCGCCAACGTCGTGCCGGGGCGCGGTGCGAGCTCACCGGCACTGTTGACCGGCGCGGCGCCAAACCAGTGCAGTTCGCGTCGCGCGCGGGTCGCGGCCACATACAGCAATCGCACGCGCTCCAGGCGCGAGCGTTCGCGGCGCAGGTGGCGGATGTAACCGGCCAGCGTGCGGGACGGCGCAGCGCCCGTGGCGCTGATCGGCGCCAGGAGCAGCTCAGGCCCGGCGCCCGTGCCCGGCAATTCCAGCCAGTGCAGGAGCGGTTCGGTATCGAAGCGCTGGCTCAATCCGATGCCGGGCACGATCACGATGTCCCACTCGAGCCCCTTGGCGCCGTGCATGGTGAGGATTTCGACTGCGCGCTCAGCGGTTGCCGGCGCGGCGTACAGCGCGGCGGCAAATTCATCGAAGACATCACCAGACAATTCCTCGGCGCGTGGCTCGGCGGCCAGCGCACGGAGGAATTCCCGAGCATCGAGCAGTTCGCGTTCTTCCGCGCAAGCGGCCGGGCCGCCCAGGCGCAGCCAGGCCCGATCGATGCGCTGCCACAGCGGCAAGGCGCGCTCCGGCCCCGACAGCGCCGGTGTAAGGGCCAGGCACAAGCGCTCCACCCGGCGCTGCGCATCCATCGGGAGCAGTGCCACCCGCGAAGGATCGTGGGCAAGCTCCCACAGTGTCGCGCTCTGGTCTTCACACAGCGTCTGCAGTTCCGCCAACGTCAGGCCGCAATACGGGGCGTGCAGCACCGCCAGCCAGGCGCTGCGATCGCCGGGGTGCTGCAGCGCGCGCGCCAGCGCACACAGGTCACGCACCACCGAGCGTTCACGCAACGGCTCGAGCTTCAGGCCGCGGACGGGAATTCCGGCCGCCAGGAGCGCGGCGGCGATCGGTGCCGCCTGCTGGCGCGCATTCACCAGTATCGCCAGCCTGAGCCCCGGCTCCCGCGCCCGGCGCGAGCGCACCAGCTCGACAATTCGCGCCGCCTCCGCTTCCGCGGCGGGCGAACCCAGCGGATGCACGCTCACCGCCCCTTCCAGGTCCGTGCGTGCTGCGACGGCCGGCAGGTAGCGGATCGCCGCCAGGCGTGCGTCATCACGCTGCGGAAACAGCGCACCGCAGTGGGTGTTGACCCAGTCGATGAGCTGCGGCGCGGAGCGAAAATTCTTCCGCAGCTGGAGTGATTCGAGCCGCACCGCGCCTACACCCGAGGCGCGCGCACGCAGGAATAGCCCCACCTCGGCTTCGCGAAACTGGTAGATCGACTGCATGGGGTCCCCGACCGCGAACAGCGTGCGCCCATCCTGCGGCTCCCAGCCGGCCGTCAGCGCCTGCAGCAGCTCGAACTGGTCGAGAGAAGTGTCCTGGAACTCATCGATCAGGATATGGCGGATGGCACTGCCGCATCGCAGCGCCAGATCCGTGGGCTCACCCTCCTCCGTCAGCGCCGCGCGCGCGGCCGCGGCGACGGCGGCGAAATCGACCCGTCCCTGGGCCGCAAATTCCAGCTGCAGCTCGGCCGCCGCGTGACGCAGCAGCAATGACAGCGCGGCGAGCGCCGCGGCGTCGCCGGCATTCACGAAGGCATCAGGCAGCAGCAGCAGCCCATTGATGAGGGCCCGGGCGGAATCCAATCGGGCGAGCTCGGCGACCCATGCCGCGAGCGCCCGCTTGTCCGCGCCCTGCTCAGGATCGAAGCCTTCTTTGCGCGTCCAGCGGCGGCGCCATTCGCCTTCGCCGGTGACCGCGAGCCGGGCCATGAACTGCCAGCGCGGCAGGTCCTCAGGCGCGGCACGCAATGTCGGTTGAGCGGACTCGAGCCAGCTCCGTGCGCCGGCTCCGAGCGCATCGGCGTGACCCGTGGCCGCGGTGAGCAGATTGCGCGCGGCTTGCGCGGCGAGCTGCTCGCCTTGCCGCAGTGGCTGCGCCGGCAGGGCATCGAGAGCCCGGCTCAGCTGCTCGGCAATCAGCACGCGCAGGCTCGCGGCAACGCGGGCCCCGAGTTCCGGTCCCTCGTTCGCCAGCACGCGTGGCAACCAGTGGGCCCGCTGCTGCAGCATCAGGACCAGCAGATCCTCGAAGCGCGACCAGTCATTATCCAGCCGCCCAAACAACAGCTGCACCGGTGCCACCAGGTCCGCATCGGCGAGGGCCCGTTCGAGCACGCGCCGCGCCGCCGCGGCGTACAGCGCCCCGGCAGGCTCGGCGATCTCGAGCCGCAGTCCGCTGCGCGAGGCGATCGGCAGCTGCGCCGCGAGCGTCTGGCAGTAGGCATCGATCGTCATCACGCGCAGGCGCGCAGGCGTTTCCAACAATCGCCAGTCGCGCTCGTGGTCCCGGCGCAGTGCGGCCGCCGCAAGCGGCGCCTCGAATTCGCGCTCGCCCGCGCCCTGGCGCGCCGCCTGCAGTGCGTTCAGAACGCGAGCGCGCATCTCCGAGGCCGCCTTGCGCGTGAAGGTGATGGCGAGGATTTCCTCCGGCGCATCGACATGGGCGAGCAGCCCCAGCAGGCGGCAGCTCAGCACCGTGGTCTTGCCCGAACCCGCTGGCGCCTGCAACAGGAAGGAGCGACTGGGGTCGAGCGCCGCGGCGCGCGCCGCCGCATCGGCCTGCAGCGCTTCCTGCGCCGTCAGCACAGCCGGATCAGTCGGCATCGTCCGGCGCTCCCTCGGATTCAGATTCCGGCGGCGGCTGTTTCTCCGCGGCAATGCGGCACAGGCCCGGCAGGTGGCAGTCCCGGCAGGCGCCGGGCCGTGGCTGCACGGTGGCCACGCCAGCTGCAAATTCCCCCGCCAGAGTGTCGATGACCTTGCGCCAGTGCAGGAGCAGTTCAGGCCAGGGCGCCGTTGCGGCTCTCGTCTTACCCAGATCGGGCAGCAGGGCGGGATCTGCCGCGGCGCCGCGCCAGAGGACCTCTCCGGCACGCAGGTACACGGCGGCAATTCCGGCCAGCGGCGCGGGCGCGAGCGTCGCGTAGGCGAGCAGCTGTGCCTGTCGCGGGCGTTCATCCAGCGGCTTGAAAGGCTGTGCCCGACCGCTTTTGTAGTCCAGGATGATGAGGCGCCCGTCGTCCAGGCGATCGACGCGATCCATCCGTACGCGGATGGGCATCCCGCCCAGCTCGGCCTCCCGTGACTGTTCGAGCTGGCTGACCGTGAAGTCCGCCACGTCGGCCCGCGCCAGATCCTGGTCCAGCAGGTCCAGGATCAACCCTTCGAGGCGTCGTTGCTCGTTCTCCACCAGCGCGGCCGCGAGCGGCAGGACTCGCCTTGACAGGCGCGTTTCCAGGGCTCGCGCCACGGCCGCCCGCACCAGCCGATGCAGGACTTTGGGCTCGCGCGAGCGGGCCTTGAGCGCGCGTGATCCCTCAAACTGGCCCCAGACCAGCTCGAGTGCGTGGTGCAGGATCTGGCCGCGCTCGCGCCGGTCAAGTCCCGGAACAGGGTCCACCACCGGATCGGCGGCAAGCCGCAGTTCGGCGAGCGCGCGGAACGGACACAGGGACTGCAGCTCCACAGTCCGGGTGCCCCTCGGCAAGTGTCGAGCGCGGGGCCAGGCGATGGGCAGTTCAGCCGGCCGCGCCTCGCGTCGCGCGGAACGCTGCACGGCCTGCACCAGCCGATCGGGGCACAGCGGCGTGCGCAGCCGCTCCTCCGTTCCGGACCGCGGCGCTGGCGCCGGCACGAGCAGGTGGCTGGGTTCCAGCGGCACCTCACCGTCAAACTCCGGCCAGCTGTAGATCACCTGAGCGGCGCATCGCTCCCAGGCGGCCATTGCCCTTTGTGCGGCCAGCAGCTGCCCCTGCGGGCTTGCGGGCGGGTAGCCCAGCTCGCGTTGAGCGGGAATCGGCAGGAAGGGGTCGGGACGGGGGGGCGCAGGCCAGGTGTCGGAGGCCAGGCCCGCCACCCAGATGCCCTCATAGCTCACCAGCGGGTCGTCCAGAGACGCGGTCAGGGTGACCGGCACGTCTGCGCTCTCCGGCTCAAAGGCCGTCCGGCGGGCCAGCCCGTCCAGCAGCTCAAACGCCTCGTAGGCGCGCAGCGGCTCCCCGTCTTCACCGAGCCGGTCGAATTCGCCCAGCAGCTCGCGCAAGCGGTCGCGCTGCTGCAGTTCCGGGCTCCCCAGCGGCTCGGTGCCGGGCCAGCCCAGCGCCTCCAGGATTTCCACATAACGCCGCGCCCACCACCCCGCCCCGTGGCGCTCCCCCCAGGGCAGGAGCATCGACGACGCGGCAATTTCCAATGCGGCGGCAAGGCCGGCCAGCGGGCCACTCACTCCGGTCCGCGCCAGAGCCAGCAGCAGGGCAAAGTCCGCCCGGTGCACGTTGCGCTCCCGGAGGAGCAATTCCAGAGCGGCGCGCTGGGCTTGCGATCCGCAGCCCAGGTAGGGCGAGCGCAGGACAGCGGCTGTCTGGCTGAACCCGATGGGCCCGCTGGCCAGAGCCAGCACACCCAAGGCTGCCGCCACGAGCGGGTAGCGGCTTAAGGGTTGCCCGCCTTCCAGCGCGTACAAGGCATCGCCCCGCTCGGCGAGCAGCGCTCCGCCATGCAGCGCATGTTCAAAGGCCTGGATCGCGGCCGCGCGCTGCTCCAGCAGCTCGGGGATCACCACCAGTAAGCGCGCCGCCGGGTCCTGTTCGAGCCGTTCACGGCACCACTGCGCGGCGAGGCGCAGTTCATCGCTCCGGTCTGCACCCGAGCGGACCTGGCGGGGCCCGGCGGCGGCGGCCCCAAGGCCTGCGGTATCCTCCGCAAAAGTCGCGCCCAGCGCCCGCAGGCGAGCTTGCAGCGCGCCGCCGATGAGGGGGAAACCCGCGAACAGCAGGGGCGCGGCCGCGGGGGGAGCCCCCGCCAGCACCGCGGCCCAATCGCTACCGGAGTAAAGCCCCCGCGCCCGGCAACGTCGGGCCATCGCAGTCCGGGCTCGCTGCAGCACGCCATATTCCGACACTGCGGAGCCCGTCCAGCGCACATTCCAGGCGTCCTGCAGCATCGAGGAGCGCTGCAGGGCATCGCCCAGGCTGGCCGGGCTCATGAGTTCCAGTCCCTCGCAGGCCTCGAGCGCCGCCTCGCGCCACAGAAGCCATTCCTCTCCCCGCCCCAACCTGCGCCGCCCCCGCAGCGACCCGCGGCGAGCCTGCTCCGCACAGCGTTCGAGCCAGGTGCTCCAGGTACAGATCTCAGGAGAGGGCCAGGCCGTGAGC
>Ga0209131_1000912_pt1 | contig 20603 bp, 22 predicted proteins | sample GraSoi_2013_40cm_FD_185826 | JGI IMG/M metagenome (GOLD analysis project Ga0209131, IMG submission 185826) | Grasslands soil microbial communities from the Angelo Coastal Reserve, California, USA - Sample 9_17_2013_40cm (SPAdes) (version 2) | ecosystem: Environmental > Terrestrial > Soil >... | reverse complement strand
CTTCTTTGCGGACGGCGTCGCCATCGCTGTCTTCTTGTTCGAAGACAGTTTCGGTGTTGACGACTTGGCCGGCACTCTCGTGGGCGTCGCGCTCGCGATCGCAGCCGGGCGTGAAGCCGGTGCTGCCGCACATTCCCGCCGACCTCGAGAGCCGCCTCATCAAGAACGACTTCGCCTACGCCGCGAAGAACCGCGACAAGATCCTCGCGGAATGGCAGAAGCGCTACGCGGCGAAGAGTGAAAAATAAGTCGTCGTTTCCGTGGAGGAGTTTCTAGAGCTAAGGAACATCCACAAGCGCTTCGGCGATTTCGTCGCGCTGAAGGACGTGAGCCTCGGGGTCCACAAGGGGGAGTTGGTTTGCTTCCTCGGGCCCTCGGGCTGCGGCAAGACCACGCTGTTGCGCATCATCGCCGGGCTCGAGGTGCAGAGCGCGGGGACGATCGTGCAGGCGGGACGCGACATCTCGCGCCTGCCGCCGATGGACCGCGACTACGGCATCGTCTTCCAGTCGTACGCGCTGTTTCCCAACCTCCAGGTGGCGCAGAACGTCGCCTACGGGCTGGTGAATCGCAAGACGCCGCGGGCGCAGCGCGAGGCGCGTGTGAAGGAGCTGCTGGCCCTGGTGGGGATGCCCGATGCGGGGCCGAAGTTTCCGGCGCAGCTTTCGGGCGGCCAGCAGCAGCGCGTGGCCATCGCCCGCGCGCTCGCGACCTCCCCGGGACTCTTGCTCCTCGATGAGCCCCTGTCGGCGCTCGACGCGCGCGTTCGCGTGCGCCTGCGCGGCGAGATTCGCAGCCTGCAGCAGCGCGTCGGCATCACCACCATCCTCGTCACGCACGACCAGGAAGAAGCGCTGTCGATGGCCGATCGCATCGTCGTGATGAAGGACGGCCACATCGAGCAGATCGGCACGCCGGGCGAAATCTACGGCCGGCCGGCCACGCCCTTCGTCGCCGATTTCGTCGGCAAGACCAACCTGCTGCCGGCCACGCGCAGCGGAGCCGACCGCGTGCAGGTGGGCGAGCAGCGCTTCGAGTGCCCGGTGGCGGCCGGGCTCGCCAACGGCGCGGCGCTCAGGCTCTTCTTCCGTCCCGAGGATGTCACCGTGCGCGGCGTGAACGGCGCGACGCCGAATTCAGCCGCGGCGGTGGTGGAGAAGGTCGAGTTCCTCGGCGCGTACTCGCGCATCACCTTTCGCCTGAACGGCATCGACCAGCCGCTCACCGCTGACTTGTCGTTGAACGACATGGCGGAATTCCATCCCAAGCCGGGCGACACGTTGCGCGTGGCTGTTCCGCCGGACCGCTTGCGAGTCTTCACCGCATGAAAAAGGGGTCAGGTCCATTTTTCGTCCTTCAGAGCGTCGGGGGCGCCCGACGCGACCGAAAAATGGACCTGACCCCTTTTTCTCTTTCCGTCCACTGGTCGGATCGTGTCGCGCACGCGCTCCTCGTCGCCGCGGGCCTTGCCCTGGTGGTGTTTCTCCTGGCCCCCCTGGGCACGATCCTCATGAAGAGCGCGCAGGACCGCGCGGGCGATTGGATCGGGCTTGCCAACTTCGCCGAGTATTTCCGGGCCCCGGCGCTCGCCCGCTCCATCTGGAACAGCGTCTGGGTCTCGACCCTCGTCACCGCGGTCACCATTCCGCTCGCCTTCACCTTCGCCTACGCGTTGACGCGCAGCTGCATGCGCTTCAAGACGCTGCTGCGCAACGTGGCGCTGGTGCCGATCCTGGCGCCGTCGCTGCTCGCGGCGATTTCGTTCATCTTCTGGTTCGGCAACCAGGGGCTGCTCAAGGTGCTGCTGGGCGGCGGGCAGATCTACGGCGCCCCGGGGATCGTGATCTCGCTCGTGTTCGCGACCTTCCCGCACGCGCTCATGATCGTCGTCACCGCGCTCTCGCTCACCGACGCGCGGCTCTACGAGGCCGCCGACGCGCTGGGGACTTCGGCGTGGCGCAAGTTCTGGACCATCACCGTCCCGGGCGCGAAGTACGGGCTCCTCAGTGCGGCGATGGTGGTGTTCACCTACGCCATCAGCGACTTCGGCATCCCGAAGGTGATCGGCGGCAACTTCAACATGCTCGCCACCGATATCTTCAAGCTCGTGATCGGGCAGCAGGACTTCTCCAAGGGAGCCGTCGTCGGCATCATCCTGCTGCTGCCCGTGGCCGTGACCTATGTGGCCGACTGGTGGGTGCAGAAGCGGCAATCGGCGCTGCTCTCCGCGCGTTCGGTCCCCTACGTGCCGCGGCGCTCGCCCGGATTCGACTGGGCCATGACCGCCTACTGTGTCGCGATCGCGCTGCTGCTTCTCGCCGTCCTGGGCATGGCGGTGTACGCGTCGTTCATCAAGCTCTGGCCCTACAACTTCTCGATGTCGCTCGACCATTACCGCATGGGCCTGGTCGAGGCCGGCATCTTCGGCGCTTACGTGAACAGCGTGACGCTGGGCTTCTGGTGCGCGACCCTCGGGGCCGCGTTCATCTTCGGGGTCGCCTACCTGCTCGAGAAGACGCGCGGGCTCCACACCTGGCGGTCCTTCATGCGGCTGATGGCGGTGCTGCCGATGGGCGTGCCAGGCATGGTGCTGGGGCTGGGCTACATCTTCTTCTTCGTCGAGGCTTCCAACCCGTTGCACTTCATCTACGGGACGATGGCGATCCTCGTCGTCAACACGATCGTCCACTACTACACGTCGTCCCATCTCACCGCGGTGACCGCGCTGAAGCAGATCGACAACGAATTCGAGTACGTGTCGGCTTCCCTCAAGGTGCCGTTCTGGCGCACCTTCTTCCGCGTGACCGTGCCGGTATGCCTGCCGTCGATGCTCGACGTGAGCCGGTATCTTTTCGTGAACGCCATGACGACGGTTTCGGCGGTGGTTTTCCTATACTCGCCCAAGACGACCCTCGCGTCGGTGGCGATCGTGAACCTCGACGAGGCGGGCGACATCGGCGCCGCGGCGGCCATGGCGACATTGATCGTGGCGACCTCGGCGTGCGTCTGCATCGTCTATTATTTCCTGCAGGTGTGGCTCGACAAACGAACCCAAAGGTGGCGGCAATGATTCGCGGAAACGATCCGATCCTCCTGACTCCCGGCCCGCTCACCACGTCGCTGGAGACGAAGCAGGCGATGCTGCGCGACTGGGGCTCGTGGGACGCCTCCTTCAACGCGATCACGGCGTCGATCTGCAAGGACCTCGTCGGCGTCGTGAATGCCGCGGCGACGCACGTTTGCGTGCCGCTCCAGGGCAGCGGGACCTTCGCGGTCGAGGCCGCGCTCGCCAACCTCGTGCCCCGCGACGGCAAGGTCCTGGTGCCGCAGAACGGCGCCTACTGCCAGCGGATCCTGAAGATCCTCAAGTATCTCGGACGCGCGCACGCCGCGATCGACCTGGCGGAGGACGCGCAGGCCACGCCCGCGATGATCGAGGAGGCGTTCGCGCGCGATCCCGCGATCACGCACGTGGCGCAGGTGCACTGCGAGACCAGCACCGGAATCCTGAACCCGCTCCCCGAGATCGCGGCGGCCTGCGCGCGCCACGGCAAGGGCCTCATCGTCGATGCGATGAGCTCCTTCGGCGCGATCGAGATCGATGCGTCCAGGTATCCGATCGACGCCATCGTCGCCGCGTCGGGCAAGTGCATCGAGGGCGCGCCGGGGATGGGATTCGTGATCGCGCGCCAGGCGCTCCTCGAAAAGAGCCAGGGAAACTCGCACTCGCTCGCCATGGACCTGCACGACCAGTGGACCTACATGCAGAAGACCACGCAGTGGCGCTTCACGCCACCGACCCATGTGGTGGCCGCCTTTCGCGCCGCACTCGACCAGTTCAAGGCCGAGGGCGGCACCGCGGCGCGCGGGGCGCGCTATCGCAAGAATAGCGAGACCCTGATCGAGTCGATGACCGCGCTCGGATTCAGGAGCTTCCTGCCGCGCGCGATCCAGGCACCGATCATCGTCACGTTCCATGCGCCGGGGGATGCGAACTATTCGTTCAAGGCGTTCTACGAGAAGGTGCGCGCGCGGGGTTACATCCTCTACCCCGGCAAGCTCACGCAGGTGGAGACGTTCCGCGTCGGCTGCATCGGCGCGATCGACGCCAACGAGATGCGCAACGTCGCCTCCGCGGTGGCCGAGACGTTGAAGGACATGGGCATCAAGCAGGTGGCGCCCGCAAGGACTCCCGCGCTCGCCTGATGTCGCAAGCCATAGGCGTCCTCTTCGACGGCATCGCCTACGGGAGCCTCCTCTTCCTGGTGAGCCTGGGCCTCTCGGTCACCATGGGGCTCATGAATTTCGTCAACCTCGCGCACGGCGCCTTCGCGATGGCGGGCGGGTACGTGTGCGTGGTGGCGATGACGCGCCTCGGCATTCCGTTTCTCGCCGCGCTGCCTCTCGCGTTCATCGCGACCGCGCTCGCCGGCGCGGTGCTCGAGCGGCTGCTCTACCGCCGGCTCTACGGCGCCGACCCGCTGGACCAGGTGCTGTTCTCGATCGGGCTCACGTTCATGTCGATCGCCGGCGCCACGTGGCTCTTCGGGCCGTCGCAGCAGCCGGTGCGCCTGCCCGAATTCCTGCGCGGGCAGGTCCATTTCGGGGGCGTGGACTTCGGGATCTATCGCCTCTTTCTCGTCGCGACGGTCGCTGCCCTCACCGCACTCCTGGGTTTCCTCGTCGCGCGCACGCGCTTCGGCGCGCAGGTGCGCGCGGCGGTGGACGACGCGCAGACGGCGCGCGGGCTGGGAATCGACGTCGATCGCGTGTTCAGCGTGGCGTTCGCGCTGGGATCGGGGCTGGCGGGGCTCGGCGGGGCGCTCGGCATCGAGGTGCTCGGGCTCGACGCGTCGTTCCCGCTCAAGTTCATGGTGTATTTCCTGTTGGTGGTCGTGGTCGGCGGCGCGGGATCGATCAAGGGACCGCTCGTCGCGGCACTGCTTCTCGGCGTCTTCGACGTCGCGGGCAAGTACTACGTGCCGCAGGTGGGCGCGTTCGTGATCTACGCCGTGATGGTGGTGGTGCTGATCGCGTTTCCCGCGGGGTTGTACGGGAGGCGGCGATGACCTGGCGCCCCGCCGAGATCGCCCTCTGGCTCATTCCCGTCGCCGCGTTCTTCGTGCTTCCCGGCTATCTCGTCCTCGGCAGCCAGATCCTCATCGTCGCGCTTTTCGCGCTCTCGCTCGACCTCATCCTCGGCTACGCGGGCATCGTCTCGCTCGGGCATGCGGCGTTCTTCGGCCTGGGTGCGTACACGGCGGGACTCCTCGCGGTGCACGGTTGGGGCGAGCCGCTCACCGGGCTCCTCGCCGGCGGCGCGGTGGCGGCGATCGCGGGATTCCTCACGAGTTTTCTCGTGGTGCGCGGCGAGAACCTCGCGCGGCTCATGGTCACGCTCGGCATCGGATTCCTCCTCTACGAAGCGGCGAACAAGGCCGCGTTCATCACCGGAGGCGTCGATGGTCTCTCGGGCGTGACGATGTGGAAGCTGCTTGGCGTCTTTCCCTTCGACCTCGGCGGCCGGACCGCTTACGCCTACAGCCTCGTCGTGCTCTTCCTCCTCTTCGTCTTCCTGAAGCGCCTCACGAGCTCGCCCTTCGGGCTGTCGCTGCGCGGCATTCGCGAGAACGCGCAGCGCATGCCCGCGATCGGCGCGCCGGTGCAAAAGCGCCTCGTGACGGCATTTACAGTCGGCGCAGCGGTCGCCGGAGTGGCGGGGGCGCTGCTCGCGCAGACCACGCAGTTCGTGGGGCTCGACACGCTCAGTTTCAACCGTTCGGCGGAGCTCCTCATCATGATCGTGCTGGGCGGGGCGGGCCGCCTTTACGGCGCCATCATCGGCACCGCGGTGTTCATGATCGCGCAGGACTACCTCTCGGGCATCAACCCGGTCTACTGGCAATTCTGGCTGGGCCTGCTGCTCGTCCTGTTCGTGTTCTTCGCGCGCGGCGGGATCCTCGGCGCGGTCGACAAGCTGTCGCGGTCCGCTTCGCGAGGGGCGATGCGATGACGGCCGCGCTTCGCACCAGCGGCCTCGGCAAGAGGTTCGGCGGGCTCGCGGCATTGAACGACGTGAGCCTCTCGCTCGCTCGCGGCGCGCGGCATGCGCTCATCGGACCCAACGGCGCCGGGAAGACCACGCTCATCAACCTGCTCACCGGCGTGCTCGAGCCCAGCGCGGGCGAGGTGTTCCTCGGCGAGGAGCGCGTGACCTCGCTGCCGCAGCATCGCCGCGTGAAGCGCGGGCTGGCGCGCACCTACCAGATCAATACGCTCTTCCCGGGCCTCACGGTGCTGGAGTCGGTGGTGCTCGCCGTTCTCGAGCGCAAGGGCCTCGCCGCGCGCTGGATGCGAAGCGTCGCAAGCTATCGCGAGGAGAACGAGGAAGCGCGCTCGCTCCTCGCCACGCTCAAGCTGGAGCCCCATGCCGCGACGCGCACGGCGGAGCTGCCCTACGGGCACCAGCGCCTGGTGGAGATCGCGTTGGCGCTCGCCACGCGCCCGTCGATCCTGCTGCTCGACGAGCCCGCCGCCGGGATTCCCTCCGCGGAGAGCGTCGAGGTGCTCGGCGTCATCGCCGCGCTCCCCGCCGACGTGACGATCCTCTTCATCGAGCACGACATGGGGCTCGTGTTCCGTTTCGCCGAGCGCATCACGGTGCTGGTGGGCGGCTCGGTGCTGACCGAGGGCTCGCCCGAGGAAATCTCCCGCGACGCGCGCGTGAGAGCGGTCTATCTCGGCGAGGAAGGCCATGGCTGACCTGCTGGCCCTCGACGCGGTGAGCTCGGGCTACGGCGAGTCGGTCGTCGTGGAGGATGCCACGCTACGCGTCGCGGCAGGCGAGTGCGTGGCCCTCCTCGGCCGCAACGGCGTGGGCAAGACCACGTTGCTCACGACGGTGCTGGGACTCACGCGCTTTCATCGCGGGTCGATCCGCTGGGAAGGGCGGGACATCTCGCGCGCTCCGGCGCACGCACGGGCGCGGGCCGGCATCGGCTGGGTTCCGCAGGAGCGCGGCATGTGGCGCTCGCTCACGGTCACCGAGCACCTCACCTCGGTGGCGCGGCCGGGTGCCTGGACCCTCGAGAAAGTCCATGGCCTTTTCCCGCGCCTCGCGGAGCGCGGATCGCACCGCGGCTCCCAGCTCTCCGGTGGCGAGCAACAGATGCTCGCCATCGCCCGCGCGCTCGTCACCAACCCGCGGCTGCTGCTGCTCGACGAGCCCATGGAAGGCCTCGCCCCGATCGTGGTCCAGGAGCTCTCGGCGGTGCTGCGCGCGCTTGCCGGCGCGGGAACGATGGCGATCGTGCTGGTCGAGCAGCACGCCGAGCTCGCCCTCTCGCTTGCGCGCCGCGCGGTGGTGATGGAGCGCGGCCGCATCGTCCACGAGGGCGCTAGCGCCGCCCTGCTTGCCGATCGCTCCCAGCTCGACCGCTGGCTCGCGGTAAGTTGAATATGAGGGTCAGACTCCCATATTCGCATTTGAATCGAAGTGCGAATATGGGAGTCTGACCCTCATATTCAGTGGCGCTTGAAGTATTGGACCTCGCGCTCGTGCTTCTCGGCGGCGGCGCGCGTGGCGAAGGTGCCGAGGTTGCGCCGCTTGCCGGTCTTCGGATTGAGCTTGCGCGAGTAGAGGCGGTATTCGCCGCTTTTGAGCTTGCGGATCATGGCGAGGGTCCCTTATCGAAAGGCAGTCCCACATAGTTCTCGGCGAGGCCCGTGGCCGCCGCCCTGGAGCTTGTGACGTATTTCAGCTGCGCAAGTTGCAGCTTTTCGTGGAACGGGTCGTCGGCCCCGGCGCGATGCAGCATCGAGGTCATCCACCACGAGAAGTGCTCGGCGCGCCAGACCCGCTCGAGGCAGCGCGGCGAGTACTCGTCCAGCGCTGCCTTGCGTCCCGCGTAGAACGCCGCCAGCACTTCGGTGAGCACGCGCACGTCGTTCACCGCGAGGTTCATGCCCTTGGCGCCCGTCGGGGGAACGATGTGCGCGGCGTCCCCGGCGAGGAAGAGGCGGCCGAAGCGCATCGGCTCGGCGACGTAGCTTCGCATCGGCGTAACGCCCTTTAGAAGAATCTCGCCCTCGGCGAGCCGCCAGGCGCCGCCGGTCTCGAGCCGTGCGTGGAGCTCGCCCCAGATGCGCGCCTCGCTCCAGCGCGAGAGGTCTTCGTCGGGAGCGCACTGCAGGTAGAGGCGCGTGACCGCGGGCGAACGCATGCTGTAGAGCGCGAAGCCGTTCTCGTGGTACGCATAGATGAGCTCGGGCGAAGTCGGGGGCGCGGCGGCGAGGATGCCCAGCCACGCGAACGGATAGCTGCGGCTGAACTCCGCCAGCGCGCCCGCCGCAATCGACGCTCGGCTCACGCCATGGAAGCCGTCGCAGCCGGCGATGAAATCGCAGTCCACGGCGTGCACGCGGCCCTGGTGCGCGAATCGCAGTGCCGGCGCGGTGCTGTCGAGGCCGGTGAGCTTCACATCGGAGACTTCGAAATAGATCTCGCCGCCGTCGGCAAGGCGCGCGGCGATGAGGTCCTTCACGACTTCCTGCTGGCCGTAGACGGTGATCGAGCGGCCGGTGAGATCGGTCAAGGCGATGCGGTGGCTCTGCCCGGCGAAGCGCAGCTCGATGCCGTGATGCACCAGCCCTTCGCGGCGCAGCCGTTCGCCCACCCCGGACGCCGTGAGCAGGTCGACGGTTCCCTGCTCGAGCACTCCGGCGCGAACGCGCTCCTCGACGTGTTGGCGCGTCCGGTTCTCGACGACGACGCAATCGATGCTTGCGCGCCGCAGGAGGTGCGCGAGGAGAAGTCCCGCGGGCCCCGCGCCGACGATGCCGACCTGGGTGCGCATCGCCCGCCCTCAGCCTTTCGCGGGCGCCTTCTCGCCGCTGAAGAGGTCGAGCCGCCGCGCGCTCGCCGAGTCCTCGATCAAGCGCGCGAGACGGCGCTCGCGCGTCTCCTCCCGCTTGGCGCTCATCACCCAATGCGTCGCGGTGCGGCGATACCCGGGCGGTTGCGCCTCGAAGAAGCCCCACGCCTTTTTACGGGCGCGAAAGCGCTTCGCGGTCGCGGCATCGAACTGCGGATTGCGGTTCTCGAAGGAGTAGAGCCCGGTGCGCGCCGGATCGCGCGCGTTGAAAGCCGCGAGGCCGGGCGCGGCCAGGCGGCCGGCCCTGGTGAGCGCCTCGATCTTGCGGATGTTGACCGCGCTCCAGGTGCTCTTCGCCTTGCGCGGCGTGAAGCGCTGCATGAAGGCGGCTTCGTCGAAGCGCCTTACTAACCCGTCGATCCAACCGAAGCACAGCGCTTCTTCGACGGCCTGCGCATAGGTGAGCCCCTTCTTGCCGGAGCGGACTTTGTAGAAGCCGATCCAGAGCTCCTTGGATCGGCCGTGGCTCTTCTCGAGCCAGCGCCGGAAGGCGTCCTGGGTCGCGAAGAACCGGGGTTTGACCGCCGTCACGGTTCGCCCGCCTTCTTCGGCGGCATGCCTTTCAGGTACGCATACATGGCGTTGAGGTCGGTGTCGTTGATGTTGCGAAGGGTCATGAACGGCATCACCTTGCTCACCGGCACGCCGTCGGGCCGCTTGCCGGTGCGCATCATCGCGACGAATTTCTCGGCGGAGTCGTAGATGGGCATCACGCTGCCGGCGCCCGGCGTGAGGTTCGAGGCGGGAGGCCAGTCGGGCGGCGCGCCCGGGATCTTGCCGCCCGAAAGCGAGGCGCCGTGGCAGCCGATGCACATGTTCGCGACGTACGCGCCGTACTGCGCCGTCGGTGCGGCGGCGAGCGGCTGCGAAGGCGGCTTGCGATGGTCGATCTTCTCCGCGGAGTCCCGTATCACGCCGATCCCGTAGAGCGCCTTCACGACGATCGGCAGGCGTATCACCGTGCTCTCGCCGGCCACCGGCGGCAGGCCTCTCGTGTACGCGACGAGCGCCGCCAGGTCCGGGTCGCTCATGCGGTTGTAATCCACCGACGGCATGATGAGGAGCGCGTGCCCCGCCGGGTTTGCACCGTGACGAATGGCGCGCACCCAATCGCCCTCGTTGTAGTCGGAAACCACGCCGCCGGGCCCGGTGGTGATGTTGGGCGACTTCACGTACATGCCGCCGGGGGAATCGATGAAGGCGATGCCGCGGCCGTCGGCGCCGTGGCATTCGGCGCAGCCGCGCGATTCGAAAAGATACTTGCCGAGCCTGAGCGCGGCCGGGGCGCGCACGTAGCCAACCGGCACGACGCGTATCTCGACGCTGCGGTTCAACTTGCGCTCACCCAGCCACGCGGCGAGGGCGACCGCGCCCGCGGCGAGGAGCGCAAGAACCGCGGCCGCGATCCCGGCGACCTTGAGCCACTTCCTCCACATGGCGCCATGTTAACCGAGGCTATCATTGCCGCCGTGGCGCAATTCGATCTCATCGTCGTGGGCGCGGGAATCGTCGGGCTCGCGCACGCGCTGGCGGCCGCGCGGCGCGGGCTGCGCGTCCTGGTGGCCGATCGCGAGGCGCGGGCGATCCACGCTTCGGTGCGCAACTTCGGATTCGTCACGGTGAGCGGTCAAGCGCCGGGTGTGTCGCGCGCGCGGGCGCTGCGCTCCCGCGAGGTCTGGGCCGAAGTGGCTCCGCTTGCCGGGATCGACATCGTGCAGCGAGGAGCGCTCGCGGTGGCGCAGCGCGAGGAAGCACTCGCCGTCCTGGGTGAATTCGCCGCCGGCGAGATGGGCGAGGGGTGCGCGATTCTCGACGCGGCAGAGACGCGCCGGCGCCTGCCGCACGCGCGGGCCAACGTGTGCGGCGCGCTCGCGAGCCCGCACGAGCTGCGCGTGGAAGCGCGAGAGGCGCTGCCGCGGCTCGCGCGATGGCTCGAAGGCACGCACGGTGTCGCATTCGCCTGGAATCTCGCGGCCGTCGCGATCGAGGGCTCCTCGCTTCGCCACGCGGGAGGACGAATCGAGGCCGCGGCGATCGTCATCGCGCCGGGCGCGGCGTTGCCGGAGCTGGCGCCGGATCTCGCCCGTCGCGTGAGGCTGCGCCAGTGCAAGCTGCAGATGATGCGACTGCGCTTTTCAGCGGCGGACCGCCTTCCCGCCGTCGTGCTCTCGGACCTGAGCTTGCTGCGCTACGAGGGTTTCGCGTCCCAGCCCGCTGCGTCGCGGCTGCGCGAGCGCCTCGGGCGCGAATGCGCGCGCGAGCTTGCCGAGGGCGTGCACCTGATCGTCGCGCAAAGCACCGACGGATCGCTCGTCGTCGGCGATTCGCACCACTACGGCGATCACGCCGACCCGTTCGGGACGGAAGCGATCGACACCCTCATCGTGGGCGAGCTGCGCGCGCTGCTCGATCTCCCCGGGCTGCGAATCGTCGAGCGTTGGGTCGGCCACTATCCGGTGGCCGACATCCGGCCGCTGCTCGTCGAGAAGCTCGCCGAGCGCGCGCGGCTCGTCGCAGTGACCAGCGGAACCGGGATGAGCACGGCGTTCGCGATCGGGGAAGAGACGATCGAGGAGCTTTTCGCCTGATACATTGGCGCTGGATAACAGGGAATCATGGAATCGCACTTCGACTTGCCCCCGTCAGCGTGGGTGCAGCGCTGGATCGGCTGGATTCGTCCGGGTGGGGCGGTGCTCGACGTGGCGGCGGGGTCGGGCCGGCACGCGCGGCTGCTCGCGCGCATGGGCTTCGAGGTCGACGCGGTGGACCGCGACGCGAGCCTCTTCTCCGATTTGCCACCCCACGTGAAGCTCATCGAGGCCGACATCGAGGCCGGGCCGTGGCCCTACGAGGGGCGCAGGTTCGACGCCATCGTGGTCACCAACTACCTTCATCGCCCGCTGCTTCCCGTGCTCGTGGCTTCGCTCGAACGCGGCGGGCTGCTCGTCTACGAGACTTTCGCCCGCGGCAACGAGCGCTTCGGCAAGCCGTCGAATCCCGCCTTCCTGCTCGCCCCCGGGGAGCTGCTCGAGGCGGTGAGCGGCAAGCTCCATGTCATCGCCTACGAGGACCTCACCGTCGAGCAGCCCAGGCCGGCCGCGGTGCAGCGCCTGGCGGCACGGCGAGAATAGGGCGGCCCGGCGCGTTTTTCCGGGTGTCCCTCTGCTAAAATTGCCCCCTTTCGCGCCCGCAAAGCCGCATTCGAATGCTCTCCGGAAGTCTCGTTGCGATCGTCACCCCGATGCTCCCCGACGGCGCGCTCGACCTGCCGCGCCTGAAAGCGCTCATCGACTGGCACGTCGCGGAAGGCACCGACGGCATCGTGATCGTGGGCACCACCGGCGAGTCGCCGACGGTCGACGTCGAGGAGCATTGCAAGCTGATCGAGGCGGCGGTGCGGTTCGCGGCAGGGCGCATTCCGGTGATCGCGGGAACCGGCGGCAATGCGACCCGCGAGGCGATCGCACTGAGCCAGTTCGCCAGCAAGGCCGGCGCCGCCTATTCCCTCTCCGTCGTGCCGTACTACAACAAGCCGACGCAGGAGGGCCTCTACCGCCACTTCAAGGCGATCGCCGAGGCGGCGGACATCCCCGTGATCCTCTACAACGTGCCGTCGCGCACGGTCGCCGATCTCGCCAACGACACGGTGATCCGCCTCTCGCAGGTGAGGAACATCGTCGGCATCAAGGAAGCGACCTCGAGCGTCGACCGCGTGACCGACCTCATGCGCCGCGCGCGCAAGGACTTCCTCGTCTTCAGCGGCGACGACGCGACCGCGCTCTCCTACTTGATGCTCGGAGGGCACGGCGTGATCTCGGTGACGGCCAACGTCGCCCCGCGCCTCATGCACGAGATGTGCGTGGCGGCGCGCTCCGGAAACGCCGCGAAGGCGATCGACATCAACAACCGCCTTTTCGGCCTGCACAAGAACCTGTTCCTCGAACCCAACCCCATCCCGGTGAAGTGGGCGCTGAATCGCATGGGGCGCATCGCGGAAGGAATCCGCCTGCCGCTCACGCCGTTCACTCCTGCGCACCACGAAACGCTCGCCGCCTCGCTCCGCGAGGCCGGCTGCATCGAATAGAACAAGGATCGAACCCATGAAAGTTCTTCACACTCTCGCCATTGCCGCCGGGCTCATGCTGCTCGCCGGCTGCTCGTGGTTCGGCAGCAAGACCGCCGACTACAAGAGCGCGGCCGCGCGCAGCGCTCAGCCCCTCGAAGTGCCGCCGGAGTTGAGCGCGCCCACGATGGACGATCGCTATTCGATCCCGGATCCGCGCACGCAAACGACCTACTCGGCATATAGCCAGCGGCCCACAGGCACGTCTGCCGCGCCTTCGGGCCCCACCGTCCTGCCGAAGTTCGAGGGCGTGAAGCTCGAGCGCTACGGGGACCAGCGCTGGCTGGTGGTGAAGGGCGAGCCGCAGAAGGTGTGGCCGGTGGTGCGCGAGTTCTGGATCGACTCGGGCTACAAGCTGCTGCGCGAGTCTCCCGAGCTGGGCCTGATGGAAACCGATTGGTTCGAGGACCGCAGCAAGATCCCGCAGGACATCATCCGCCGCACGCTCGGCATGGTCGCCGAGGGCTTGTGGTCGTACCCGCGCCGCGACAAGTTCCGCACACGCCTGGAGAAGGGCGTCGAACCCGGCACGACCGAGATCTTCGTGAGCAACCGCAACGTCGAAGAGGTCTACACCAACGTCAACAAGGAAAACGTGAAGTGGGAGCCCAAGCCCGTCGACAAGGAGCTCGAGGCCGAGATGCTCACGCGCATCATGGCGAAGATCGCCGGCGGCGAGACGCGCGTGACCACGGCTTCGGCGCCGCTGCCGGGGCGACGCGGCGCGACTCCGGCGCCTGAGACCAACGAGACGCGCAACGCCGTGATCCAGAATGGCGGCGCCGGCCCGCTCGTCGTGAACGACAGCTTCGATCGCGCCTGGCGCCGCGTGGGCCTGGCGCTCGATCGCGTCGGCTTCACCGTCGAGGATCGTGACCGCTCCAAGGGCCTGTTCTTCGTGCGCTACATCGACCCCGAGGCCGATGCGCAGGCCGGCGCGAAGGAAGGGATCCTCGATAAGCTCAAGTTCTGGAAATCGACGCCGAAGAACCTGCCGCAATTCCGTATCCACGTGGCCGACGCCGGTGCCAGCATGTCGCAGGTGCAGGTGCAGGATTCGAAGGGCACTCCGGATGCGACCTCCACCGGCAAGAAAATCCTCACCCTGCTATTCGAGCAGCTGAAGTAGGTGACCCTTCGCTTCACCTCGCTGGGAAGCGGGAGCTCGGGTAACGCGCTCATCGTCGAGAGCGGCCGCACGCGCGTGATGATGGATTGCGGCTTCACGCTGGTGGAGACGAAGGCGCGGCTCGAGCGCGCCGGGCTCGCCCCGTCGGACATCGCCGCGGTCGTCGTCACCCACGAGCACGACGACCACCTGGGCGGCGTGGCCCGCTTCGCCAAGCGCTATGCGATCCCGGTGTACCTCACGCGCGGCACCGCGCAATGGCTGCCGCCCGATTTTCCCGCGGTGCTGGTGCATTGCATCGATTCGCACCGCCCCTTCGAGATCGACGCGCTCACGGTCGATCCTTTCCCCGTGCCGCACGACGCTAGGGAACCGGTGCAGTTCGCCTTCAGCGACGGCGCCACGCGCCTGGGCGTGGTGACGGATCTCGGAACGGTCACGCAGCACGTGGTCGAGAAGCTCTCCGGCTGCCAGGCGCTCGTGATCGAATGCAACCACGACCTCGACATGCTCATGACGGGCCCGTACCCCGACGGCCTCAAGCATCGCGTCTCGGGGCGCTTCGGGCACCTGTGCAACCTCGACGCGGGGCGCCTCGTGGCCGCGTTGGAGCGCTCCCACCTGCGCCACCTCATCGCCGCGCACCTCTCGCGCCAGAACAACACGCCCGAGCTCGCGGTCGACGCGCTCTCCGACGCCGCGGGGTGCGAGCGCGAATGGATCTGTGTTGCGACCCAGGACGACGGCTTCGCCTGGCGCGACGCGTAATTCAAGCTAAAGCCCACGGGATCATCCGGGGCCGTCGACGAAGGGGTTGCTCTCGACCCGGCCGGTTCTTCTCCTCAGCAAAGGGGAGGGATCTCGCTTCTGCCCATTACGCTCGAATTCCTTTAGCGGCGTCGATACTGCATGCACCGAGGCAAGGCCTCTCGAGAGCAACCCCTTCGTCGCCGGCCCCGTTGACTGATCGTGGGGAAGCTCTCTTCGCTTGAGATTCGCGTTGGCCTTCACCCCGGGTTCGATGGATGGCGATCCACCTCGGGCTCGATGGATGCGATCCAGGAGAGAACAAAAAAGCCGGCCCTCGGGCCGGCTCTTTTTCGTACTCCGAAACGGACTACTTCTTGGTTTCGGTCGTCGTTTCGGTCTTGGTCGCTGTGTTGCCTGACGGCGTGGTGATGGTCGTCTGCTTGGTGGTCTCGGTGGTGGTTGGCGCGCTGCTGGCAGGCGGTGGCGTCGGCGCCTCGGCGGGCTTCACTTCGACTCTCACGGCCGGCGGGGGCGCGGAAGAGGCGGGCGTGGTGGAGACTTCGGTCTTGCAGCCGGCGAGGCCAACGGCCAGCAGCGCGGCGAGGATGTACGGCGATTTCATTGTTCGAGTTCCTTGGCAGTGGTTTGATCAAATTGCGGCGCTTGGCCGCTCCCGGGGTTCAGTGCCTTGGATGCACTGGTGCGAAAGATGTTCCCCGGTTTCGGCCAGCGCGGGATTGTATCGGAAAACGCTCGCCCCCCTTCAGAGCCCCAGGGTGGTCGCCGAGACCGCCGGCTCCGAAAGGTCCCAGATCTCATCGAAGCGCTGCGAGATCGGCAGGGCGTCGACCGGCGAACGCACCGCGACGATCGCCTTCGGCTGCTCGAAGTGCAGCTGGTGCCAGACGCTGTGGTCGTCGGCGAGCACGAACGGGTCGTCGGCGTCGCGCGCCTGGGCCAGCGTGCGGTGGATCTCGATCGACATCGGGAATTGCCGCAGCAGCACCAGCAGGCGCGGACATTCGCGCTGCAACAGCTCCGTCTCGTGCAGCGCGATGAGGAGCCGGTGCGCGCGGCCGCGCACCAGGAACGCGCGCAGCGCCTCGGTGCGCCCGGGAGAGTTGAACCCGCGGTTCGATAGCGAGATGTCGAAAACGCGAATGGTGCGCTCCGCCGCGTGGATGACCTCGTCGATGGCGGCGAGAGACTCCGCGATTCCGGAGATCGGCCGGTAGCTCGGTGCCTTCGGTGCCGGTGCGCTGTCGCTCATCATTCCCCCCCTACTTGCACGAAACCCTGCAGGTACCAGGCGTGCGCCGCGTCCCAGAACTCCGCGCCCGGCTTGATCGGGCCGGCGAGCGTTCGCTCGTCCGCCAGCCTCCGTAGCCACGCGCGCGCCTTCGCCGCGACGGCGACCTCCTCGCCGTTCAGAAAGAATATCGTGCCAGAAAACAGCAACCTGGAGCGCGGATCGAGGGCGAGCCCCTGCCGCGCGGCGCGCTTTTCGAATTGCGCGCGCGTGAGCAGGCGGCGCGGCGGCGAGAAGAAAACGTGGGACTTGGGATCGGACAGGAATCCCCCGGTGAACTCGGTGACGAGCTGCGGCGTCCAGCGGATCGCGTCCATCGCGCGCCGCGCATGCGCGACGAGGCGCGGCGGAATTTCGGCAGGGTGGCGCGCCGGAGTTTCTCCCGGATCGCGGTACTGTCCCGGCGGCTCGAGGCGGTCACGCAGGAAGTCGAGGAACGCGGCGACGAGCTCCGCGTCGGTCGGCGCGCGAAAGCCGATCGACCAGGTGAGGCATTCGGTCTGCGCCACGCCGTGGTGCGCGATGCCCGGCGGCAGGTAGAGCATGTCGCCGGATTCGAGAACCCACTCCTGCTCGGGCACAAAGCGCTCGAGGACCTTCAGCTCCAGGCCCGGGACGAACGCGTGATCCTTCTGCGCGGAGATCTGCCAGCGGCGCCGCCCGTGGCCCTGCAGGAGAAAGACGTCATACGAATCAACGTGCGGCCCGACGCTGCCGCCGGGCACCGCGTAGCTCACCATCACGTCGTCGATGCGCGCATGGGGAATGAAATCGAAGCGCGCGAGGAGCCTCGCGGCGCGCCGCGAGAAATGGTTCGTGTCCTGCACCAGCACGGTCCAGTCCCGGCGTGGAAGTTGCTTGAAGCGTGAGGCGGCGAACGGCCCGTGCTCGAGGGACCAGGTTGCTCCGCGGCGGCGAACAAGGCGCGATGCGGCCTCGGGAGTCGCGGCGAGCGCCAGCACTTCGCGCTGCGAAAGCGGATCGGCGAAGCACGGAAACGCGCCGCGCACGACGAGCGGCTCCTGCTGCCAGTGCTTGCGCATGAAGGCCGCGGCGTCGAGACCGACGGGGTGCTTGCGTGTCATGAAAATGGGCTAGAATCGATTCGACTGTCGAGCGATCGCGGGTGCCATGCTACACGTTGGACAACCAGCACCATCTTTCTCGCTTCCCGACGCCAGCATGGAGATGATGGATCTCTCCAGCTACCGGGGCAAGAAGAATGTCGTCCTGTATTTCTATCCGAAGGACGGCACGCCTGGCTGCACCATCCAGGCGATCGGCTTCAGCGATCGCGAGAACGAATTCAAGAAGCTCGACGTGATCGTCTTCGGCGTCTCGCGCGACGACGTGCTGTCGCACCAGGCGTTTCGCGACGAGCACGGCCTCACCGTGCAGCTCCTCGCCGACACCGAGGAGGAAGTCTGCCGCCTCTACGAGGTGATCCAGGACAAGATCGTGAACGGGCATCCGAAGGCGTGCCTGCTGCGCTCGACCTTCGTGATCGACAAGAAGGGCGTGGTGCGCCACATCCTCCAGGATGTGAGCCCGAAAGCGCACGTCGACGAAGTCCTGAAAGTCTGCAAGACCCTCGACAAGGCGCATGCGAATTGACCGCGGCAAGGTCGTGAAGCTCGACTACGAGCTGCGCGACGCCGACGGCCAGGCGCTCGAAGACGAGGGTGCGCAGCTCGAATACCTCCACGGCGGCTTCGGCGGAATCTTTCCGAAGGTCGAGGAAGCGCTCGAAGGCAAGGAGGCCGGCAGCGAGGTGGCCCTCACGCTCGAGCCCCTCGACGCGTTCGGCGAATACGACGCGGAGCTCCTGCGCGTGGAACCCAGGGCGCGCTTTCCCGCGGTGATCGAGGTCGGCATGCGCTTCGAGGGCGTGCCCGGCGATCGCGAGGAAGAAGCGCTCATCTACACGGTCACCGACATCACGCCCGAATCCGTGGTCGTCGACGGCAACCATCCGCTGGCCGGCGAGAGACTCTGGTTCAAGGGCACGGTGAGCTCCGTGCGCGCCGCCACTCAGGAAGAGCTCCAGCACGGCCACGTGCACGGCGAGCTCGGAGTGCACACGCATTAGCCTAGGGCACGATGGCTTCGGCGTGCGGCTCGACGATGAAAAGCTCCGGCAAAGCCGTGTCCACCGTCACCTTGACCCATCCCACGATCGGGCTGCCGTAGACCTCGAGGCGCTTCAGATTCGCGATCGGCTGTCCGGCCGCATCGAGAAAGGGCAGGTCGTAGCGATAGGTGTGGGTGTCGCCGTGCACGAAGAGCACCGTCTTGCGAAGGCGAAGTGCCGCTTCCTGCAGCTGCGCGAGGAAATCCTTGTAGACCGGCTTCGCGGTGACCCACGGGTCGGCCTGGGTGAGAACCACCAGCGCGCGCGTGTCGTCGCCGGCGCTTTCGGTCACCGCGCGCGCGAGCCAGCGGCGGTTGGCCTCGTTGCGGCAGCGCGCCTCCTCGTCGTTGGCGCGATCGAAACCCACGTTGTTGTTGCTGCCCGGAATGTTGAGGGTCACGAAGCGCACGCCCGAGCGCGTCCACAGGCGGTTCTCGGGATGCGCGGGGCAGGTGCACGCGCCGCCGCGCGACTCGATGCATTCGCCCTGGAGCTCGGTGGCGATGCGCTCGCGCCCGAGCGACCATGCGTCCGCGAAGAAGACCTGCCGCAGCCGCGCCAGGCGCTCGATCGGATCCGCCGCGCCGTTGCTCGGCCGGCGGCAATCGGTCCAGTCGTTGTCGCCGGGCGTGTAGATGAACGCATGCCGCGAGGCGTCGAACTGCGCCCTGCGCTTCTCGAAGAGCGCGTCGGTGCAGGGGGAGTTGCCGCCCGCCTTGAAGTCCCCGACATGCACGACGAAGGTAACGGGCTCCCCGTCGATGCGCTGCATCATGCGCAGGAAATGCGGCTCCTCGCGATCGCTGTAGGGCGTGTCGCCCAGCACCGCGAAGGCGAAGCGATCGGGCGAGGGCACGCGCACCGCGCAGCCCGCGAGCAGGAGCGCGGCGAGCAGCGCTGCCAGGCGGCTATTCATCGAGCAGCTTGCGCAGGCGATAGAGTGCCTCGAGTGCTTCCTTCGGGCTCAGCTCGTCCGGCTTGATGTCGGCGAGTGCCGCGCGCAGCTCGTTGTCCGGCGGCGCGAGGCTCGGCGGGGCGGCGAACAGATCCGGCTGCGTGGAGCCGGGACGCAGCTGCTTCTCCAGCTCCGCGAGATGGCGGCGCGCGGCGCGCACGACTTCCTTCGGAATTCCCGCGAGGTGGGAGACGTGGATGCCGTAGGAGCGATCGGCCGGCCCGCCTTCGAGGCGGTGCAGGAAGACGATGCGATCCCGGTGCTCGACGGCGTCGAGGTGCACGTTGACCACGTTCGCCAGCTCGGCGGCGAGCTGTGTCAGCTCGAAGTAGTGGGTGGCGAAGAGCGTGTAGCAGCGCACGTTCTCGGCGAGATGGCGCGCGATCGCGTAAGCGAGGGCGAGGCCGTCGAAGGTCGAGGTGCCGCGCCCGATCTCGTCGATGAGCACCAGGCTGCGATTCGTGGCGTTGTTCAGGATCGTCGCCGCCTCCGTCATCTCCACCATGAAGGTCGAGCGCCCTCCGGCGAGGTCGTCGGAGGCGCCGATGCGCGTGAAGATGCGGTCGATCGGGCCGAGGGTGGCGGACTTCGCCGGGACGAAGCTGCCGCAATAGGCGAGGAGCGCGATCTGGGCGACCTGGCGCATGTAGGTCGATTTGCCGCCCATGTTGGGCCCGGTGACGAGGAGCAGCTGGCGCGAGCGCGAAAGGCTCGTGTCGTTGGCGATGAATTCGCCCACCTGGCTCTCGACCACGAGGTGGCGGCCCGCGACGATCTCGATGCAATCCTCGGCGATGAAATCGGGCCGCGAAAGGTTCAACCCCTCCGCCGATGCGGCGAGAGCGCCGAGCGCGTCGAGCTCGGCGGCGGCATCGGCGATCGACTTCAGGCGCGCGATGTGGGCATTCAGCTCGTCCAGGAGCGCTTCATAGAGTGCTTTTTCGCGCGCGAGGGCGCGCTCGCCCGCGGCGAGCGCCTTGTCCTCGAAGGCCTTGAGCTCGGGCGTGATGAAGCGCTCCGCGTTCTTCATCGTCTGGCGGCGCTTGTACTCGACCGGCACCTTGTCGAGCTGCCCCTGCGTCACCTCGATGAAGAACCCGTGCACGCGGTTGTACTCCACGCGCAGGTTGGCGATGCCGGTGCGCTCGCGCTCGCGCGTCTCCATCTCGAGGAGAAAGGCGCCGCAGTCCTTCTGGATCGCGCGCAGCTCGTCGAGCTCGGCATCGAAAGCGTCGGCGATGACGCCACCTTCGCGCAGCACCGCGGCGGGCTC
>Ga0209131_1000911_pt1 | contig 20604 bp, 15 predicted proteins | sample GraSoi_2013_40cm_FD_185826 | JGI IMG/M metagenome (GOLD analysis project Ga0209131, IMG submission 185826) | Grasslands soil microbial communities from the Angelo Coastal Reserve, California, USA - Sample 9_17_2013_40cm (SPAdes) (version 2) | ecosystem: Environmental > Terrestrial > Soil >... | reverse complement strand
GGATGCCAGATAGAATTTTCCGGGCGTGTACTCTTCTTCCTTGTTGGCAATATCCATGCACATATTGAAGGCCGGCAAATAGGTCAGGCCGGTCTGCGCGCTATGGGACATGGGCGACCAGTTCTTTCCGCCTATGAGGTTCGGGCAGACGTTGCGCGCCCACTGGCCCTTTCGCGGCCGCTTTTCGTTATTAGCGGCTTCGACCGGCCGGCCGGTTTGCAGGTCTACGTGCGTAGCCCAATTGACCGTTACAAACGGATCGGCGGCGATGAGTTTGCCGGTCTGGCGGTTCAGCACATAAAAGAAACCATTGCGATCGGCATGCAGCAACGCCGGCGTAACCTTGCCGCCGATGTTGAGGTCGGTGAGCACCGCTTCATTGATACCGTCGTAATCCCACACATCGCTTGGGGTCCATTGGTAGCCCCAGACAATCTTGCCGGTATCGGCGTCGAACGCAAGCTGGGCAGCCGTCCAAAGATTGGTGTACTGCCCGATATCCGTGGAGTCGTTACCGCGCGTCTGGCCGCCCCAGGGACCGCCGTTGCTGGTCGACCAATAAACCAGGTTCAGCTTTGGGTCAAAGGAACCCACTCCCCAGGTCGATCCGGCGCCGGTCTTCCACGAATCGCCCTTCCAGGTGTCGTTGCCCGGCTCGCCATCTCCGGGAATGGTGTAACTTTTCCACACCAGCTTGCCGGTTTTCTGATCGTGCGCTTCGATGAAGCCGCGGATACCGTACTCGCCGCCGGCAATCCCGGTCACCACCAGATTCTTGTAGACCAGCGGCGGCGAGGTAATGGCGTGGCCCTTCTTGTAATCCATCACCTCGACATTCCACTTTTCTTCGCCGGTCCTGGCGTCCAGCGCGATCAATCTCGCCGTCAACGTGCCGAAAAAGACCATACCGTCGGCATACGCAACGCCGCGGCTGTCCAGCCCGCAACACACCGTTGCCATATAGTCCGCCGGAAGTTCCGGGTCATACTTCCACTTGATCTTGCCGGTCTTGGCATCCAGCGCAAAAACATGCTTCGGCCCGGTGGAGCTCGAGACGTACATCGTATCGCCTATGATCAGCGGCGTGGCCTCCTGGGTCTCCAGCGCACCCAATGAATGTATCCACGCCACCTTGAGCTTGTTCACGTTGCGCGTGTTGATCTGGTCGAGCGTGCTATACCGAGTATTGGCGTAGTCACCACCATACCTGGTCCATTCATTGCCCGCCTGCGCGAATGCAGGCGTTGCTGCGCTCATCGATGCAATACTCAGGATTCCGGCCGCGAGGGCCAGTTTGAAATACCTCATGGTTTCTCCTCCTCGAAGTAGCAGCACCTGCCGCCAGCGCCACTGTTTGTTTTTGTGGAAACTCATTCGGTGTGAGTTTCGCCAGTCGCGTCGAGGTCCGGGAACCTGTTGCGCAACGGCATCGGCTCCGTTGATTGAACTCTCCGGAATTGACCTTGTCAACAGCCGAATTGGCACGGGCGAAACTTCCCGCCGAAAACTTCAGCGGCGGCCGGATATGCGCCGCAACGCAACGTCCAGCAAAAACAACGCCAGCCCGATGGCGGCAAAATATCGCCACAAGGGTTTGGATACCACCCCGCCGTCTCCCTGGCGCGCAAACACGTCTTCCATTTGCGGCGCAAATTTGCCGCCGGTCCGCTCGCAAAGCGCCCTCAGCAGGCCGATATTCGGGCCCACATCGCGATACTCGTCCGAGTAACCGTAAAACAGACTGCGCGTACCCGTTTGCGCCAGCGCTTGCGGCGTCAGTCCCGGCGTGTCCACGAGATCGAACACATAGGATCCTGCGGTAGAAGCTTGCAATGCGATGCGGGCCTGGTATTTCCCCGGCCCGATCTGGCGCAACTGCGACACGGCGGAAGTTGCGTCCGGTGCACTCATGCGAACTTTCGGCGCGATGTCGTCGCGGTACTTTCCCTCCGGCGTCAGCGCGGTCAGCGTTACCACTGCAGAGTGCCCTTCGCGTGCGACGCGCAGCGCCAGCTCTTCGCCGGTGTCCCGACGCATGCTCTCGCGCACGACCTGCGCCCATAGCTTGCCGTAGCCGGGCCACGCCAGCCAATCGACTGCCCAGCGGTTCTTGACGTCGGACAAAAAAGCGATACTCTCGCCGAGCCCGTAGTGGCTTCTGACGAGCAGCGCTTGATGATCCTTGGCTTCGAGTACCACCTCGGCGAAGCGCTTGGGCTGGCCCAGTACAAACCCTTTCAACTCGGGCCCGCGTTCGAAATCCACGTCGGCCAATGCCTCGGTCTTCAGCCTGACGACGGGACGAAATGGTTCTTCGACGATGGATTCGCCCAGCAGTCGTTTCGCTTCGGTCACGAACAGGGACGGAATCTGCGTTTCGCTCTCGGCGACGTGGCTTGTCCCATTGGCCGCGTGCGCAAGCCGCGCCATCAGTTCGAGGTCGGGGTTCTCGCCGACGGCCACCGTGGATAGCGTGATGTTTGCTCGATTGAATTGCGCTGCCAACTCGTCGATTCCACCGGAAGCAAGGCTTTTGTCGAATTCCTGCTCGGGCGGCAGGCCGCGTTCCTTGCGGATCAACGCCATGGCAGCGCGGCTTGACGTCTCGGCCACCAGCCTCCCCGGCGGGGCGGTGTTGCCGTCGGACAGCAGGATCACGTGCCTGGTTTTGGCCGCTGAATTTTCGAGCAGCCGATAGGCGTGCCACAGTGCGTTGTAGATGTTGGTCTGTCCGCTGGCCGACATGCCGCTGATCAAATCTTCCGCGCGCTGCTTATTGCCCACTTCTGCAAGCGGCACGACTTCGTGCGGCCGCGAGTCGAAGGCGATTACCGCGAGCCGGTGGTGCTCATCGAGCAGGTCCAGGGTGGACAGTGCAGCGGACTTGGCGAACTCGAGCTTTTGGCCGCGCATGCTGAACGAACGGTCGATAAGCAGCACCAGATCCAGTTCCTTGCGCTTGCGCTGGGCTTCAAATTTGACCGGCAACACGCGTTCCATCCTGCTCCTGGCGAAACCTTTCGCTCCGTAGGTGTTCTCGCCCGCGGCGAATACGAGACCGCCGCCCTCGCGCACGAACGCTTCCAGGCGCTCTACCGTCGCCGGGTCGAATTTCTCTGCGGGAATATCGCTCAACAGCACCGCATCCTGGCCCTTGAGCCTGGCGCCAAATCCTTCCGTGCCGGCGACCGTAACGTCGATGCCTTGCGCATGCAACGCGTCCCGCAAGTAATGCGCTGTTTCCGGGTTGCTCTCGACGTAAAGGATCCTGGCACGCGGCCCGATCCAGAAGGTTTGCGAAAGTGCGTCGTTTTCCGCAATCCGATCGCCGTCGGCTGCCACCTCTACCGCGACCGTGTTGGCGCCCTGCCGCTTGAATTGCATCGTGAAGACGATTTCATTCTCGCCGGCCCGAAGCATGGCTTTTTGTCGCGCAACCGCATCACCATTCAGACTCATCTGGATGTGCGCCAGGCACTTCGTGCGCGAGTACACCCTCACCCGCAACCGGGCCGGCTCCTGCTGCCGCACGCCTTCAGGCAAATCCACCGTTTCGATCCACGCGTCGTTGGTCACCGCCGCGGGCGCCGGTAACGCGAAAATGCGAACGCCCTGGACCTGCAGGCGAGGCAGCGCACGCCAGACGTCCCCGTCGGTGGCATTGCCATCCGTCATCAACACCAATCTCTTGGCATGGTTCGGCGCAAAGCCGAATGCGGACATGTCCAATGCCAGTTCCAGATCCGTCGCGTTCTGGCCGATCGCCGATCGGCTTGGCGCCGCATCCCCGGTAACCGAAACGGATTCGATGTCCTCGAGCGAATTCAACAGCCGCGGCCGATTCGCAAACACCACATAGCGCGCCTGCGCTGGTGCACCTTTCTTGTTCGCCTGCCGCATCCAATCCAGGGCTCCCTGCACGAACGCAGGCGCGACACTGTGGGACACGTCAAGCGCGTAGACCACGGAAATATCCGTGATTGTTCGAGGCAGCAGCGGCTCGGTCAAGGCCACCACCAGCGCCGTCAGCGCGAGCGAGCGCAGTACAACTGCCAGCGTCATGCGCCAACGACTCAGGCGCGTGCGATGTCGCAATGCGGCGAACCATAGCAGGGGCAACAAGGTCAACAGCCACAGCGGCCACGCTTGCGTCAGGCTTGGAAGCTGCATTACTCAGATGATGCGGTAGCGTGTATAGGCCAGCCACTCAAAAGCGAGCAGCGCCACGGCAAGCGCAAGCAGCGCGACCCAGGGTTCGAAGGCGAAGCGCGGCAAGCCCGGCGCTGCCGCGACGGCTGCGGGCGCGCCGGCAAAGCGGCTGCGGTTGACGTCCGAGTACTGCGGGTCGATGACGTTCACGACGACGCGTGTCGCGTTGGTATGCGACGCCACAGTGAAGACACCGGATCGTGCAGCGTCAAAGATCGTAGCCCCGCGGATGCTCACGGCCGCCACCGGGCGGCCATCGGGTCCCGTCACTTTCCCGTCAGCGAAGGGCACTTCGACGTGACCCAAACCACGGCTGAGGATCGCGGCGCGGTCCGTCAACCAGACGAGCGCACCGCCGAGGAATACCGGAAAGGCCGGCTGCATCGCAAAATTCGAGTCATCCAGCGCAAACCCGGCCGCGATCCAGCGCGCGCCTTCGCCACCGGCTGCCACCAGCACCCCCTCGCCCGCGCCCGAAGCCAGCACCACGTCCGTTTGCGTGTCGCGCGCCGAAAGCCGGGCCAGCCCGGCGCGTTGGATATTCACGCCCCGCCATGACACGTTGGCCGCGAGCGGATGGGACTGGTCCCAGCGCGTGATGACCGGATTCAACGCCGTGCGCTCGAAGGCCGGCAGCCAGGTCACGGGCGGCGGACGGAACAGCAACGCGCCTTGCGCCGGCGGTTCCGTTGGTGCAAAGCGATCGAAGACATTCGCGTCGTAGTCGGCCGTGGCGCGATATTGGGCGGGCTTCATCACCGTCAATGCAATGCCCGGCAGCCGCTCGAGCGAGCGTTCCAGATAACGATTGCCCGCGGTCACCAGCAACACGCGCTTGGTGCGATGAGGTGCCACAAGGCCGTAAGCGACATCGTCGAAGCCGAATCCGTCACCCGCTGCGCGGACTTCGGCCCGCAGCACGCCGACAGCGTAGTCCGTCACATCGATGGTTTGATTGATCGCCCCCCCGGCGGGCAGGATCATGTCGCGATCAAGCACGAATCCATTCTCGCCCGTGACCACAAGCCGGACCTGCTTTGCGCGCACGGATGCATTGAACACCTGGACTAACGCTTGATACTGCGTGGGATCGCGCAACGAGGGCTTGGCATCGAAAGCCGTGATGGCGACGTTGTCGGCAGGCACGAATACCGATTCGACCGCTATCTCCGGCGGCACGTCGAGATGGGCAACCCCATCGGTCAGCAGGTGCGCTTCGATATGCTCGCCGGTGGGGACCAGCGGCATTCGCGCTAACCCGGTGCTGCCCGGGGCGAGCGCGCGCAGTTTCGCGAGCGCGATTTCGGGGCGGACCCATTCGGGCGTACCGGTGCGGCCCAGCGTGTCCAGGACCATGACCTCGCCCGCAAGACCCGCGCCTGAGATTATCCGGCGCGCACGGTCAACCGCGTGTTCCCAGCGACTGCTGCCGTCCGGTCCGCGCGCCGCCATGGAGGACGAGTCATCCAGAACAACCGCGATACGCCGGGCGATACCGCCCAGCGCGGGCGCTTGCGGGCGGGTAAGCGCCAGTGCGATGCTCAGTCCCGTCGCCAGCGCCAGTGACAATGACAACCACCAACGCCAGCGGTCCAGCACAGGCTGCTGCAAGGTCGCGAGGGTGCGCCAGACAAGATTCGACGCAACCCGTACCCGTAGCGGCCGAGGCTTGAGGCAATACATCAACACAATCAGCAACGCCACACCCGCGAGCAGGGCATAGGCGGCCTGCGGCGAGAAGGCGAGAAAATTCACCGCAACAGGCCTTCCTTGCGCAGCGCGTGCAATACCAGCGCCTCGACAGACGCGTCCGTCATGGCGAGCGCGTGGCCCCAGCCGTTCCTGACGCAGTACGCGCTGATCGCATCGCAGTGCGCGTCGAACGCTTGCCGATGGGCGTGCAGCAACGCCGGGGTGATACGGTGCCGGATTTCGCCGTTGTCCTCCGCATCCACCAGGATCACATCGTCATCCGCGCCAGCCGGCTCGAAATCACCGGGGCTGACGAGCTGCAGTGCAAGGACATCCTGGCGCAGATTGCGCAATACGCGCAGCCCCGGTTCGAACCCTGCCGGATCCAGATAGTCCGAAATCACCACGATCAGTCCCTTGGCGCGCGGTACGGCAAAATAGCGCTTGAAGGCGGCCTCGAGGCAGGTGTTGCCGCCGCACTCGAGCCGTTGCAGGAATTCAAATGCCGGCCAGCTTTGATTCTTGCCGCGCAGGCCTGAGCGCTCCTGCACTATATTCCCGGCCACGGCTATCAGACTGACCCGATCCATATTCACAAAGCCGACGTGCGCCAGCGCCGCGGCTATCTTGCGTCCAAAATCGAATTTGCTCGGAGTGCCCATGCCCATGGATGCACTCGTGTCCAGGAAAATATAAATGGGCAGGTCGGCCTCTTCGACAAAAAGCTTCACGAAGAGCCGTTCGATCCGCAAATAAGTCCGCCAGTCCACGCTTTTGAGATCGTCGCCCGGGTTGTAAGGGCGATAGTCGGCGAACTCCAGGCCGGAGCCGGTGCGTTTGGCGCGATGGAGTCCCTTCAGATGGCCGCGCGCGGGCTCATTGGAGGCCAGACGGAGGCGATCCAGCCGGCGCAGGAAGTCGTGGCTCAAAAGTGGTGGATGCATGCTTCAACCCTGCGCGTCGGATGTAACGCCGCCTTGTCCCGTCATTTGCGCGGCTCGGGCAATGATTCGATGATGGCCGAGATGATCGTGTCCACGTCGAGCTGTTCCGCCTCGCCTTCGTAATTGAGCAGCATGCGGTGGCGTAGCGCGGGGAAAGCCGCGGCGCGGATGTCTTCGCTGGCAACGTAAACGCGATTTTGCATGAGCGCATGCACTTTGCCCCCGAGCAGGAGCGCCTGGGCGCCCCGGGGACTTGATCCATAGCGCACGTATTTTTTTACCATCGCGTGGCACGGAGCGTTTTCGGGATGCGTAGCGAGCGTCAGGCGGATGGCGTAGTCCTTCACCGGGTTGGCAACAGGCAAGGCGCGGGCGATCGCGCGCATTTCCAGGATCTCGCCGCGTCCGAGCACGCGCTCGACTGCCGGTTCGCTTGACTGAGTGGTGCGATCGAGTATCTCGTCCAGCGCCTGCGCGCCCGGGAATTCCATCCTGAGTTTGTAGAAGAAGCGGTCGAGTTGGGCTTCCGGTAGTGGATAGGTTCCCTCCAGTTCAATCGGATTCTGGGTGGCAAGCACGCACACGGGCTGTTCCAGCGCGTGGGTAATCTTGCCGATGGTCACGCTGTTTTCCTGCATGGTTTCCAGCAATGCCGATTGAGTCTTGGGCGTGGCGCGGTTGATCTCGTCAGCCAGAATCAAGTTGGCGAACACCGGTCCGGGCTGAAACTCCAGAACCTTTTCACCGCGCTCGCTCTCGCGCAACACGTTGCCACCCACGATGTCTCCCGGCATCAGGTCGGGCGTGAACTGAATGCGGGAAAATTTCAAATGCAGCACGTCGGCAAGCGTCTGTATGAGCTTGGTCTTGCCGGTGCCGGGAACGCCTTCGATGAGCCCGTGGCCGCGCGCCAGCAGGCAGGTGAGGACTCCGTCGATGACTTCTTCATTGCCTACGATCACGCGCGCCATCTCCGCGCGAACGCCGCGGAATTTTTTCTGGAAGCTGTCAACCTGCATGTCGGCTGTCGCGTCGTTCATTTTTGGTTCCGATCAAGGGCCAGGAAATATTCTTTGACGGCGCCGCGATACGCGAGCGGAATCCGATCGCCGCTTAAGGCGCTTTCGGTGACATAACCGGCATGTTGCGGCGCATTCTGGTAACCGAGTTGCGCTTGTTGCGCGCGCGTCGCAGCGTAAGCCGCCTCCGCAACGCCTTGCGCATCGCCTTCCCGCGGGTTGTTGCCTTCAATTTTGACTTGCTTGAGCTGGACAGCAAGCCGCATGGTACGCGCGCCCAATACCTGCTCGGCCTCAATATTGTTGCTGTTGCTGGTTTCGTTGGCACTGGGTTTCCCGCCCGCGCCCAGATTCGACTGGGTCACGCGCCGCCCCATGGCGCCCCCTTCGACATCGGTGGTACCCGCGAATTCTCCGCCCTGGCCCTGGCTGCGCCGGGCTTCGCGCGGGCCAAAACGCTCCAGCGGCACGGCGGCCTGGAGCGGATTGGTTCCCTCGTCGAGAGTGTGAGCAGCTGGATTGTTCGCGCCCGACGCGCGCATGTCGTCGAGCCTCTGCGCCAGGTCAAGCGCATGCACCACGTCGTCTTCCGCGACAGCGTCCAGGGCGGACTGCGGGACATTGCCGCCGGGACTGAACAACTTTTGCAGGCGCGCGATCAGATCCGGGCTTGCGTGCACCGTATCGGCAGGGGGCCCGCCGGCCTGCGCCCGCGCGTATTCTCGCCTGCGTTCGAATTCTTCCAGCAATTGCACCGTGCGCGCCGTGTCGCGATGTTCCATCGCCTCCGCCAAGTCTTTGAGCTCTTCCCCATCGGCCAACGCATGAACCGCTGCTTCAAGTCTGGCCCACGCCGCATCGGAGCCGCGCGCGCCTGGCATTTGCGTCCCATCCGGGATTTCCAGCGCTACCCTGCCCGCTGCTGGCAGCGGATTCGACAACGGCTGCAGCTGGCGCGCTTTCCCGGCAGTCGCGGCGACTTCCGTTGCAATCGAATCGGTGCTCGTCGATTGGGGGTGTCCGAATTGCGGCGCAATCCAGGGCAGTAAACTGGCAGCGAAAATCAATGCCAGCGCCGCGAACGCACCTCGTGGAATGGCGATCGGAAACAATTCGCGTGAATCGATCCGCTGCACCGTCAGCACCGCCCGCCGAATCTGCAGATCGACAAGCGGTGAGGCTTCTGCCTGTCGCGCGAAGCAATAGCCCGATTTGAGTTCGTCCTTCAGGTCCGCCTGCGCGTCCGCCGTGGCGGCGACTTCGTCGAGCGTGATCGGGCGCAAGCCGCGCACGGCAAAAACAACCACGACACCAATGAGCAGCAGGATCAACAACGTTTGCAGCGCGCTTGCCACCGCAGGTGCGCTGATCGCGGCGACTAGTATCTGATAGAGTACGAGCGCGCCCGAGATCGCGCAGGCCATCCACGCCAATTCACCAAGCAGCGCGTTCAAACGCAGCCGGCGCGCAACGGCGGCAAGGGTGAAGATCAGGACGTCTCGGTCGTTCATCGAAAACTCGCACCCTGGCGGAAAAACGTGGAAATAGTACGCGCTTTGTTGGGGGAATTGAAATGAATGCGTCCGCACGCGGATGCGTCCTGCTCATGGCGTCTTGCTTCGCACTCGCCTGCGCTGCACCACTTCGTGCCGCCGGCAAACCCAACATCGTTTACCTGATGGCCGATGACCTCGGGCACAAAGACGCAGGCTTCCAGGGCGGCAAAGTGCCCACGCCCAATCTGGACAGGCTGGCCGCAAGCGGCGCCACGCTCAAAGACTTTTATGTGCAGCCATTTTCATCGCAGACACGCGCCGCGCTCTTGACCGGGCGCTACCCGATGCGTTATGGCTTGCAGACCATGTCCATCGTTGCGTCGAGCCGGTTCGGGCTGCCAACCGACGAGCGAACCCTGGCACAGGGGTTGAAGGATGCGGGGTATCGAACCGCATTCATAGGAAAGTGGCAGTTGGGCCATGCCAGCCCGGAGTTTTGGCCGACCAGGCGCGGCTTTGATTATTTCTACGGCACGCTGTCGGGCGAAGTAGATGATCAGGTCAGGAAAAACCACTCGAAGGACTGGCGCCGTAACGAGCAGTTGGTGAAAGAGGACGGCGTGGTGACGCAGCTGCTTGCCAAGGATGCCGTGAATCAAATCCACAAACAGGATGTCGCGACCCCGATGTTCCTGGTCGTGGCGTTCACGTCGCCGGGCACTGATGCAAGCGCGGAGGCGGGACGCGGCTATGCCGCGGGTGTGCGCGCACTCGACGAGGCCATCGGGCAGATCATCGAAGCGCTGGAGAAAAAGAAGATGCTGGGCAACACGCTTGTCGTGTTCCACAGCGACAACGGTGGCGCCATTCCGACCAAATTCGCGACCGGCGACAATGACGTAAGGGAGGCGGGCGCGGACAATGGCCTCTACCGCGGAGGCAAGGGCAGCCTGTATGAAGGCGGCGTGCGAGTCGCCGCGCTGGCCGTCTGGCCGGAGAGGATCAAGGAAAAAACCGTCGTGACGCGCCTTCTGCATGTGACCGACATGTACCCGACACTATTGAATGTGGCGGGCGTCAAAATCGATCAACCCAAAAAGCTCGACGGCTTTGACGCATGGGCCACGCTGGCTGAAGGGCGGTTGAGTCCGCGCGAGGATATTTTGCTGAATGTGGAGGCATTTCGCGGCGCCATCCGCGTGGGCGAATGGAAATTGATCGTGCGCGCGACATTGCCCAGCAAGCTTGAGCTGTTCGACATTGCGAATGATCCGGAAGAATCGCAAAACCAGGCGGAGGCTTACCCGGACCGGGTAAAGAGCCTCCTCAAGCGACTTAACGATTTCGCCTACGAAATGGCCATGCCAATGTACCTCGAAGAAATCGGCCAGGCCCGTAGCGTCCCGCTTCCCGTCTACTGGGGTGACAATCCGGTGCGGCGGTAGTTGCTTGCAATGACTAGATTAAGGCTTACACCCAACACGGAGGCACGGAGAACACGGAGAGAAGATAAAGGAAGAATGAGTTGTTGAACTGTCGTGGCATCTGGTAGCACTGGCTGCAACCGTCGGCCATTCCCTCAAGAACTCGAATCGGTTTTCCTCCGTGTCCTCTGTGCCCTCCGTGCCTCCGTGTTGGGTTGAGGCAGTATTCGACGCTCAGAATGAGCGCGGCAGGTCGAGGATGTGTTCGGCTACGTAAGAGAGGATGAGGTTGGTGGAGATCGGCGCGACCTGGTACAGCCGCGTCTCCCTGAACTTGCGCTCGACATCGTACTCGCTGGCGAAACCGAAGCCGCCGTGGAATTGCAGGCAGGCGTTGGCGGCTTCCCATGAGGCTTTGGCAGCGAGGTACTTCGCCATGTTGGCCTCGGCACCGCAGGGCTGGTGGACATCGAACAGTTCGCACGCCTTCCAGCGCATCAGGTTCGCCGCTTCGACTTCGATGTAAGACTCGGCGATCGGAAACTGCACGCCCTGGTTCTGGCCGATGGGGCGGCCGAACACGACGCGATCCTTCACGTATTTCGTCACCCGGTCGATGAACCAGTAGCCGTCGCCGATGCATTCGGCGGCGATCAGCGTGCGCTCGGCGTTGAGGCCGTCGAGGATGTACGTGAAGCCCTTGCCTTCCTCGCCGATCAGGTTCGCCGCCGGAATCTCCAGGTTGTCGAAAAACAATTCGTTGGTCTCGTGGTTGACCATGTTGCGGATCGGCCGCACGGTCATGCCCTTGCCGATCGCCGTGCGCAGATCGACGACGAAGATCGACATGCCTTCCGACTTTTTCTTCACGTCCGCCAGCGGCGTCGTGCGCGCCAGCAGGATCATCAGGTCCGAGTGCTGGACGCGCGAGATCCACACTTTCTGGCCGTTGACCAGGTAGCGGTCGCCCTTCTTCACGGCGGTGGTCTTGATCTTCGTCGTGTCGGTGCCGGTGCTCGGTTCGGTCACGCCCATGGATTGCAAGCGAAGTTCGCCTGCGGCGATTTTCGGGAGGTACTCTTTCTTCTGCGCCTCCGAGCCATGGCGCAGCAGCGTGCTCATGTTGTACATCTGGCCATGGCAGGCGCCAGCATTACCGCCGGAGCGGTTGATTTCTTCCATGATCACCGAGGCCTCGGTCAGGCCCAGTCCGGAGCCGCCGTATTCCTGTGGAATCATCGCCGCCAGCCAGCCGGCCTTCGTCAGCGCGTCGACGAATTCTTCCGGATAGCCGCGCAACTCGTCGACCTTGCGGTGATACTCGTCCGGAAAGCCGGCGCAAAGCGCGCGCACGGCTTCGCGGATCTCCTGGAATGTGTCTGTCGTCGGAACGGTCATGGACGCATTCTATGTCAGGTCAACCCGGCGCTCGCTTCCATCGTGAGCCAGCCTTCGTGGTCGCGCGTCCACAGCGCAACGCGATTGCCTTCGCGTTTTCCGCAGACAGCGAAGCCATGGATGTCGAACAGCGGCCGCACCGCGCGAAACTCGAAGCTGCGCACCGGCGTTTGCGGCAGATTGCGCCTCAGCAGGTCGGCCAGAAGTGTCGCAATCAATGGCCCGTGCACGATCAGGCCGGGATATCCCTCGACCTCCGTGACGTAAGGCCGGTCGTAGTGGATGCGATGGCTGTTGAACGTCAACGCCGAATAGCGGAACAACAATACGGGATCCGGCACGATCTCGCGCGAAAACGCCGCGTCCGTCCGCGCCGCCTGCGGCTTCGGCGCGGGCGCGACGGCACGGGGATTCTCACGATAGACGATGTCGTGTTCTTCTGTCATCGCCACGCCGGCCGCGTCGGCGATTTCGTGGCGCACGGTCACGAATACCAGTGTGCCGCTGCGGCCTTCCTTGCCGCTGACATCGGTGATGCGCGATGTGCGCTTGATGGTTTCGCCAATTTTCAGTGGCCGATGGAATTCGAAGCGGCCGCCCGCGAACATGCGTCGCGGCAGCGGCACCGGCGGCAGGAAACCGCCGCGCTTCGGGTGGCCGTCCGGGCCTGCTTCGCCAAGCGGGGAAATCGGGAGGAAATAGAGCCAGTGCCAAAGCGGCGGCACATCGGTCCCCGGTCTGGGCTCCGGGTCGTCGCGGTCAAGCGTCGCCGACATCGCGGCAATCGGCACGGCAGTAGCCTGGTCGACGCGTGTTTCCTCACGGCCGATCCATTCGCGCAGGCGATCCAGGTCCACCGTGCCCTCCGAACTCATATGCTCACCACGATCTTGCCGAAGTGCCTGCCCTGCTCCATGTGCCGGAACGCATCGGCGGCCTTTTCCAGCGGGAAAGTCGAATCGATCACCGGCTTGAGCTTGTGAAGCGCGATTGCCCGGTTCATGGCTTCGAAGCGAGCGCGGGAACCGACAGCGATGCCCTGGATGCGGATCATCGGACCAATGACCGAGCGCAATGGAATATCGGCTTTGAGGCCTGCAACGAATCCGACGATACCGATGAAGCCGCCGAAGGCGACCGCAGCCAGCGACTTGTCCATGGTCGCTCCCGCCGTCTCGACGATAATGTCCACGCCCCTGCCCTGCGTGGCTTCTTTCACGGCGGCGCCCCAGTCCGGCGTCGTGCGGTAATTGATACCGATGTCGGCGCCGAGTTGTCTGGCGCGCACGAGTTTCTCGTCGCTGGACGACAATGCGACGACGCGGGCACCCATGATTTTCGCGAACTGCAGCGCGAACAACGCCACTCCGCCCGTACCCTGCACCAGTACCGTATCGCCAGCTTTGATGCCGCCTTCCTGCAACGTGGACCAGGCTGTCAATGCGGCGATCGGCAGCGTCGCCGCTTCGCCATCGCTCAGATTCGTCGGAACGGACACGGCTTCTTCAGCGGGCACGACGACGTATTCCTGCAGCACGCCTGACAGCGGCGCACCGAGCGTGCGCTTCGTGCGTTGGTCCGGCGTGGGATAGCCGTCATGCCAGCCCTGCGTGTACACCGGCGTCACCCGATCGCCGACCTTGAAGCGCGTGACCTCCTCGCCGATTTCCACGACTTCGCCGCAAGCATCCGACGCCGGCACGTAAGGCAGCGCCAGGTTCGCCATATATTTCTGCGCCAGGATCGCCAGATCGCGATAGTTCAGGCTGGCGGCCTTGATGTGTACGAGGATCTCGCCGCGGCGCGGTTTCGGTACCGGCCGCTCGCCGAGCTTCAGGCTATCGATCGAGAAATCGCTGGCCTCGAGGGCACGCATGGTTTTGGGTGTCATTGTGCGAATCTTTCTCCAGTTCGTTTGATAAATGGCAAATCTACATTCCGCGTCTCGCTGCTTCACGCACGATCTGTTCGGCCTTGAGGATAACCGGACGATCCACCATGCGACCGTCGAGCGCTACGGCGGCACCATCCGATGCCGCCGCTGCCGCCAGAACGCGCCTGGCCCATCCCAGATCCTGCACGGATGGCGCGAATGCTGCATTGACGTGAGCGACCTGCCTGGGATGGATGCACAGCTTGCCGCCGAAGCCCATGCGTCTGGCGCGATGCGTATCGGCAGTCACTTGCGCCGCATCATCCAGCGCGGTGCTGGGACCGTCGACCGGCGGCTGGACGCCAGCGAGTCGTGAAACCAGCACCATTTCGGACCGGAAGTACGCCAGATCATCGCCTTCGCCGTCGATGCCGAGGTCCAATTGGAAATCCAGCGTACCGAACAACAGGCGCTGTACCCCGGGCGTGGATGCAAGAGCATAGGCGTTCTCGAAGCCTTGCGCGGTTTCGATCTGCGGCAACAGGAATTTTCCCGTTCCGGCGCAGATCGCCTGGAGTGCGGTATCGATGATCTGCGCCTTCGGCAGCAATATGCCGGCGATTCCTGACGCGCGGGCCAACTGCAGATCGTCGCGATACCACTCGGTCGTATCGGCGTTGATCCGCAACACGACTTGTTTGTCGGCGGACAGCCATTTGCCGATGGCAGCACGCGCTTCGTTCTTTTTGGCGGGCACGACGGCATCTTCCAGATCGACTATTACCGCGTCGGCGCCCGCCGCCATCGCCTTGTCGAAACGGTCCGGACGGTCGCCGGGAACGAAAAGATAGGAGCGGGCGATGAACTGCTGCGGTGCTGCTGATTGCGTTGATGTAACCATTGAGCCGCCCTAGATCGTCTGCGCGGCGCGCAGGCGCGCGATCTCGAATTCGCTTAAACCGATTTCTTCGAGTATCGCCGTGGTGTGCTCGCCGACCGCCGGGATCGGGTCCATGCGCGCATTGAAACTTTCCGGCACGCCCGGGGGACGCATTGCGAGAATCTTGCCGTTCGGCGTGTCGACCTCGGCCCAGCGTTTGCGCGCTGCGAGCTGCGCGTGTTCCCAGACCTGGCGCATGTCGTTCATTGCGGCATTGCCGATCTGCGCGTCATCGAGCCGCTGCACGACCTGCGCGGCGGTCAGGGGCGAGAACGCCTCGACGATGATTTCATACAATTCCTGCCTTGCGGTGGAGCGGCGTGGACCGGTGGAAAAGCGTGGATCGGATTTGAGTTCCGGTTTCGCCAGCACCTTGTCGCAGAAAATCGCCCACTCGCGTTCGTTCTGCAGCCCCAGCATGACCGCGTTGCCGTCGCCGACCGGAAACGGCCCGTAGGGATAAATGGTGGCGTGCGCCGCGCCGGCACGCGGCGGCGGTTCCGCTCCGTCGTAGGCATAGTAGAGCGGGAAGCTCATCCACTCCGCCATGCTCTCCAGCATCGACACGTCGATGCGGCATCCCTGCCCGGTCTTGCCGCGCTGGATCAGCGCAGCGAGGATGTTGGTGTAGGCATACATGCCGGCCGCAATGTCGACGATGGAGCAGCCGGCCTTCGCCGGCGCCTCGGGCGTTCCGGTAATCGACAGCAACCCGGATTCGCTCTGGATCAGCAGGTCGTAGGCCTTCTTGTCGCGATAAGGCCCGTCGGCGCCGTAGCCGGAGATGTCGCAGACAATCAGGCGAGGGAAATCGGCCTTGAGCAGCTCGTAGGAAAAACCCATGCGCGCCGCGGCACCCGGAGCTAGGTTTTGCACCAGCACATCCGCGCCTCCCAGCAACTTGCGGACAATTTTTCTCGCGTCCTCCTGCTTCAGGTCGAGCGTGATGCTTTCCTTGGAGCGATTGGTCCACACGAAATGCGAGGCCAGGCCGCGCACCCGCTCGTCGTACGCCCGCGCGGGATCGCCCACGCCGGGACGCTCGATCTTGATCACCCGGGCGCCGAGATCTGCAAGCTGCCTGGTACAGAAAGGCGCGGCAATCACGTGCTCGAGTGCGACGACCGTGACTCCTTCAAGCGGACGCATGGTTTGCTTCTCCATCGGTAACGACCTGAAAACTTACTTCTCACCACGAAGGCACGAAGGACACGAAGTGGCACGAAGAAAGGCAAGGTCGAAGAGACTAATTGTTGTCCATGGAAACAGCGGCGGCGGATATGCGCATCAAATCGGAAACACTCATCCACTCTTCCTGCATTCGCTTTTGCTCTTCTTCGTGACCCTTCGTGTCCTTCGTGCCTTCGTGGTGAGATTGAAATGTAGATTCTCTGACAACAGTAACAAGAGGATAGTGCGCATTATCGAGAATACGCGCTATGCGAAATTCGGCAACGACGCCCTCGCAATCCGCGAAGGCCGGTTTTCCGTGGACGCAATTCACAGCGCCAGGTACCGGCTCTTGACCACATCGTTGTTGCGCAGCGCTTCGATGGTATCGCGGTAGACGATCTGCCCCTTGTCGATCACGGTAGCGTGGCTCGCGATGCCCAGGCAGAAATGCATGTTCTGTTCCGCGAGCAGCACCGTCACGCCCATGGCGCGCAGCTTGAGCAACAGCTCCGCGATCCGCTCGACGATCACGGGCGCCAGGCCTTCGCTGGGTTCATCCAGCAACAACCCGGTGGGGTTGCCCATCAGTGTTCGCGCGATCGTGAGCATCTGCTGCTCGCCGCCGGAAAGATTGCCCGCCAAGCGATCCTTCAGGGGAACCAACAGCGGAAACATGTCGTAGATGCGGGCCAGCGTCCAGTAATCTTCCCCGCCCGGACCTTTCTTCGTCCCGATGATCAGGTTGTCTTCGACCGAATGACCGGGAAATACCTGCCTGTCCTCCGGAACGAATCCGATTCCAGCGCGGGCAATGACGTGGGGTTTCCTGCCTTGCAACTGCTTTCCGAGCACGCGCACGATGCCGCGCGCCGGCGGCGCGATGCCGGCGATCGCCTTGAGCGTGGTGGATTTTCCGGCCCCGTTACGGCCCAGCAGCGCCATGGTCTGGCCTTCGGTGACCGCCAGGCTTACGCCGAACAGGATCTGGCTGTTGCCGTAGAAGACATCGATGCCCTCGGCGTCGAAGACCACGTTGTTCATTTTTGGTCCGCCTCGAAACGGGTACCGAGATACGCCTCGATCACCTTGGGATGGCGGCGGACTTCATCGGGCGAGCCTTCGGCCAGCACGGTTCCGTAACTCAGCACGCGGATGGTCTGCGCGTACTTGAACACGATGTCCATGTCGTGCTCGATGAAAATCAGGGTCAGCTGCTTGCGTTGCCACAGCTTGTGCACGGTTTCGATCATCTGCCAGCGCTCTTCCGATCCCATGCCCGCGGTCGGCTCGTCGAGCAGCAGCACTCGCGGCTCCAGTGCCAGGGCAAGAGCGATGTCGAGCAGTTTCTGGTCGCCATGAGGGAGATTCCCGGATAACACATGCGCTTGTGAACCCAGTCCGACGAGATCCATTACTTCGTCTGCATGGGCTTGCGCTTCCTTCAGCGGGAAGCGCCGCGCCAGCCTCGCATGCCAGCCGCGATGCGCATTGACCGCGCCGAGGATCGAGTCTCGCACGGTCAACGAAGGGAAAATGCTGGCGATCTGGAAAGCCCTGCCGATCCCCTTGCGCACAATCTGCGGCGCGGACAGTCCGGCGATGTCCCGGCCTGCGAGCACCACCCGGCCTGAGTCCGGTCGAAACGCGCCCGTGACAAGATTGAATAATGTGGTCTTGCCCGCGCCGTTGGGGCCGATCACCGCGGTGAGCGAGCCTTCCGCGAAATCCAGGCTGATGCCGTTCATGGCGCTGACGCCGCCGAAGGATTTGCGCAGGTTCTCGACGGTCAGCATGTCACGCTCTCTGAACCGGCTGCGCCGCCACCGCGGCTGGCTGCTTCCGCGCTGCCCGCCTTGCCCAGACATCGACGACGAATCCGAGCAGGCCCTTGCGCAGCCCGAGCGCGAAGAAAAGAATGACGACGCCCAGAACCAGGCTGTAGTGCTCGGTGAAGCGGGTCACCATGTCGTTGAGCAGCAGCAGGATGCCCGCGCCGGCCAGCGGCCCGAGGAATACGTTCATGCCGCCGAGCAGGATCATGAACACGGCTTCGCCCGAGACCGTCCAGTATGCGAAATCCGGATAGGCACTGGACACGAACAGGCTCATGAGCATGCCGCCGACGCCACCGAAGATGCCCGCCACGACGAACGCAAGCAACCGTATGCGCCACACCTGGATGCCGAGAAAGCCGGCACGGCGCGGGTTGTCCCGGGTCATGCGCAGCGTGTAGCCAAAAGACGACTGCATCAGGTGGCGCATGACCAGCAGCGAACCCACCAGCACGACGCAGCAGAAAATATACAGGTGATGCGGATCGTCGAGCCGGATGCCGAGAAACGCCGGCCGCGGGATGCCCCCGGTCAACCCCTGGTCGCCACCGGTGACCGACGTCCACGCAATGATGCAACTGTGCAGCAGCATCTGGAACGCCAGCGTCAGGAAGGAAAAATAGATTTCCTTGAGCCGGATGCAGATGGCGCCGATGACGACGGCGACCGCGCCATTGATGAGGATGGTCAGCGCGAATGCCACGGGGACGGATGTGCCCATCTTCTGCATCAGCAAAGCGAAACTGTAGGCGCCCAGGCCATAGAACAGCCCGTGTCCGAACGACACCATGCCGCCATAGCCGATCAGCAGGTTGAGCGAAGTCGCGAAGATCGCGAATGCGGAAAGGCGGATCACGAAATCGGACAATGACTTTGCCGGAAACAACGTCGGCAGCAGCACCAGCACGAGAAGCGCAACGCCGGCGAGCAGCGCATCGCGTGCGATCGAGGATTGTTTCATTGGTCCTTGCCGAACAGGCCGCTTGGCCTGGCGATCAGGAAAACGGTCATGAACAGGAACATGATGCCCTCGGTGAAGAGCGGAAAGCCGATGGTGCCGAAGCTACGCACCAGGCCGATCAGCAGCGCGCCCACCAGGGCGCCCGCCACCGAGCCCATGCCGCCGATGACGGTCACAATGAACGATTCGATCAGGATGGAAAATCCCATGCCCGCCACCATCGACCTGACCGGCACGGCCAGCGCACCCGCGAGGCCCGCCAGCAATCCGCCGAGCGCGAACACGCTGCCGAACACCAGCGCCGTATTGATACCCAGCGCAGAGGTCATGGTCGGGTTGATCGCGGCGGCGCGAACGATCTTGCCGTAGCGCGTGCGGGTGATGAGATAGCCGAGCGCCCCCGCCACCAGCAAGGTCACGCCGATGAGGAACAGGTAGAACACCGGCAAAACGCCGCCGGCAAGCAGGATCGGCGGGCGCTGGAACGCGGCGGGCATGCCCATCGACAGGAACTCCGCGCCCCAGATGATCTTGACCGCGTCGTCGAGGATGAGGATGAAGGCGTAGCAGACCAGCAACTGCAGCAGCACGTCGGCGCTATACACGCGGCTCATGAACAATCGCTCGAAAACAAGCGCGAACAGACCGACGCCGATCGCCGCTCCGATGACGGCAATGGTGTAGCTGCCCGTCAGATTGTAGAGCGTGTAGGCGAAATACGCCCCGAGCATGTACAGCGAGCCGTGCATGAAGTTGGTGACTTTGAGCGTGCCGAAGATCAGCGACAATCCGGCGGCGACCAGGAACAGCAGCATGCCGCTGATCAGGCCGCCGGTCGTCTGCGTGACTACGCACGATGCGGACGAAAAGCACGAAAGAAGTGCCTGAAGATCCAAGATCCGCCCCGGAGAGAATTACGTTCTAGAAATCGGCATCCGATCTGACGAACGGTGTCCGGTTTTACCCACTACACCATCAGTCTCACCACGACGCTCTCAAGAAATCTAATTCTCACCACGAAGACACGAAGAACACGAAGGAGGCACGAAGAAGGGCAAGAGCAAATGAGAAGAAGATCGGCGGCCCATGAACTGCGATCGCCAATGTCTCGCAACGTCGACAATTTCTCACCTGCAACTTCGGATTCTTCGTTCTTGCCTTTCTTCGTGACCCCTTCGTGTTCTTCGTGACCTTCGTGGTGAGATTTAATGCTTGTGAAGTTACATCGGGCCTGGCTTTACGCGTAACCCATTTTCTTTTTCCACTCCGCCTCGTATTCGAGGATCGTCTTCCAGTCCCCAGGCGTCACGCTCGGCACAAACGGATCCTTGGGCACCGTCGTGCCCCAGCCCAGCGCGTAGCCGATCGTGGTTTGGTCTTCCGCGCGCATCGTCACGGTGCCGTCCGCGCCGAACGGCGATTTGACCTTCATGCCGCGAATCGCATCGGCCAGCTTGGTAGAGTCCGTCGAATTGGTCTTTTTCATTGCCGTCGTCAGGAAACTGATGGCAAGCGAGTTTTCCCACGACCAGTTGGTCGGGTAGTCGCCGTACTTTGTCTTGTAAGACTCTCCCCACGCGGCGTTTTCCGCGTTCGCGGGGAAGGTTTTGAGATAGCGCGAGGACGAATGGATGCCGGCGGGG
>Ga0209131_1000909_pt1 | contig 20609 bp, 17 predicted proteins | sample GraSoi_2013_40cm_FD_185826 | JGI IMG/M metagenome (GOLD analysis project Ga0209131, IMG submission 185826) | Grasslands soil microbial communities from the Angelo Coastal Reserve, California, USA - Sample 9_17_2013_40cm (SPAdes) (version 2) | ecosystem: Environmental > Terrestrial > Soil >... | reverse complement strand
ACATCGCCTTCCCGATGCGCGAGCACACCGAGCTCCCCGAAAGCATCCTGCGCAGGATCGTGCTGATGAAGCTGCAGGCGGTCGGCCTGCGCGGCACGCACGCCCTGACGCCGAGCGAGCTCTCCGGGGGGATGGCGCGCCGCGTGGCGCTCGCGCGCGCGATCGCGATGGATCCGATGCTCGCGATGTACGACGAGCCCTTCGGCGGGCTCGATCCCATTTCGATCAACGTGATCGCGAATCTCATCCGGCAGCTGAACGATTCGCTCGGTGCGACCTCAGTCGTGGTGAGCTACGACGTGAGCGAGGCGGTGAAGCTCGTGGACTACGTCTACGTGATCGCAGACGGGGTGGTCGCGGGCGAGGGGACTCCCGAGGAGATGCTCACATCCGAGGATCCCTACGTTCACCAGTTCATGCACGCGCAGCCCGACGGACCGATCGCGTTTCACTATCCCGGGCGGCCGATCGGCGAGGATCTCGGGCCGAAACGCGCCGCCCGGTAGCGGAAGCCGCGTCATCGCCCCGGCGAAGCCGCGCCGGCGCGCGATTCGCAGTGCTTCAATGCTTGTTGAAGAGCGCGTTGAAGTAGCCCGCGCCCAGACCCAGGAAGCTCACCGCGACCAGCAGCAGTATGACCGCGATCACCAGCGCGGCGGATTTGAGAGGGCTCCGCGGCGGCCGGGGCTCGCCGGCGTTGTCCGGCTTGGGAGGGTCTTTCGCGTCGGCCATCTTCATTCGACCCGGATGTTCTTGTCGCGGATGATCTTGCCCCATTTTACCGTTTCGGATTTGATCAACTCGCCGAATTGCTCCGGAGTGCTCGCGACGATCTCGGCGCTTTGCACCTCGAACCTTTCCTTCATGTCCGGGCCGGCGAGGATTCTCGCGAGCGTCCCGTTGAGCCTGTCGATGACCGGGCGAGGCGTCCCGGCGGGGGCGATCACCCCGACCCAGGAAGTCGTCTCGAAGCCCGGATAGAAATCCGCGATCGTCGGCAGGCCGGGAAAATGCGGCGAGCGCTGCCGGCCGCTGGTGGCTAGGCCGACCAGCTTGCCCGACCGGACGTTCTGCCCGATCGCGCCGCCCGCCTGGATGAGCATCACCTGCACGGTGCCCGCGACCAGATCGTTGACCGCCGGCCCTCCGCCCTTGTAGTGGACCGCTTCCAGCTCGATTCCCGCCGTTTCCTTGAAGAGCTCGAACGCGAGGCGGCTGGAGGAGGCGGGCCCGGCCGAGCCGTAGTTCAGCTTCGCGCCGTTCGCTTTTGCATAGGCGACGAACTCGGGGACCGTCTTCACATTGAGGCTCGGATGCACGACCAGAATCTGCGGATAGCGCGCGAGCAGCATGACGGGAGCAAAATCCTTCACCACGTCGTAGGGCAGCTCCTTGTACATGTGCGGGTTGGAGGCGAAGGTGTCGAAAGTCATCATGATCGCGTAGCCGTCCGCGGGCGATTTCGCGAGCTGCGCGGTTCCCACGATGCCGCCGGAGGCGACGCGGTTCTCGACGATGAATGGCTGCCCGAGCGCCTCTGCGAGCTTCGGCGCGACCAGCCGCGCGGCGACGTCGGACGCCCCCCCGGGGCTGGATGGCACGAATACGTGCACCGGCTTCGACGGATAGTCCTGCGCCGCAAGCGGCGAGCAGAGCAGCGCCGCGGCAAGCAGTGCCGCCGTCTTGCACCGGGGTGAGAGCTTCCGTGCCGGCATGGAGGGCGCCATGATACCGCACGCATCGCCGGGAATACGCGACAATGTTTCTTCTCCTTCGCGGTCACCCGAGGTCGCCCGCCCTTGCCACCGTCGCCAAGAAATTCCCCGGCCCACGCGGGTATCGGTGCGAGTGTTGTTCGCAAGGAGGACCTTCGGCTCCTCACCGGGGGAGGCTGCTACAGCGACGACGTCAATCTCCCCGGGCAGGCCTATGCGGCCATGGTGCGCTCGCCGCACGCCCACGCGCGCATCGGGCGAATCGATCCCCGCGAAGCGAAGGCCCTGCCGGGCGTGCTCGCCGTGCTGACCGGCGCGGATTTCCTGGAGGACGGCCTGAAATCCATTCCGCACCGGCCGTTTTCGGTGAGCCCGCCCGACGCCCGCCTGCAAAACCGCGACGGCTCGGAGATCTTCGTCGCGCCCCACTATCCGTTGCCTGCCGACAAGGCGCGATTCGTCGGCGAGGCGGTCGCGATGGTAGTCGCCGAATCGGTGCAGCTCGCCCGTGACGCCGCCGAGCGCGTGCGCGTGGACTACGGGCCGCTCGCCTCGGTGACGCGCGCCGCAGACGCGGCCCGGCCCGGCGCGGCCCTGCTCTGGGAAGAGCGGGGCTCCAACGTCAACATCGATGCGGACCTCGGCGATGCTAGAGCGACGGAAGCGGCGTTCGCGCGCGCCGCGCACGTCGTACGACTCGATACCCGGGTGCAGCGCGTCACCGGCGTGCCGATGGAGCCGCGCGCCGCCGTGGGCTCGTACGATCCGGCGGCGAAGCGCTATACGCTTCACGCCGGCAGCGGCGGCGTCGTGCGGCAGAAGCGGGAGCTCGCGTGGATACTCGGAGTCGGGGAAGAAGCGGTGCGCGTGGTGGCCCGCGACACCGGAGGCAATTTCGGCACGCGCAACAGCTTTTTTCCCGAGTTCGCGCTCGTCGCGTGGGCCTCGAAGCGCCTCGGCCGGCCGGTGAAGTGGACCTGCGAGCGTGGCGAGGCGTTTCTCTCCGATTACCAGGGGCGCGACCTGACCGTAACGGCGGAGCTCGCGCTCGACGCAAAGGGCAATTTTCTCGCGCTGCGCGCATCCAATCTGAGCAATGCCGGCGCCCATTCGGCCTCTCACGTGCCGCTCTCGAAGGGCGCCTCCATCATGACGAGCGCTTACCGCATTCCCGCCGCGCATGTCCGCGCCCGCGCCGTGCTCAGCAACACTCCGCCCACGACGCCGTACCGCAGCGCGGGCAGGCCCGAGGCGATCTTCGTCATCGAGCGGCTCATCGATCTCGCCGCGCGCGAGCACGGCTTCGACCGCGTGGAGCTGCGGCGGCGCAACCTCATCCCGGAATCGGCGATGCCGTTCCGGAATCCCTTCGGGCTCAGTTACGACAGCGGTGCGTACGGCAAGGTGATGTCCTCCGCGCTCGCACTCGGGGACTGGGAGGGGTTCCCGGCGCGTCGCGATGAGGCGCGAAGGCGGGGCAAGCTGCGCGGCATCGGCCTCGCCAACTACGTGGAAGTGACCTCGGGTTTTCCCACCGAGCGCGCCGAGATCATCATCCGTGCCGGAGGTCGCGTCGACGCCGTGATCGGCACGCTCTCGAGCGGGCAGGGGCACGAGACCAGCTTCGCGCAGCTCCTGGTCGAATGGCTGGGCGTGCCCTTCGAGAGCGTCAACCTGATCACCGGCGACACCGACCTCGTGTCGGAAGGAGGGGGCTCGCACTCGGGCCGCTCCATGCGGTTCGCGAGCATCGTCCTCTGCAAGGCTTCCGACGCCATTCTTGAAAAAGGGAAGACCGTCGCGGCGCACCTCCTCGAGGTCGCCCCGGGGGACATCGAGTTCGCCGCGGGGCGCTTCTCGGTGAAGGGCACCGACCGCTCAGTCGGGATTTTCGAAGTCGCCGCGGCCCGGCCGCTCGCCGCGGCGCATACCGAGACCATCCGCGTCGCTGCGTTTCCCTACGGGTGCCAGGTGTGCGAGGTGGAGGTCGATCCCGACACCGGAGTCGTGGAAATCGCGCGCCTGGCGGCGGTGGACGACGTCGGCCGGGCCGTCAATCCCCTCATTCTTCACGGCCAGACGCACGGCGGCATCGCGCAGGGCGCGGGCCAGGCGCTGCTCGAGGAATGCCGTTACGACCCGGAATCCGGACAGCTGCTGTCGGCTTCGTTCCTCGACTACGCCATGCCCCGGGCCGACCACTTTCCGGAGTTCGCGACCGAGCTGAGCGAAGTGCCTTCGCCGACGAACCCGCTCGGAATCCGCGCCGGGGGCGAGGGCGGCACGACGCCTGCGCTCGCCTCGGTTGCGAATGCGATCGTGGACGCGCTTGCGGAATTCGGCGTGACGCACATCGAGATGCCCGCGACACCCGAGCGCGTCTGGCGCGCCATTCGCGCGGCCGGCCCTCGGGACATTCGTTGAATACAGGGTGGAGCGGGTTATCATTGCTGCCGCCAGAGCGGCATGGAGGAACGACAATGAACTGCGAACGAGCAGGAACCGGCATCGCGTCGAATCCGGCAAGAATCTCCTCCGTTGTAGCGGCGGGGTTGTGGCTGTGCGCCATCTCCGCGCCGATTTTTGCCGCCGACCCGGCCGACACCATCTTGGTGAACGGCAAGATCGTCACCGTCGACGAGCGTTTCACGATCGCCCAGGGCATAGCGATCCGGGGGCAGCGCGTCGTCGCCGTCGGCAACAATGCCGACGTGCTCGAGCTTCAGGGCCGGGGCACGAAAGTGATCGACCTCAAGAAACAGACCGTGATCCCGGGTCTCATCGACAATCACGCCCATTTCATCCGCGCGCCCGAGCACGATGAGCTGCGGCTGGATGGCGTCGCATCGCGCAAACGCGCGCTCGAGATGCTCGCCGAGCGCGTGCGCGCCGCCCCTCCGGGCGAGTGGATCGTGACGCTCGGAGGCTGGTCCGAGGAGCAGTTTACCGACGAGCCGCGCGGGTTTCCGCTCGAGGAGCTCGACCGCATCGCCCCGGTCAACCCGGTCGTGCTCCAGGCGGTGTACAACCAGAGCTATCTCAACAGCGCGGCGCTCAAAGCAGCCGGGATAGACGCCTCCACCCCCGATCCGCGCGGCGGCAGGATCGAGAAGGACGCAGGCGGCAAGCCGACCGGCGTCGTGCGCAACGCGGGAGGGGTCGCCTTCGTCGCGGCGAAGATTCCGCTGCCGGGCAAGGAGCAGTGGCTCGCGAACGTTCGCAAGTTCGTCGCGGGGCTGAACGCGATGGGGATCACCGCCTGGTACGACGCGGGCGGGCGGGGCATGAGCGAAAAGCACTACGACGCGTACCAAACCCTCGCCGAACGCGGCGAGCTGAACGCGCGCGCGTTCTGGACGACGATAAGGCAGCCGGCGACGCCGGAGCAGGTCGACCGCGTGCTCGCCGAGATCCAGCAGCACACGCCGTTCCAGGGCAGCGACTATTTCGAAAACATCGGCTGGGGAGAATCCCTCTATCAGCCCGCGACGACCAACCTGCTGCGGAACGATTTCGTCGTGAAGCCCGAAGACATGCGCGAAGTGGGCCGGATCATGCACGCGATAGCCGAAGGCGGGATGTTCATGAACGCGCACGTCGAGATGGAAAACGCGATCGAGGCCTACCTCGCCCAGCTCGAAGCGCTCAACAAGGTCGAGCCGATCAAGGGCCTGCGCTGGGTCCTCTCGCACCTCGACCAGGTGAGCGATGCGCAGCTCGCGCGCATGAAGAGGCTGGGAATGTACGCGGGCCTGCACAGCCGACCGCTCATACAGGGCGCTCTGATGCACAGGGTACACGGCGAGCGCGCGTGGGACATGCCGCCGTTCAAGCGCGTCCAGGACAGCGGCATCGTCTGGGGGCTCGGGTCGGACGCGACCGCAGTGACGACGTCCAACCCCTTCTACACCCTGTGGTTCGCAGTGACGGGGCGCATGATCGGCGGGCTCAGGGTCAATCGCCAGACGATCACGCGCGAGCAGGCGCTCATCGCGCACACGCGCAGCAACGCGCTCTTCGTATTCCAGGAAAGCAATCTCGGCTCGCTCCAGCCCGGCAAGTACGCCGACCTGCTGGTGCTCGATCGCGACTACTTCTTGGTGCCCGCCGCGCAGATCAAGGACATCAAGCCGCTCATGACGATGGTGGGCGGAAAGATCGTGTACCAGGCCAAATAAGCGCGCCGGCTAGGCTACCCCACGGAGCGCGACGCGCAGCTTGGCTATCATCGTCTCGATCTCGGCCTTCGTAGAGATGAAAGGCGGGGCCATGGCGATGGTGTCGCCGGTGAAGCGGTAGAGCATCCCTTCTTCCATTCCGCGCTCGAATACTTTCAGCGCGCGCAGGCCCGGCTTGCCTTGCAGCGGCTCGAGCTCGACTGCAGCCGTGAGTCCGATGTTGCGGACGTCCGCGACGCCCGGCTCGCCCTTCAGCGAATGCACGGCCTGCTCGAGCGCGGGCTCGAGCGCGCGCGCCTGCTCGAAGGAGCCCTCTTCCTCGATCGCATCGAGCGTGGCATGCGCCGCGGCCGCGGCCATCGGGTGGCCCGAGTAGGTGTAGCCGTGAAACAGCTCGACGGCGATGTCGGGCCCGGTCATAAAGGCGTCATAGATCGCTGGCTTCACGATCACCCCGCCCATGGGGATGACGCCGTTGGTGACGATCTTGGCGAAGGTGATCATGTCGGGCATGACGCCGAAGCGCTGCGCGCCGAAGGGCTCGCCCAGGCGCCCGAACCCGGTGATCACCTCGTCGAAAATGAGCAGGATGCCGTGCTTGTCGCAGATCGCGCGCAGCCGCTCGAGATAGCCCTTCGGCGGGACGATCACGCCGCCGGATCCCTGCATGGGCTCGACGATCACCGCGGCGATCGTCGACGCGTCGTGCAGCGCGACCAGGCGCTCGAGTTCCTCGGCCAGGTGCGCGCCCCACTTCGGCTGGCCGCGCGAAAACGCCATCTCGGCGGCGTTGTAGGTGTGCGGCAGGTGGTCGACGCCCGATAGGAGAAGCGGCGCGAACATCCTGCGGTTGGGCGCGATGCCGCCGACGGAAATCCCGCCGATGCCGACGCCGTGATAGCCGCGCTCCCTGCCGATCAGGCGCGTACGCGCAGCCTCGCCCTTCATGCGGTGATACGCCACCGCGATCTTGAGCGCGGTGTCCACCGCCTCGGAGCCCGAGTTGCCGAAGAAGACCTGGCCCATTCCCGCGGGCGCGAGTCGGACGATTCGCTCGGCGAGCGAAAAGATCTTCGGATGCCCCATCTGGAACGCGGGGCTGTAGTCGAGCTCCTTCACCTGTCGCGCCACGGCCTCCGCGATCTTCCGATGGCCGTGGCCGAGCGGGCAGCACCACATGCCCGAGATGCAGTCGAAGAGGCGCTTGCCCTCGGCGGTCGTGTAGTACGCGCCCTCGGCGCGCGCGAGGATTCTCGACAGGGGGTTTTTCTTGAGGTACCGGTTGTGGGTGAAGGGCATCCAGTAGGCCTCCGTCCTGAGGCCCGTGGCCTGCTCCATCACTGCAGTTTCGTGTTTCATGAGGCACCTCACACTTTAGCCGGCAGAGAGCTTACACTGGCCCCCAGAAATTGGAATGGGCGAACCGGAAACGGCCGGGCCGGGCGGCCGTCCGGGGTGGGAGCGCACTAGAAAAGGAGGATGCAAATCCTATGTATTCCAATGTCGTCGTCGTCTTCAACTTCATCATCAGCCAGTGGAGCCTCACCCCGCAGGCGTTCAAAGAGGCAGTGCTCGCCGCGGCTCTCGCCAAATGCGTGCTCGCGGTGCTCTGGTGGACGACGCGCGTGCTGGTCGCGAAATTTCCCGCGAACGCCACGCTGTCGGTTTTCCAGGGTCTGCTCGAAACCCGGCCGGCGAAGCTGGTCGTGCTCGTTCTGGACGTTACGCTGATCGATGTGTTCCTGTTCTTCGCCTGCGTGGCGCTGCTCGATCTGCACCACAGCTTCTCGGTCTTTTCGCTGTGGACCGCAGCGCTGTTCTCGTTCCTCCTGGTCTACATGGTGATGGTCGCGCACAAGGACATCAAGAAATACTAGGGCCCGGCATGCCGCTCTCCCACATCGAGCACTACCTCGTCCTTTCGGACGAAATCGACGCGACGCGCGACTGGTACCGCGACGTGCTCGGCATGCAGGAGGGCTGGCACCCGGACTTCGGTTTTCCCGTCTACTGGATGTACCTCGACGGCGTGGACGTGGTCCACATCGGCAAGAGCGCGAAGCACGCGAGCGACAACCAGAAGGCCTACCTCGGGCGCCTCGCGCAGGATGCCGGCTCGGGCACGGGCGCGCTCGACCACATCGCGTTTCGAGCGAAGGGCCTGAAGCAGACGATGGCACACCTGCGCCGCCACAAGGTCGAATTCAGCGAGCGGCGCGCGAACGGGCAGGCGCTCTACCAGCTGTTCATGTACGACCCGAACGGCATCAAGGTCGAGTTGAACTTCGACGCCACCGAAGCGCAAGGCATCGAGCCGGAGATCACCGCGGAGAAGCTGGCGGCGCGGGAAAACCGCTAGCGTTCATTCTGACCCGAGCATGCGCCTGATCACTTTTTCCATGCGCGGCGCTGGCTCTCCACGGATCGGGGTGCGGGTCGCACGCCAGGTGCTCGATCTCGCGGCGGCCGCGGGAGTCTCCGGCGAACCGGCGCCGCCCGCGCGCATGAAGGACCTGCTCGCGGCAGGCGATCCGGCGATGAGGCAGGTGCGCCAGTTCTCGGCGGAGGCGTACGCGGACCGCGCGGGGTTCGCCGCGGCCTTGCTCGACGAGCGCGAAATTCGCTATCTGCCGCCCGTCCCCGACGCCGACAAGTTCCTGTGCGCGGGGAAGAACTACCGCACGCACCTCGAGGAATTGAAGCGGAACGACCTGCTGACCGAGACGCCGCAGGAGCCGACCGGTTTCATCAAGCTCAACTCTGCCTTGAGCGGTCACAACGCCCGCGTCGCGCGGCCCGAGGGCATCGTCAGCCTCGACTACGAGCCCGAGCTGGTGTTCGTGATCGGCAAGCGCGCGCTGGGAGCCAAGAAGAAGGACGCTTTCGATTACGTCGCGGGGGTCACGATCCTGAACGATCTCACCTGCCGCGACCTGCAGAAGCGCGAGGTCGCTTCGGGCTCGCGCTTCTGGACTGCCAAGAACATCCCGGGCTTCGGACCTCTGGGGCCCGAGATCGTGACGATGGACGAGATCCGCGACCCCTACGATTTGTGGATGACCTGCTCCGTAAACGGCAAGGAGCGCATGCGCGTCAATACACGCGACCAGATCTGGAAGCTACCCGATCTGCTCGAGCATTTCTCGCGCTTCATCCCGATCGAGCCGGGCGACATGTTTGCAACCGGAGCCCCCGGCGGAGTCGCCGTGGGCAAGCCGAACGCGGCGGAATTGTTCTTGAAGCCCGGCGACGTGGTCGAATGCTCGATCGAGGGCGTGGCGACGCTGCGCACCTATATCGTTTCGCCCGGATTGGTCGAACGCCGTGGACGTGCAACATAATTCACCTCGGAGGAAGCCATGAAAGGAATCGTGATATCAGTACGCGGGTTCGGGCTGGCCGCGCTCGTCGCGTCGGCCCCGGCCGCGGCGCAGATGACCCTCAACGCGAGCTCTTGGGTTCCGCCCGGGCATCCGATCACCGCGACCATGCTCGTGCCGTTCTGCGCGGACATCGAGAAGGCGACCGCGGCTCGCGTGAAATGCAATATCCTGCCCAAGGCGCCCGTCGGGGCGGTGCAGACCTTCGACGGCGTCAAGGACGGCCTGATGGACCTATCGTTCGTCACGCACGGCTACACGCCGGGCCGCTTCGCGCTCACCGACGCGCCCGAGTTCCCGTTCATGGGCGACACCGCCGAGGTCACCGCGGTCGCCTACCAGCGCATCTACGAGCGCATGCTCGCCGGGGCGAACGAGCACAGGGACGTCGTGCTGCTTTCGGTATTCACCCACGGCCCCGGACAGATGTACAACACCAAGCACGCGATCAGCGCTCTCAAAGACCTCGACGGGCTGAAGATCCGCGTCGGCGGCGGCTTGGTGAACGAGATCACCAAGAACCTGGGTGCGGTGCCGATGCTCAAGCCCGCTCCCGAGAGCTACGAGCTCCTCTCCACCGGCGTCGCCGACGGCCTGTTCTTTCCCAAGGAGTCGCCGCTCTCCTTCAAGCTCGTGCCGCTGATCAAGCACGTCACCTACGTTCCGGGCGGCCTGTACAACGTGAGCTTCGCGTGGATCGCGAATCAGGCGAAGTGGAATCAGATCTCGGAAGCCGACCGCAAGGCGATTCAGCCGCTCCTCGGCGAGGCGCTCGCGCGCCGCTCGGGCCGGGCCTGGGACGCTGCCGATGCGAAAGGCGAGGCGGCGGTGCGTGAGGCCAAGATCCCGATCGTCATCGCGAGCGCCCAGTTCCGCGCCGAGATCAAGGCGAAGACCGAGCCGCTCGAGCGCGAGTGGATCGAGAAGAAGGCGGAACCCAAGGGCGTCGACGGAGAGGCGGTACTGAAGGCCCTGCGCGCCGAGATCGCCAGGCTTCAGAAGAAATAGTCGCCGAGCAGTCGCCGCGCCGCGAGTTCGCGTGAAATCCCGCCAGCCTCTCGACTGGTTCGACCGCGCGGTCGTGCCCGCGCTCGGCCATGTCGCCGCGGCGCTGATGCTGTGCCTGATGCTGCTCACCTGCGTCGACGTCGTCGGGCGCTATTTCCTCAACAAGCCCCTCACCGGAGGCTTCGAGCTCACCGAGGTTCTGCTCGCCTCGCTCATCTTCGCGGGCCTGCCGCTCGTGACCCTGCGCGGCGACCACATCACCGTCGATCTGTTCGATCCGGTGACGCCGGACTGGCTGTTCCGCATCCAGCACGTGCTCGCATCGCTCATCGGCGCGGCCTGCACCGGCTTTCTCTCCTGGCGCTTGTGGCTGCGCGCCGGAGCCCTCGACCGCGCGGGCGAGACCACCTCGCAGTTGCAGTTCAAGCTCGCCTGGCTCACCTATGCGATGGCCGTCCTCATGGCGCTCACCGCCGCAGCCCTCGTCGTGACGCTGTTTCGCCTGCCGCATCGCCACATTCCCGGCGAAGGCGAAGGGCCGCTCGTATGACCGAGGGACTGCTCGGGCTAGCGGCCTTCCTGCTGCTCGCTTTCCTGCGCGTCCCGATGGCCTTCGCCATGGGGATCGTGGGCTTCTTCGGCTTCGCCTTGAAGGTGAATTTCGGCGCGGCGGCCTCCATGATCGCGCAGACCACCTACGAGACGGGCCTCGCCTACACGCTGTCGGTGATCCCGCTCTTCATCCTGATGGGCAATTTCGTGGTGCGCGCGCGCATGTCCGAGGAGCTCTACCACGCCGCCTACACCTTTCTCGGCCACAGGCGCGGCGGCCTCGCCATGTCCACCATCGTCGCCTGCGCGGGTTTCGGGGCGATCTGCGGCTCCTCGATCGCCACCGCCGCGACCTTCGCCAAGGTGGCCTACCCTTCGATGCGCAAGTTCGGCTACAAGGACACGCTCGCTGCGGGCTCGATCGCCGCGGGCGGCACGCTCGGCATCCTGATCCCGCCTTCGGTGATCATGGTGATCTACGGCATCATGACCGAGACCAATATCGGCAAGCTCTTCGCGGCCGGCATTTTCCCGGGCATCGTGGCGACGCTGCTCCTCTGCCTTGCGGTGGCGTGGATGACCCGGCGCGATCCGCAGGCCGGCCCGCCGGGCGAGCGCAGCTCCTGGGCGGTGCGGCTCGAGGCGATCCGGCACGTCTGGCCGGTGGTTTTGCTGTTCCTCGCCGTGATCGGCGGGATCTACGCCGGCGTGTTCACCGCGACCGAGGGCGCGGGCATCGGCGCCGGGGGCGCGCTCGTGTTCGCCCTGGCGCGCCGCGCGCTCAGCTGGAGGACCTTCGTCGAGGTCCTGATCGAGAGCGTGCGCACCACTTCGATGTTGTTCATGATCCTGATCGGCGCGCTGATCTTCGCCAACTTCGTCAACTACACCACGCTGCCTTCGGACCTGAAGGGCTTCGTCACCCAGTTCGCGGTGCACCCGATTCTCGTAATCGTGGCGATCTGCGCGATCTACGTGGTGCTCGGCACGGCGATGGAGGAGCTCTCGATGATTCTGCTGACGGTTCCGCTTTTCTTCCCCGTGGTGACCGCGCTCGGCTTCGACCCCATCTGGTTCGGCATCATCATCGTGATCGTCGTGCAGATCGGGCTCATCAGCCCGCCGGTGGGGATGAACATCTTCGTCGTCAAGAGCCTGCTGCGCCACCTGACGATAGGCACGGTGTTTCGCGGCGTGCTCGCCTTCAACGTGGCGCTGGTCGCGCTGCTCGCGATCGTGGTGGCTTTCCCGCAGCTCGCCACCTGGCTGCCGGGGTTCATGAAATGATGGGCGCAATGGATCGACCCGAGCCGATCGAGAAGGCGAGCGTCGATGAGCTGCATGCCCTGCAGCTCGAGCGGCTTCGCTGGAGCCTCGATCACGCGTACGAGAAGGTGCCGCACTACCGAGGCGCCTTCGACGCGGCGGGCGTTCACCCCGGCGATCTGAAAGGGCTCGCGGACCTCGCAAGATTTCCGTTCACCACCAAGGCCGACCTGCGCGCCAACTATCCCTTCGGCATGTTCGCGGTGCCCATGGACAGAATCGTGCGCGTTCATGCCTCGAGCGGCACCACCGGCAAGCCCACCGTCGTTGGCTACACCAAGGAGGACATCGACACCTGGTCGGCGGTGATGGCGCGCTCGATCCGCGCCGCCGGAGGGCGGTCCACCGACATCGTTCACGTCGCCTACGGCTACGGCCTTTTCACCGGGGGCCTGGGCGCGCACTACGGCGCCGAGGCGCTGGGCGCGACCGTCGTTCCGGTGAGCGGCGGCATGACCGAGCGGCAGGTGCAGCTGATGCGCGATTTCAAGCCCGACATACTCATGTGCACGCCTTCGTACGCGCTGGTGATCGCCGACGAGTTCGCGCGCCAGGGCCTCGACCCGGCGCAGTGCTCGGCGCGCGTAGGGATCTTCGGCGCAGAGCCGTGGAGCGAGAGCATGCGAGACGAGATCGAGAAACGCCTCGGGCTCGCAGCGCTCAACCACTACGGCCTTTCCGAAGTCATCGGCCCAGGCGTGGCATCCGAACATCTGGAGACCCGGGACGGCCTGACCATCTGGGAAGACCACTTCTATCCGGAGATCATCGACCCGCAAAGCGGCGCCATTCTGCCCGAGGGCAAAGACGGCGAGCTGGTGATCACCTCGCTCACCAAGATCGGGATGCCGGTGATCCGCTTTCGCACGCGCGACCTCACGCGGCTCCTGCCCGGCACCGGGCGCGCCATGCGACGGATGGCGCGCGTCACCGGGCGCAGCGACGACATGCTGATCATCCGCGGCGTCAACGTGTTCCCTTCGCAGATCGAAGAGATTCTGCTGAAACAGCAGCGGCTCGCACCTTACTACGTGCTCGAAGTCCGCCGCGACGGACACTTGGACGATCTCGATGTGCTGGTCGAGCGCAGGGCGGAAATGCCGGCGGCGGCCAAAGCGGCCGTCGAGCAGGACGTCGAACGGAGCATCAAGGGATACATCGGGGTGAGCACCAAGGTGCACGTCGTCGAACCGGGCACCGTTCAGCGCTCGCAGGGCAAGGCGGTCCGCGTCATCGACAAGCGACCCAAAACTTGACGTCCACTGAAACATCCGCTCGAGAGCAATCGCCGCGCGACACGGGCGATTTTGCCGGCGACTGCGTCCGCTACTCGCGATACTGGGAAAGCAGCGCGGCGCTGCTCGCGCGCCTGCCCGCGAAGCCTTCGCGCAACGGGGAGCAGGTGCAGGCGGCCGAGCAAATCAAGCAGGCGGCGCGCGACGCGCGATCCCGCTTCCTCTCCGCCCACGCAGAAGGCCTCTACGACCGGCTCACGCAGAACCGCTCGCGCTTCATCCGCGTCGAGCATCTCGTATACGATGCGGCTATGCTCGTGCCGGGGCTCGTTCCGACGCGCGCGCAGGTCGCGGCCGAGTCCGCGCTCCTGCAACGCGACAAGGAAGGCCTGGAGATCGACCAGGGCATCTTCGTTTCCGCCGTGCTCGCGAATGCGCACGCCGGACGCCACCTCTGCCACGCGATGCTGCTGCCCCGCGCCGAGGCGATCGCCCGGCTGCCGGAGCTGAAAAAAAACGCCCGCGTCGATCTCGGTGCAGCGGAAGTCTTCCGCAAAGGCAAGGCCGCGCATGTGATCCAGAAGAACCCGCGCCACCTGAACGCCGAGGACGCGAGCACCCTCGACGCAGCCGAGATCGCCGTCGACCTCGCGATCCTCGATCCGCGCGCCCAGATCTGCGTGCTGCGCGGGGGCACCGTGCAAAGCGGCAAGTATCAGGGGCGCCGCGTGCTCGGTAGCGGCATCAACCTCACGCATCTGTACCACGGCAAGGTGCCGTTCATCTGGTACCTGCAACGCGACCTGGGGATCGTCAACAAGATCTACCGAGGTCTCGCGCGCCCGGACGCGATGCCGGACGACGTCGCCGGGACGACGCAGGAGAAACCCTGGATCGCGGTGGTGGAGGGATTCGCCATCGGCGGGCACTGCCAGTACCTGCTCGTCATGGACTACGTGCTCGCGGCGCACGACGCGTTCATGAGCCTGCCGGCGCGCAAGGAAGGCATCATCCCCGGCGCGGCCAACCTGCGCCTGCCGCGCTTCACCGGAGACCGCATCGCGCGCCAGGCGATCATGACCGAGCGCCGGTTCGAGTGCGACAGCGCCGAGGGGCGGCTGATCTGCGACGAGGTGGTCGAGCAGGCGGACATGGACGGCGCGATCGAGCGCGTCATCGAGAGGCTGACCGGTTCGGGCGTGGTCAGCACTAGCGCGAACCGGCGCGCTTTCCGCATCGCGCAGGAGCCTTTCGATCTGTTCCGGAATTATTTCGCCCTGTACGCGCTCGAGCAGGCCACCTGCCACTTCAGCCCGGCGCTGATCGCCAACCTCGAGAGCAACTGGAATGCGAAAAACCGCAGACTGGACTGAAGGGCGGCGCGCCCTCCGTCGGCGTTCCCCGGCCGGGAGTCAGTTGTCGCTGGAGCCGTTGTCCGACCAACGCCGGCGGGGTCCTGCATAGTCCTCCGGGGCGTCGGAGCTGATCTCGTCCTCGAGTTCGTCGAACTCATCCATCTGCCGGAGCAGCGATTGCAGGCGCAGCTCGGCGGCGGAATCCCGGTCGGCTTGGCTGGACAGGCGCTTGGCCACGCTGGACGCGCCTTCGTAGTCGCGCTTCGTCCTGATCGGCCGCGCGCGCCCGTTGACTTTTCTCCGCTTGGTCATGGCCACCCCTTTCCTGCCGGCCCCGATGGGCTCTTCGTCGTAAGTGTAGCCTTTTTCGGCGACGGCGAAGCGGAACAGGATTTCCGCGAGTGAGAGCGTCATGCGCTGCATCGCGAGGGTGTTGACAAGGATTTTCCCGGCGTCGAGCATAGTGGTAGCGCAGCTTACAACGGAAAAGGGGCAGTCGATGAAAAGCGTGGAGGAGAGGCGCAATTTTTATGTCGGCGCGGCGTTTGTGGCCGCGCTCCGGGTGACACCCTGATGCGGCGCGCCCGGGACGCGTTCGCGGGCCTCGCGTTACTTTTCTCCGCGGCCGGGGCGTTCTCCCAGGGATTTCCTTCGAAGCCGGTGCACATCGTGGTCCCGTTCCCGCCGGGCGGGGGCGCCGATACGCTCGCGCGCATCATGGAGCCGAAGCTCGCCGGGATCTGGGCGCAACCGATCGTGGTCGAGAACCGTCCCGGGGCGAGCGGCCACATCGGCGCGGATTTCGTCGCCAAGTCCGCGCCCGACGGCCACACTCTCCTCATGAGCTCGACCGCATCGCTCACGGAAAGAAACGTGGACCAGTTCGCGCCGGTGTCGCTCGTTTCGGCCTCGCCCTACATCGTCACCGCGAACCCGGGCGTCGCGGCTGCCGATATCCGCGGGCTGATCGCGCTCGCGAACGCGAACCCGGGGAAGCTCAGCTTCGGGTCCTCGGGCACGGGCGCGGCCTCGCATCTTTCGGCAGAACTCTTCAAAGCGATGGCAGGGGTCGACCTCCTGCACGTACCGTACAAGGGAACCGGGCAGGCGGTAACCGACTTGGTCGCCGGGCACGTGAACCTGATGTTCGCGCCCGCGCAGACGGTCATGCCATACGTCCAGGCGGGCAGGCTCAGGGCGCTCGCAGTGACCGGCGCGAGGCGCTCTGAGACCCTGCCGGACCTTCCGACCGTCGCCGAATCGGGATTGCCCGGATACGAAGCGGTCGGTTGGTTCGGCTTGCTCGCGCCGGCGGCGACGCCGAAGGGGACGGTGGCGAAGCTCTCCGCCGACGCGAACCGCGTGCTGGCCGAGCGCGAAGTGCGCGAGAAAATGCTCGGCCTCGGAGCCGATCCCGCGGGCAACACGCCGGAGGAGTTCGCGCGCTTCATACGCGGCGACCAGGCGAAGTGGTCCAAGCTGATGAAAGAGGCGGGGATTACGCCGGATTAAGGCCGGGTGAGCCGTCCGTGGGGGGGTTTGCGGCGCTGGCTCTGGCGCCGCTCCAGTGGCGCGCCCATGGTCTGTTCCGATCGATGGCGGCGATCCCCCGGCTGGCGCCGGTCGGTCACCCATGCGACGGCTTGCGACTCATTCTGAAAGTTGCGAAGAGTGATTCCCTGCTGGCGCGCGAGCAACGCGACGTAATCGTGAGACATTCCCAGCTCGACGGTATCGCCGAGGAGTGCGATCCGGTGCCCGGGATCCGATGCGAGCTTCTTGAAGGTCTCGAGGACGCCGTATCTTTCGACCGTGAACAGCGTTTTGGACGAGCGCACGTGCACGAGGATGCGTGAGCAACCGTGCTTGACGCTTTCGAAGACCACAGCACGAAGAAACCTTCTTGTTTCTTCAGCGGTTTCCCGTTCGAGCAAATCTGCCCTGAGATAACCGCGTTCCATCGCGATCTTGTACTGCATAGTCTCCGGGGCGCCCGTGCGGCTCCCCTCATCTCCATCCACCCCCCTTTGGGCCGTTGGGCTTCGGCCCGTCAGCAAAAACGGCAGCACATGACAGTAGTATTATTCGTTGACGATGTCCACTGCCCGCCCAAGGCGGGCGCGCGGCGCGTTGTCGGGACTCCCCGGCAAGGTGTCAACCGAGTTGGATTTTAACTCACGACCTACGTTGCAAAACGCGCGGGAACTCTGGTCTGATTGGACCATCTTCTTCGGCCGCCTCGCGCTCAGGAAAGACTAGAGTGAACGTCGTCGAGCGTTTCGCCGGGTTCGCGGAGGGCTATCGCGGGCAACCGCTCGCGCCGCAAGTGCTGCACCACGCGAAACGCGCCGTGATCGATTGGCATGCGGCGCTCGTTCCCGGGTCCGGAGTCCCGCCCGCGACGCTGCTGGAGCGGGCGCTGGCCGAAGAGATCGGCCGCGGCGAGGCCCGGCTCGCGCTCGGCAAGCGCGCAAGCGTGCGCGCGGCGGCGCTCGTCAACGGCGCGGCCGCGCACGCGCTCGAGGTGGACGACATTTTCCGCGAGGGCATCTATCATCCCGGCGCGCCGACCATCGCCGCGGCGCTCGCCGTCGCGCAATCGCTGCGCGCATCGGGCGAGCAGTTCCTGCGCGCGGTGGTCGTCGGCTACGAGATCTCCACCCGCATCGCCGCGGCCATGGGCCGCGCTCACTACAGGTACTGGCACAACACCGGCACCATCGGCTCCTTTGGCGCCGCGAGCGCCGCAGCCGAGCTGCTCGGCCTCGACGGCAAGCGCTTCGCCCATGCGCTCGCGACGGTCGCCACTTTCTCCGCAGGCCTGCAGCAGGCGTTTCGCGCGGATTCGATGTCCAAGCCCATGCACGCGGGACGCGCCGCGGAAGCCGGCGTCACCGCGGCCCTCGCCGCGGCCGAAGGTGTCACAGGCTCACTCGACATCATGGAGGGCGAAGCGGGTTTCGGCCGCGCGATGGGCGAGGGCCCGGACTGGGAGCGCGTGCTCGCCACGCTCGGCGAGAATTTCCACATCACGCAGATGACTTTCAAGAACCACGCCTGCTGCGGCCACGCCTTCGCCGCCATCGACGGGGCGCTCGCGCTCAAGGCGCGGATGGGCGTCGCCGCCGGGGAGATCGCGCGCGTTCGCGTCGGAGGCTACCGGGCGACGCTTGAGGTCGCGGGGATCGCGGACCCCGCGACTGCGGCCGAGGCGCGCTTCAGCACGCCTTACCTCGTCGCTACGGCGCTCACGCACGGCAGCGTCAGGCTCGCAGCGTTCGAGCCAGCCCGGCTCGAGGACCCCGCCACAAAGGCGCTCATGCGGTGCGTCGAGGTGGCCTTCGACCCAGAGCTCGATGCCGCGTTTCCGGCGCAGCGAGCGGCGCGCGTCGCGATCGAATCGCGCGACGGCCGTCGCGGCGAACACCTCCAGCCCACGCGCAAAGGAGACCCGGACATGCCGCTCTCCGACGCCGAGCTCGAGGACAAGTACCTCGAGCTCGCGTCGCCCGCTCTCGGAGAAGAACGCGCGCGCCGGCTGCTTGCGCGGTTGTGGCGGCTGGAAGGCGAACCGCACCTAGACCTATGAACCTCGCGCAGGCGCTATTTGCGCCCCGCGCCGTCGCCCTCGTCGGCGCCTCCGGGGACGCGGCGAAGAACAGCGCGCGTCCCTTGCGCTTCCTGCGCAAGCACGGCTACGCGGGACGCATCGTCCCGATCAACGCGTCGCGCAGCGAAGTGCTCGGCGAGCGGGCCTGGCGCAGTCTCGTCGAGGCGCCCGGTGCGATCGACCACGCCTTCATCATGACGCCGGGTGACTCGGTCGAGCGCGCGATCGAGGAGTGCGGTGCGCGCGGGGTGCCCCTGGCGACGATTTTCAGCGACGGCTTTGCAGACGCCGGCGCCGAAGGCGCGGCGCGGCAGGAGCGCCTCGTCGCACGCGCGAGAGCGCTCGGCGTGCGCGTGCTGGGCCCGAACAGCATGGGGCTCATCGACGTTCCCGGCCGCGTCGCGCTCACCGTCAATGCGGTGCTCGAGATGGACGCCTTGCCCGCGGGGACGACGAGCTTCGTGTCGCAGAGCGGAACCATGCTCGGCACCGTGCTCTCGCGCGGCGCGGCGCGGGGCCTGGGCTTCGCCAAGCTCGTCTCGGTCGGCAACGAGTCCGACCTCGCGATGGGGGAGCTGGTCGAGCTGCTCGCCGAAGATCCCGGCACCCAGGTGATCCTCTTGTTTCTCGAGACGATACGCGACGGCGCGAAGCTTGCCGCTGCCGCGCGCAAAGCCCACGCCGCGGGAAAACCCGTGGTCGCGTACAAGCTCGGCCGCTCGCAGCTCGGCGCCGCGCTCGCGCGCTCGCACACCGGCGCGCTCGCGGGCGAGGACGCGGCGCTGGACGCGTATTTCCGCGACTGCGGCATCCTGAGGGTCGATATGATCGAAACCCTTATCGAGATTGCGCCGCTCATCGCCGGGCGCACGCCGCCGGACCTCCGGCGCCCGGCACGCGTTGCGGTCGTGACCACAACGGGGGGTGGCGCCGCGAGCGTGGTGGATCGGCTGGGAATGTTCGGCATCGAGACGGTGGCGCCGAACTCCAAATCGCCGATCATCGATCTGACGATGACGGCGACCGCGGAGGAGTACACCGCCATGCTCGACAATCTGCTTGCGTCTCCGCAGTGCGACGGCGTGCTGGCGGTAGTCGGGTCTTCGGCGCAGTTCCATCCCCAGCTCGCGGTCGAGCCCATCGTGCGCTCGAAGAAGAGCGCCAAACCCCTCGCGGTCTTCCTCACGCCGCACGCGGAACGCTCTCTCGCGCTGCTCGCCGAGCGCGGGATCGCCGCCTTTCGCACGCCGGAAGCTTGCGCCGACGCGCTTGCCGCGACCTTCAGATGGCACTCACCCCGTACCCGCGCCGCAGCCGCATCCACCGAATGGCCGCCCGATTTGCCCCGGCGCGGGCCTCTCGACGAAGCGCAGGCGCTCAAGCTGTTCGCCTCCCTCGGAATCCCGGTGGTGGAGCACGCGATCGCGCGGCCTCCCGGCTATGCGCACGCCATTCCCTATCCGTTGGCGGCGAAGGCGCTTTCCGCCGGGCTCCTCCACAAGACCGACGCCGGAGCGGTACGTCTCGGCATCGCGGACGGACTTGAGCTCGATCGCGAGATCCGCGCGATGCTGGCGCGCATCCCCGCCGCCCACGACATATTGGTACAGAAAATGGAATCGGGTCTCGCCGAGGCGATCGTCGGCTACCGCGACGATCCGGTCGTCGGCCCGATCGCGCTCGTCGGGGCGGGGGGCACGCTCGCGGAAATTTACGGGGACTACGCGTTGCGCCTCGCGCCGGTGAGCGAGGAGGAGGCCGCAGTCATGATCGGGGAAGTGAAGGGCTTCGCGACCTTGCGCGGCTACCGCGGGCTGCCGCGCGGCGATGTGCGCGCGCTGGCGCAGGCCGTCGCCGCGCTCTCGCGCCTTGCGCTCATCGCCGGCCGGCCGGTCGCGGAAGGCGAGATCAATCCGCTGATCGTGAAACGCGAGGGCGTCGTTGCAGTCGACGGCCTCGTGGTGCTCAAGGAACAAGACTTTTCCCCTCCTCATTGAGGAGGGGTGCCGCCGAAGGCGGCGGGGTGGTACGGTAGCAAGGAGGGAAACGCAAGAGGGACGACCATGGATTTCCGCCTTACGCCCGAGCAGGAGCAGTTCCGCGAATCGGTGCGGCGCTTCGCCCAGAAGCACCTCGCCACGGGCGCGCGCGAGCGCGCGCATTCGCCCGATTATCCCTGGGACGTCGCCAAGCTTATGGCGGCGCAAGGGCTCCTAGGTATCACCGTCGCCGAGGCCGACGGCGGCCAGG
>Ga0209131_1000906_pt1 | contig 20654 bp, 18 predicted proteins | sample GraSoi_2013_40cm_FD_185826 | JGI IMG/M metagenome (GOLD analysis project Ga0209131, IMG submission 185826) | Grasslands soil microbial communities from the Angelo Coastal Reserve, California, USA - Sample 9_17_2013_40cm (SPAdes) (version 2) | ecosystem: Environmental > Terrestrial > Soil >... | reverse complement strand
ACAGCATATTGAGCCAAAGAAGGCCGCGGTCGGTGGTACGGACATACGTGAACACAGAATGGTGGGAAACCCAGTAGTAAGTAACGATCGCGAAACTCAACGCAAATATGCCTAGCCGCGGAGCCATCGCGAGGACGGCCGGCCCCAGAAGCGCCGGGTTCACTTGGGGCGGCTTGACGTCGAGAACTAAGAGTGTCAGCGCGACGGCGAAGACACCGTCACTTAGGGCTGTGAGCCGGCTCGGGTCCCCGGGGAAGACGGGAGACTCAGCATCATCTCTCATTGTTCCTCCTCCACCGGCTGCTTGTGCTTGGAAACCAATTGCGCCTGGGTATGCGGCGGCACGGGCGCGTAGTGCGAAAAATCGATCGAGTACGATCCCTGCCCGCCGGTGACCGACTTCAACCGCGTCTGGTAATCGGAAAGCTCCGATAGCGGCGCCATGCCCTTGATGGTGGTGAGCTCGCCGCCCGCCGAGTCGGTGCCGGTCACTTGCCCGCGCTTGCCGGACAGGTCCGAGGTCAGGTCGCCCATGAATTTGTCGGGGGCGGCGATTTCGATGTTGACGATGGGCTCGAGGACGATCGCTCCCGCCTTTGAAAACGCGTCGATGATGGCTTTGCGACCTGCCGAGACGAACGCGACTTCCTTGGAGTCGACCGCGTGGTGCTTGCCGTCGTATACGGTCACGCGGATGTCGTGGACCGGGTAGCCCGCGATGACACCCGAGTCCAGGGCCATGCGCACGCCCTTTTCCACCGCCGGGATAAAGGTGTTAGGGATCACTCCGCCTTTCACTTTGTCGACGAATTCGTAGCCCTTACCGCGGGGAAGGGGCTCGACGCGCAGGAACACCTCGCCGAACTGCCCGGCGCCGCCGGTCTGCTTCTTGTGGCGGCAATGGCCCTCGGCCAAGCGCGTGATGGTCTCGCGGTACGGGATCTTGGGCGGCTTGGTGGTGAGCTCCATCTTGTACTGCTGCAGCATCTTGTCGAGCTTGGCGCGCATGTGCAGGTCGCCCAGGCCCCGGATCACGGTTTCGTTGGTGGTCGCGTGGCGCTCGAGCTTGAAGCACGGGTCCTCCATCTCGAGCTTGTGCAGCACTTCGAACAGGCGCTGCTCGTCGCCTTTTTTCTTGGTCTCGACCGCGATGCCGTGCATAGGCACGGGGAATTCGAGCGGCCTGAGATGGATATGGTCCTCGTCGTGCGAGTCGTGCAGCACGCGGTCGAACTCGATCTCCTCGACCTTGGTCACCGCGCCGATGTCCCCGGGAACCAGAGCGTCGGCCTCCACGTAATCCTTGCCCTGCACGGTGAACAGGTGCCCGACCTTGAAGGGGCGCCGGCCGTCGCCGACGAAGAGCTGCGTGTTCGGAGTGATCGTTCCCTGGTGCACGCGGAAGATCCCCACCTTGCCGACGAAGGGGTCGACGATCACCTTGAAGACGTGCGCGAGCACGTGCGCCTTGGGGCCGGGCACGGCGTAGAACTCCTGCGCGTCCGCCCCCTCGCCCTTCAAAAACGGCGGCGCGTTGCCCTCGGTCGCGTTCGGCGCGAGGTTCGCGAAGACGTCGAGGAGCGCGGCGACGCCCGCGCCGTTCCTGGCCGAGCTGAAGCACACCGGGATCAAGTGCCCTTCGCGCAGCGCTTTTTCGAAGGGCGCGTGCAGCTGCTCGGGCGCCACCTCGCCCTGCTCGAGGTACTTCTCCATCAGCGCTTCGTCCACTTCCACCACCTGGTCGACGAGCGCAGCGTGCGCTTCCTTGACGGAAGAAAAATCGGCTTCGCCGTCGGGATTGAAGAAGCAGTCCACCACGTCGGTGCCGCCTTTCGCGGGCAGGTTGATCGGCAGGCATTCCCTCCCGACCGCCTGCTGGATTCTGGCGAGGATCGCTGGAAGATCGGCGTTCTCGGCGTCGATGCGGTTGATCACGATCATGCGGCACAGGTTCCGCTTCGCCGCCCACTTGAGCATGCGGTCGGTGGCGAGCTGGATCCCGGTCTCGGCGTTCACCACGACCACCGCGGTCTCGACCGCGGCGAGCGCACCGATCGCCTGTCCCATGAAGTCGGGCGACCCGGGCGTATCGATCAGGTGGATGTGGACGTTCTTCCAGGCGAAGTTGACCAAGGCGGAATTGAGCGAATGCCTGTACTCCTTTTCCAGCGGATCGAAATCGCAGATCGTGTTGCCCTTCTCGACGCTGCCGGCCGAGGCGATCGCCCCGGCCTTGGCGAGCAGCGCCTCCGCGAGCGTGGTTTTGCCCGCGCCGGTGTGGCCCACCAGCGCTACAGTACGAATGGATTCCGTCGAATACTTGGACATGCGGACTTTCCTCCCGGATGAGCCGAACGGCTGCGCCCCTACTACTCTACCCGCGCCGCAAAGAGGTCGTCAAAGCGGGCTCCGTCAAAACCGCCCGCCGGAGCCGAACATGCCGATCGCGAAGCGCGCCAGGCCGTAGCCGATCCACATGGGTATGCGCCGCGAGAGAGGCTGCCTGAACCAGCGTGTCTTCGCTACCACGCGCGCGCCCTGCTCGATGTCGGCGCGGAGCTTGGCGCGGAGCTCGGCGGCGAAGCGGCGGTCCTCGGCCACCACGTTCGCCTCGCGCGCGAGCATCAGGCTGAACGGATCGATGTTCGAGGACCCCACCGTCGCCCAATGGCCGTCGACGACCGCGACCTTGGCGTGCATGAAGCTCCGGTGGTACTCGTAGATCTCCACGCCCGCCTCGAGCAGCGGGCCGTAGAGCGCGTGCGAAGCGTAGTGCAGCAGCACGTACTCGACGCGCCCCTGGAGGAGCAGCACCACGCGCACGCGCCGCGCCGCGGCGCCGGTGAGCGCCCGGCGAAAGCGCCTGCCGGGAAAGAAGTAGGCGCTCGCGATGATGATCTCCTCGTGCGCGGACCCGATCGCCGCGAGATAGGCGTCCTCGATGTCGCGGCGGTGGCGGAGGTTGTCGCGCACGACGAGCGCCGCGCGCTGGCTGCCCGCGCGCGTCACGTGCGGCGGGACCGGGTGGCTGACGCGCCAAGCGTGCTTGAGCCTCGCCATCGCGATGCGGTTCCACAGCCGCACCGCGGCTTCCCGGACCGGGGCGAGCAGCGGCCCCTCGATCTTCACGGCGTAGTCGTAGCGCGGCGGGACCTGCCGCGGAGTGTCCATGTCGTCGATGATGTTGATGCCGCCGACGAACGCGACGCGCCCGTCCGCCACCGCGATCTTGCGGTGCATGCGCCGCAGCCGGTCGCGCCGGAAGGGGAAGCGCCAGACCTCGGGACGGAACACCAGCAGCCGCGCGCCGGAATCGCGCAGCTGGCGCACGAACTCCTCGGGCATGTCCCTTGCGCCGAAGCCGTCGACGAGCAGGTGCACCGCGGCGCCGCGGGAGGCGGCTTCGCAAAGGGCGCGCGTGATGCGCCGCCCGGTGGCGTCGCCGGCGTAGATGTAGGTCTCGAGGAAGACCTCGCGCTGCGCCTCGCGGATCGCGGCCTCGAGCGCGGGGAAATACTCCACGCCCGAACGCAGCAGCGTCAGGCGGTTGCCGGGCAGGAACTCGGCCGCCACCCGATGTCTTTACTCGAGCTGCAAATGCGCAGAGAGCGCGGCGTGGTCGGACAGGCGCCGCCACATTGGCCCGTGGTGCACGTGCGTGTGGCGCACGCGGAATCCGCGCACGTAGATGCGGTCCAGGCGCAGCATCGGGAAAGAGCTCGGGAAGGTGCGCACCGGCTTGCCGCGGTGGTCGCGGCAGGCCTCCTCCAGGCCCAGGTCCAGCTCGAGGCGCTTGCCGGCGCGATTGCGCCAGTCGTTGAAGTCGCCCGCGACGACGACCGGCGCGTCGTGGGGCACCTCGCGATTGAGGCGCTCGATGATCGCGCCGACCTGGTGGCGGCGGCCCCGCTCGTGCAGCGCGAGGTGCACGCAGATGCAGTGCAGCCGCTGCGCCATCTCCGGCAGCTCGATCTCGCAGTGAAGCATGCCGCGACGCTCCAGGGCATGGTGCGAGACGTCCTCGTTCTCGGCGCGCAGGATCGGGTAGCGGCTGAGGATGGCGTTGCCGTGGTGGCCGTGGTCGTAGACGGCGTTGCGCCCGTAGGCGAAGTCCGGCCACACCTGGTCGGCGAGAAATTCGTACTGCGGCTCGTCGGGCCAGTCCTCGAAACGCGCGGCGTGGCGGCTGTGCTGCCCCTGCACTTCCTGGAGGAAGATGATGTCCGCGCCGAGGAGCTGCAGATGATCGCGCAACTCGTGGATCATCATGCGGCGGTTGAACTGCGAAAAGCCCTTGTGGATGTTGTAGGTGGAGACGTGTAAATTCACGCTGGAGAGTGTGCGCTTTGAGGTGGAAGCACGCCGGCCGGAAGGGTCGAAGTCGCATCCATCATAACAGCCCCCGCCCGGTTCAAAGGGGGCCCCGTAATACGGCAGTTGGAAAAAATCGGTTTTTGGTCTATCCTTGCGCCGCTTCCGGGGTCGTACCCCCGGTAATTTTTCACATTCCTGAGGAGTGCAGCACGAGCGATACCAGGTAGGTTGTGGTCGGGATCAGGCGAGTAGGGGGAGGGCGTTTCGGGCGAAAGCCCGATGCGTCCCGGCAGATGGAGCAGCCTGGCAGGTTTTAAGCCGAAACAAGAAGCAGTGGAAGTACTTTTCCCACCCACGAAAGGACGCTCACTATGAAAAAGCTTCTCATCGCAACAGCAGTCTCCGCCGCGCTCGCGGCGCCCACGGTGGCGCTCGCCCAGGCGGCCAGGGCCCCCACGCTCGGGCAAGTGCTCGACGCCTCGGGAATCAGCGTGAACGGGTACATCGATGCGGGGTATTCGCGCGCGGACAGGAACATCGAAGTCGGGGTCAATGGTACTACTACCGCTCCGACTAACTTTCCGCCGCGGGTCTTCGACAACCAGAACAACTCGTTCGCGCTGCATCAGCTCGGGCTCAGCGTTTCCAAGCTGCCGAAAGAGGGTTTCGGGGGCCTGGTCAATTTCACCGTCGGCAGCGACGCCCAGGTGATCCATTCCTTCCCCGATACGAGCGCATCCGTGTTCGACGTCACACAGGCCTACGCGCAATATGCGAGCGGGCCGATGACTTTGATCGCGGGCAAGTTCGCCACGCTGCATGGGACCGAGGTGATCTGGAGCCCGAGCAACACCAACATCTCGCGCTCGATCCTGTTCGGCGCGGTACCCTTCACCCACACCGGGGTGCGCGGGACCTGGGCATTGAGCGACACGGTCAGCCTCATCGCAGGGGTCAACAACGGTTGGGACCAGCTCACGGACCGGAACCGCGAGAAGACGATCGAGCTCGGCGCGACGCTCAACCCCATCAAACCGCTGAACATCTCCATCTCGGGCTACTCGGGCAAAGAGCCGGCGCCGTTGCCGACATCCGCGAGCAGCGGCACCCGCACCAGCATCAACGTGGTCGGGTCCTACAGCATCAGCGATGCCCTCAACGTGGGCGCGGAAGTGCTCAACGTCGACCAAGACATCCCGGGTGCCGGCGGAAGCACGACCAGCGCGAAGTACAGCGGCGCGGCCCTCTACGGCAGCTACATGTTCACGCGCAGGATCCGGGGCGCGCTGCGTGTCGAGAACTTCGACGACAAGAACGGCTTGCACTTCGGCGTTGCCGGCACGAAGTACCGGGAGGTGACCGCCACGGGCGCCTACCTGGCCGCCGACAACTTCGAGGCGCGCGCCGAGCTTCGCCGGGACCAGGCGAGCAACGCGGTCTACAGGGACTTCGACGGCACGCTCAACAAGAGCCTGATGACCATCGCGATACAGGGTCTCTACAAGTTCTGACCCGCCGGAAGGGCGGCGAGGCGAGTTGCAAGCGCGCGCAGGCCGGGGGACCTCTCAGTCCTTCGGCCGGCCGCGCGCGAGCGCGTCGCGCCGCACGATCTCCTCGACCATGGCGCGGAAGCGGCGCTCGACGACCCTGCGCACCATCGGCATGCCGAATAGCGGTGGCACGGAGAATTCCGGTATGAAGCGCCCGGTGTAGTCGAGCTTGACCCCCGCATCCGACGTCTCGAGCTCGTAGCGGGTCTGCAGATCCCGGATGTTTCCGGCGATGCGGCGCGCGTCGATCCGCCGCTGCGGCTGCTCGAGCACTTCGAGGGTCACGTCGACGGGCTGCCTGTAGAAGAAGAATCCGAACTCCCCCCTTTGCTCCACCAGGACGCGGTCGCCGTCGCGCGACACAACGCGCGAGCTTTTCATGTCCGGAATGAATTGCGCGAGATGATCGTAGTCCGAAAGCACTTCCCAGGCGATGCGCGCATCCACCTGCATCCGGGCCGACGCGTTGACCGTGATGTATTCGCCCTTGCGCTCGATCGCGAAGTCGATTTCCTGCGCCCAGGCACGGGGCGGCAGGCTCTGCGCGGCGGCGAGCGCGGAGGCCGCGATCAGGACGGCCGGTCGGCCGACTCGGCTTGTAAGGGACATGCCGACAGCATGCCGCAGCGGCATATCGCGCCGCAAGCCTCGCGGACTTACCCTGACCTGACGCCTTGCCTTTGCGGCAGGGCGAGGATCGCGTCGCGGTTGGTCCAGGAGATCGTGAGCGCCGCCGCCTCGCGATGCGGCAGCCACTTGAAGCTCAGGTGCTCGGCCGGGTCGAGCGTCACGGGAAGCGGCCCGGGCACCGAGAGGCTGAAGACGTGCTCGACGTTGTGCGTGACTCCCGGCGCGTAGCGGCTCCGGTGCTTCTTGAAGATCTCGAAGCGGTTCTCGACGCCCCAGTCGCGCAGATCGTAGCGGGTCGCGTCCAGACCGGTCTCCTCGCGCACCTCGCGGATCGCCGCATCGCGCAGCGGCTCGGCCTCATGGGCGAGGCTGCCCGTCACCGACTGCCAGAAGCCCTTCCAGCCGGCGCGCTCCATCATCAGCACCTGCAGGTCCGGCGTGTGGATCACCACGAGGACCGAACGGGGGATTTTGTAAGCAGTAGTCATGGGGCGACGGGCCGGGAATAATAGTGCAAAGGAGGAAACCATGAACGGCAGGATCGCGCGGGGACTCGCGCTCGCCGTCGCCGCGGCGGCGCTCGCCGGCGCCGCTCGCGCCCAGGACGGATGGCCGTCGCGCCCGGTGCGCCTCATCTCGACCTCGGTCGCCGGGGGCAACATCGACGTCATGTGCCGCATCATCGCGGAGAAGCTTTCGGCTCGCCTGGGACAGCCGGTCGTGGTGGACAACAAGCCGGGCGCCGCGACCGTGCTCGGCACGGCCGAGGCCGCAAGAGCGCAGCCCGACGGCTACACCTTCCTCGTCACCATCATGAGCTCGATGGTGGGAAACCGCGTGCTGCGCGCGAATCTCCCCTACGATCCGGTGAAGGACTTCGAGCCCGTGACCCAGATCAGCACCGGCAACGTGCTCCTCATCGGGCCGGCGAGCGCGCCCTACCAGGACCTGAAGGGCTTCGTCGAATGGGCGAAGAAGCTCGGGCGGCCGGTGAGCTACGGGTCGATCGGCGTGGGCACCTCGCTGCACCTCTTCGGAGTGATCCTGGAAAAGGAATACGGAGTGCCGCTCAATCACGTCCCCTACAAGGGCGAGGTGCAGGCCACCGCCGACGTGATGAACGGGGCACTGGACGTGGCCTGGGTGAGCATCCTGATCGCAAAACCCCTGGCCGCCGCCGGACGGGTCCGCGCGCTCGCGATCACCGGGCCGAAACGCTTCGTCGCTTGGCCGGAGCTTCAGACCTTCGCCGAGCAGGGCTTCCCCGGATTCGAGATGCCGGTCTGGGGCGGCGCCTACCTGCCGGCGGGAACGCCCAAGCCCATCGTCGAGCGGCTCTCGCGCGAGATCGTCCTCGTGCTGAGAATGCCCGAGGTCTCGGAGCGCCTGATCGCGATGGGGCAGCTGCCGATCGGCAACACGCCCGAGGAGTTCGCCGAGAATTACCGGCGCGATTTCCCGCGCTGGGAGGCGCTCATCAAGGCTTCCGGCGCAAAGGCGGAATGATGCTGAGCGCGGAAAAAAACCGGACGCTGACGCAGGTCGGCGCGGGAACGCCGATGGGGGAGCTCTTGCGCCGCTACTGGCAGCCGGTCGCTGCGGTGAGCGACTTGCAGACGAACGCGATCAAGCCGGTGCGCATCATGGGCGAGGACCTGGTGATTTACAGGGACCTCTCGGGCACCTACGGGCTGATCGCGCGGCATTGCAGGCACCGCGCGGCGGACCTCGCTTACGGTTACGTCGAGCAATGCGGGCTGCGCTGCCACTACCACGGCTGGGTGTACGACGAGGGCGGCCGGTGCATAGCGCAGCCGTTCGAGGAGAAATTCGATCCGCAGGGACGGCTTAAGAAAAGAATCCGCACTGCGGCCTATCCGGTGCAGGCCAAGGCCGGGCTTCTCTGGGCTTATCTCGGCCCGCAACCGGCGCCGCTCCTGCCCGACTGGGAGCCGTTCTCCTGGAAGAACGGTTTCGTGCAGATCGTGTTCGCTGAAGTGCCGTGCAACTGGCTCCAGTGCCAGGAGAACTCGATCGATCCGGTGCATTTCGAATGGATGCACGAGAACTGGAGCCTGCGCTTGAAGGGCGGCAGCGGCCCCTACGCGCCGGCGCATCTGAAGATCGGCTTCGACGAATTCGATTTCGGCTTCGTCTACAAGCGCGTGCGCGAAGGCTCGGACGAAGCCGATCCGCTGTGGACGGTCGGCCGCGTGTGCCTGTGGCCGAACGGGTTTTTTCTCGGCGAGCACTTCGAGTGGCGCGTTCCGATGGACGACGAGAACACGCTCTCGGTCACCTGGTCCTTCATCCGCGTGCCGAAGGAAGCCGAGCCCTACGAGCAGAAAAGCATCCCGGCGTGGACCGCGCCGATCAGGGACCCGCAGACCGGGCGCTGGATCACCAGTCACGTCATCAACCAGGACATCGTCGCCTGGGTCGGCCAGGGACGCATCGCCGACCGTACGAAGGAGAACCTCGGCGCGAGCGACCGCGGGATCTCGCTCATCCGCAAGCAGCTTTTCAAGGATATAGCCGCCGTTTCGGACGGCAAGGACCCGAAAGGCCTGATCCGCGACTCCAAGGCGAACCGGCGCATCGAGCTCCCCAACATCGGCAGAAAGCTCTACACCGAGGGCATGACGCTGGCGCAGTACCGAGAACACCCGTTCTGGAGCAGGCTGCTCCAGGACTTCAGATGGCACTACGGCCAGCCCGCAGAAGTCAGGCGCGAATTCCGGCGGGCGATGGGATTGGAGGTCGAGGGCGGCTGAAGGCGATTCACGCCGCAGGCATGTCCGGCCAGCCGGATTTCCAGCCGTCCGGCCCGGCGATGAGAGTCCAGAAGGGCTTGCCCTGGCCGCGCCAGTGCTCGGCCGCCGCGTCCATGGCGTCCAGCGCTTCAGTCGCCTCGTGGCCGTGGCCGCCGCAGAAGTGCTTGCTTTTCTCGAGGATCACCACCCAGCCTTTAGCAGAAAGCCACGACAGGTCTTTCAGGCCGCCGGCAAAGGCGTTCCAGTCGGCGGTGAGCCTATCGGGAAAGCGAAGCGCCCGCGACACCTCGGCGAGGAAATCCTCCTTGTCGTGCGCGTGGTGGATATCCACGTAGATCACCATCAGCCCTGCCGCGGCCGCCGCGCCCGCGAGCTCGCGCGCGTCGGCGGAAAGCTGGAACACGCCCGCCTTCGCCGCGTCCTTGATCCATTCGGCCTTCATGCGTTCAATTCTCCGCCTTGCGCAGGCGGATATGCAGCTCGCGCAGCTGCTTCTCGTCCACGGGCGACGGCGCGTGCGTGAGCAGGTCCTGCGCGCGCTGAGTCTTTGGAAAGGCGATGACGTCGCGGATGGACTCGGCACCGGCCATCATGGCGACGATCCGGTCCAGGCCGAAGGCGATGCCCCCGTGCGGCGGCGCGCCGTATTGCAGCGCCTCGAGCAGAAATCCGAACTTCTGCTTCGCTTCCTCGGGCCCGATCGAAAGCGCGCGGAACACCTTGGATTGAACTTCCTCGCGGTGGATGCGCACCGAGCCCCCGCCGATCTCCGAGCCGTTCAGCACCATGTCGTAGGCCTTGGCGAGCGCCCCGCCGGGATCGCCCGCGAGGCGGTCCTCGTGGCCGTCCTTGGGCGCGGTGAACGGGTGATGCATCGCGTTCCAGTGCTTTGCCTCCTCGTCGTACTCGAACATCGGGAAATCCACCACCCACAGCGGCTTCCAGCCGCTTCCCGCGTAGCCCTTCTCATGGCCGATTTTCACGCGCAGCGCGCCGAGCGCGTCGTTGACCACCTTGATCTTTCCCGCCCCGAAGAACATCAGGTCGCCGCTTTTCGCACCCGAGAGGTGGACGACGGCTTTCAGCGCCCCGTCTGAAAGATTCTTCACGATCGGGGACTGCATTCCCTCCCTGCCCTTCGCAATGTCGTTGAACTTGATCCAGGCGAGACCCTTCGCGCCGTAGATGCCGACGAATTCCGTGTAGGCGTCGATCTCCCCGCGCGTGAGCTCCCCGCCCTTGGGAACCAGGAGACCGGCCACGCGGTGCGCGGGCGTGTTTGCCGGCCCGGAAAACACCTTGAACTCGACCGGCTTCATCACTTCGGTCAGCTCGGTGAGCTTCAAGGGCACACGCAGATCCGGCTTGTCCGAGCCGTACTCGCGCGTCGCGTCCGCGTAGCTCATGACCGGGAAAGGATCCGGCAGCACGACCCCCAGCACTTCCCCGAACACGGCGCGGATCAAGCCCTCGAATATCGCGCGTATCTCCGTCTCGTCGAGGAACGAGGTCTCGCAGTCGATCTGGGTGAATTCGGGCTGGCGGTCGGCGCGCAGATCCTCGTCGCGGAAGCACTTGGTGATCTGGTAGTAACGGTCGAAGCCCGCGATCATGAGGAGCTGCTTGAACAGCTGCGGCGACTGCGGCAGCGCGAAGAACTCGCCGGGGCTCACGCGCGAAGGCACGAGGTAGTCGCGTGCGCCCTCCGGCGTCGAGCGCGTGAGCATCGGCGTCTCGATGTCGATGAAACCGCGCTCGTCGAGATATCTTCGCACGGCCATCGACGTGCGGTAGCGCAGCTTGAGGTTCTTCTGCATCGTCTCGCGGCGCAGATCGATGACGCGGTGGGTGAGGCGCACGGTCTCCGAAAGATTCTCTTCGTCGAGCTGGAAGGGCGGCGTGAGCGAGGGGTTGAGGATCTCGATATCGTGCGCGAGCACCTCGACTTCGCCCGAAGCGATATTGGGATTGATCGTGCCTTGCGGGCGGCGGCGCACCACACCGGTCACTTTCAGCACGAATTCGCTGCGGATGCGCTCGGCCGTCGCGAAGCTCGCCTTGCGGTCGGGGTCGGACACCACCTGCGCGAGGCCTTCGCGGTCGCGCAGGTCGATGAAAATCACCCCGCCGTGGTCGCGGCGGCGATGCGCCCAGCCTGCGAGCTTTACGGTTTGTCCTAGGAGCGCGGCGGTCAGCTTGCCGCAATAGTGGGTGCGCATGGGGGGCGGAGTATAGCAAACCGATCCTATTTCCCGAGCGGAAATTCCCCTCCGCCTCAGCGTTCCCGCGGCGCGACGCCGCCGAGCACCATCGCATTGAGAAGCGACAGCGCGCAGCCCAAAGTCACGGTGAGCCCGATCGCCGACAGAACCGGGATGCGCGACGTCGCAAGGCACCCAAACGCAGCGAATGTGGTGAGAAAACACACCGACAAGGCAAGCGAAGTGCCGTGCTCGCTGCCGGTTCCGGGTTCAGCCTGATTGAAGAACAGCGCGTAGTTGAGACCGATCCCGAGAACGAGCAAAAGCGAAACCAGGTGGAACAGCGATAAACCGATCCCGAGCAGCGTGAGGCAGGCGACCGTCATTGCGATGGCCGCGTAGACCGGCAGCATGACCCGCAGCGCCTTGCGCACGCTGCGCAGCCCGACGTACAGCAGCAAGGCGATCGCGAGCGCACCCAAGCCCGCGAGCGCAAGGGCCTGGGCGCGGTAGCCGCCGATCAGCCGGTCCGATTCGGCCTTGAGGTCGAGGAAGCTCGCGCGCGTGTCCTCCGGCAGCCGCTCGGCAAGCGAGCGCAGCCGAGCCGGGTCGCGCATGCCTCGCAGGGGAACCAGCGCGTGCCATTCGCCGTCTCGCGTGGCGAGCAGCGATTGCACCTTGAGGTCGAGCCCGGTGCCGCGCAGGTCCTCGATCGTGAGCAGGGGCCCGCGCCGCGCCGCTTCCACGTCGCGCTCGAACGGCGCAAAGGCGTCTGCGCGATATGGCAAGCCGCGCAGCGCGCGCTCGAGCGCGCGGTGCAGGTCTCGCGCTTCGGGCAGCGCGGCGCGCCGAAGGGCCTGGGTCTTCGCACTCGGCAAATAGCGCGCGGCCAGATCGAAGCCTTCCAGCACGCCCTCGCCCACCCAGCGCTGCAGAGCGAGCGTCAGCCGCTCGCTTTTTTCGAGCACCGCCTCGCGGCTCGCGGCCGTTGCGATCAGGAGATAGCCCACGTCGGGCGCGCGCAGATCGGTGCTCAGCCGCTGGTGCAGGTCGCGCGCCGATTCGGGCAGCGGACTCAGATGTCCGAGGTCGTCGTCCCAGATCCGGTCGTGGCGCGCGAAGATGAAGGCGAGCGCCGCGACGAGCAGCACCCAGGCGATCCACGCCGCGCGCCGCATCGCGAACCCGGTGCGAACCAGGTTGAAGGGAAGCGTGCGCGGCGACGGCGCTCCCCGGCCCGGCGCGAGTGCCGGCAGGACCCAGCGCGTCACCAGGCCCGCCGAGAGCACCCCGACCATCGACAGAACGCCGAGCTGCGACAGGCCCTGGAGACTGGAGAGCAAGAGCGCGAGCGAGCCGAACACGGTGGTGAGCACGGCCAGGCGCAAGGTCGGCCAGACTCGGGCCAGGACTTCGAGGACCGATTCGCCCGGTTTCCGCTGCGTGAAGACATAGGACGGGTAATCGACAGCCTCGCCGATCACGGTCGCGCCGAAGGCGAGCGTGATCCCGTGAACGGTGCCGAACAGCACGCCCACCGCCGCGACTCCCACGAGCAGGCCCGTCAGCACCGGAAGCGCGGAGAGCGCCACGGGGCCGGGTGACCGGTATACGAGGACCAGTATCAGGAGGACCAGCGAGCCCGCCACGCCCGTGAGCCAGCGGGTGTCATGCTCGATCGCGGCACGCGTGCGCGCCGCAAACACGCCCGGCCCGCTGACCAACACGCGATATTCGGGACCCGTCCCGATACCTCGAAAAGCGCTCATCACGGCGTCAGCCGCGTCCTGCTGGCGCTGGGCATCCATTCCGGAGGCTGCGGTCTGCGCAAGAACGAGCGCGCGAGCGCCGTCTCCCGAGAACCAGACGCCGTGCCGCGAGGCCGGCGCGCCCTGACCCGCGGTTTCGGCGAGACTGCGCAATTCGCCCGTCGGATCGCGCGCGATCATCGCTTTGAACGCCGTTCCTTCGAGCGATGCAAGCCGTTCGAGGTCTTCGCGCAGCGCGCGGGCGAGCGATTGCTCGCCGAAGCGCTCGGCGCTCACCGTCGGGCTCAGCAGGTAGCGATGCCGCAATCCCAGCTCGCGCGCCCCTTGAGTGAATTCCGCGGCGCCGTTCGTGACGTAGTCGAAGCGCCGGTCGGCTGCGAGCGCGCGGGCGAGTTCGCGGGAGAGGCGCGCGAGCTCGGGCGGCGCGCCGCCTTCGATCGCGATCAGCATGGTGCGAGAGGCTACGCCTTCGCGCAGCTGCTCGACGAGGAGCCGCTCCAGGCGGCCGCTGGAGGCGGGAAGGAAGGCCGTCAAATCGGCGGTGAAAGCCACGTGGCGCGCGGTCCACCAGGCGCTCGCCGCGACGATCGCGAGCCAGGCGATGAGCGTCGTGCGGCTATGGAGACTCACGGGATTCTTGGTGGATGGTCATCACCGATCCGTCTCCGCCCGGCTCCAGGATTTCCATGCGCGCGATGCGCGAGCCCGAGCCGGCGATGGCTATCGTTTTCACGACCCCCGCGATCTCGACTTCCCTCGGCGTGAGCGCCAGCGTCCAGCGCTGCCTGGTGCCTTCCACCCTCACGGCATAGAGCCGCTCCAACTCTATGCCGTCGCCGGCGAGCGTTGCGCGCAGGCTCTCGACGAGCGCCGCGACGAGCGGCGCGTTCTGCAGCGAGATGCGCCGCGTCTTGCCCTCGCGCTCGACGGAGAGCCGGTCGCCGTCCACGCGTATCACTTCATCGAACGGCTGGGTCTGGTGCCTCTCGATCCGAGCGGGACGCTCGTAGAACAAGGTGCCGGAGAGGCGCAGCGGCTTTTGCAGCATCGCGACGCGCTTCACTTCGGAATATCGGGCCCGGCTCGTCTGCACCTGAGCGAGCTCGCCCATCAGCCGGGCGAAGTCCCAAGGCTCCTCCTGCGCCGCAGCCGGCGCCGAAGCAAGGAGCACCACGGCCGCCGCGCGCACGACCCTAGCGCGGAGACCCGTTCCAGAAATCATAGAAATTGAACCAGTTGTAGGGCGCCCTGCGGCAGAAATGCTCGAGGCGCTCGGCGTAGCGCTGAGCCCATTCGCGGACCCACGCGGCCCGCTCGGCGCGGCCCGCGTTGGGCTCTTCGCAGAACGGCTCGAGGTGGATGACGTAGCGCCTGCCGCCCTCGTACAAGCCGGCGACCCAGTACACCGGCACGCGCAGGCTGAGCGCGAGCCGCAGCGGTCCCTGGGGAAAGACGGCATCACGCCCGAAGAACCGGCACGTGACCGTCTTCTCGGAGCCGGCCGAGCGGTCGCCGAGCATGCCGACGAGCTCGCCGCGCGAGAGGCATTCCGCGATCCGCAACATGGTGTCCACCTCGCCGGACACGATGATGCGCTCGCGCAGCGCCGGGTCGCGCCGGGCATTCAACACCTCGGTGATGTTCGCGGCGTTTTCTTCGTACATCACCGCGCTGACGGGCAAGCGGTGCGCAGGCGCGAGCGTGCGCAGCAGCTCGAAACTGCCCAGGTGCGCTCCGAGCAGAAGGCAGCCTCGCCCCTTGGCGAGCGTGCGGCGCAGAGGCTCGATTCCCTCCACCTCGATATCGAAGCGGCCGAACCGGCCGTCGACGAAATACACGCGGTCGAGAACCGTCGTGGCGAAGGTGAAGAAATGCCGCCACTGGTCGGCCAGGCGCGGCGAGCGGCCGAGGGCGAGCGCGAGGTATTCGCGCGAGGTGCTGCGCCCGCGCGGCGAGAAAAGCAGGAAGTAGGCGCAAATCGGATACAGCAGCAGGCTCGCGACGCGACGCCCGCAACGCAAAGCGAGCCACTTCATGAACCACGTTGCGCTGCGGCTCCCCCGCTCACCGCGCTCGAGCCAGGGCGCCTTCGAGGGGGCGTTCACTTGCGCGCGGTCCTGCGCGGGGCGAGCCTGCCCGCGCGGGCCACGGTTCGAACCACGTCGAAGAGCGGGCGGTGCTCATGATGCCGATAGCGCACGCGCCGGAAGACGTACTCGCCGACGAACAGAACGCCCACCAGGAGATAGTCGATCCCGTTCGCGAACACCGACCAGATTTCGGCCGGCGCCAGCACCGCGAGAGCCGCAGCCACCGCCGCCATGCCCACGAAAAAGGCCGTCCACATGATCGTCGACCATCGCGTATAGCGCGCGAGATCCGGGGGAACCTCCGTTCCGCGCACCAGGCGGGCGAACCAAGTGATCATCGGCTCCTCGCCCGGCGCCAGGGTCCTTCCGAACCAGACGGCCAGAGCAAGATTGATGACGACTGACACGAGCTTCAGCAACGCGTCCGTGTCGGCGACGACAGGCGCCGCCGCAAGCAGCGCGAAAGCCGCCAAGCCCCACCGGCCCGGAAACGACAGGACCACCAGCGCCGCGATGCACAGCCACGCCGCCAACGCAAGATAGGCCAGCCCCGTGGTGACCGCGGCATGTGTGAGAACGGGGTAGGCAAGCAGCAATAGAACCCCGAGCGCACCCCGAGGAGCCCAGCGATGCATAGACCCAAACCCCCGATTGGCTGATTCTAGAACTCGCGCGTCATCCCGATCAAGCACCGCCCGGCTTTTCAGCTACCGCTCTTCCAGACGAAGTCGAGCGTCGTGCGCCAGGCGCGCTTGCGTTTCAGCCAGGCCGCCAGGCTCTCGCGCCAGTGGAGGATCGAGGTAAAGTAATAGAGGATCTTGAAGACCAGGAGCGGACCCCGAATCGGCGTTTTGCCGAAGATGTCGGCCGAAAGCAGCGACAAGACCGCTTCTTCCAGCCGAAACGAATGAGTCGGCGACATGAACATCTCGCGCAGCGCCGGCGTGGTGATGCGATAGATGAACCAGGAGAACGTCTTCAGTCCGTGCTTGACGGTCCTTTCATAGCGCCGCAGGCTGCGCGCCGAGACGTCGCCGTTGCGCAAGGCCTCATCGACCACCTCCGCGCCGAGCTCGCCGCTGTTCATCGCCAGAAACACGCCGCTCGAAAACACCGGATCGATGAACGCGTACGCGTCGCCGACCATAAGGTAACCGTCGCCGGTCATGCGCGTCGCGCGATACGAAAAATTGCCGGTCGCGAGCGCTGGAGCCATGAGCTTCGCGTCCTTCAAGCGCTCGGCCATGAGCGGGCACAGCGCGATCGTGTCGAGCAGGAATTGGTCCACGCCGACCTTGCGTGTCTTCATGTAATACGTCCAGCACACCGCGCCGACGCTCATGGCGCCGTCGCGCAGCGGGATCATCCAGTACCAGCCGTGATCGAACCAATAGACGCTGATGTTGCCCTCGTCACGTCCGGGGCGGCGCACTGCGCCCTTGAAATGGCCGAAAACGGCGGAGCTGCTGTGCACCGGGTTGCGGCTTTTTATGTTGAAGCGATTGGCGAGGAAGGTGTCGCGCCCGGAGGCGTCCACCACGAAGCGCGCCTCCCAGAGCTGTGCATTGCCGTTTTCATCGACCGCATGCACGAGCGAGGTCGAGCCTCGCCGGAATTCGACCTCGGTGACCTTGACTCCTTCGCGCACGTCGGTGCCCTTGGCGGCGCTGTTCCGGAGCAACAGGTTGTCGAACTCCGAACGCCGCACCTCGTAGGCCGAGGGGTAGGACTTGTCCATGGCGTTGGCGAAGTAATAGACGGCCGGCTCGTAGCCTTCGTAATTGAATTCGGCACCGGGCTTGACGAGTCCGATTTGGTCCACCTGATCGAGCACGCCCAGGCGCCCGAGCAACGGCAGATTGAGCGGCAGCAGCGATTCGCCGATGTGGAAGCGGGGATGACGTTCTTTTTCGAGCAGTACCACCTTCCAGCCCTTTTGCGCCAGAAACGCCGAGATGGTCGAGCCTCCGGGACCGCCGCCGATGACTAGGACATCGCATCGGAATTCCGGCGAAGGAGCGGGAGACCGGGGGGTGGTCCTAGAGTGCAATGCGGGCATGCAAACCTCTCGCGAGAGTATCCGGGGTTACTGCGTGGTTTTGGGCCCAGGCAGTTCCGGGGGAACCACGCCCATCGAAATGACGTACTTGAGCGCTTCGTCCACGCTCATGTCGAGCTCGATGACGTCGGCTCTGGGCATCATGAGGAAGAAACCCGAGGTGGGGTTCGGCGTCGTCGGCACGTAGACGCTCAGATATTCTCCACGGAGGTGATTGGCGACATCGCCGCCCGGCCGCCCGGTGAGAAACGCGATCGTCCAGCTGCCCGCGCGGGGATACTGCACTAGCAGCGCCTTGCTGAAAGCCTGGCCGCCGGGCGCGAACAGCGTGTCGCTCACCTGCTTCACGCCGCTGTAGATGGTTTTCACCACCGGGATGCGGCCGAGCACGTACTCCCAGAACGAGAGCAACCGCTGGCCGAGGATGTTGGAGGCGAGCACGCCGGTGACGAACACGACGACCACGGTGAGCAGCGCACCCAGACCCGGGATCTGATAGCCGAGCAAGGCCTGGGGCTGATATTGCGGGGGCAGGAGCAGCAGCGACTGGTCCATCGTGCTCACGATCAGCTCCAGCACCCAGATCGTGATCGCGAGCGGAATCCATATGAGCAACCCGGTGATGAGATATTTTTTCATCGGGCGCCACCCGCTCGTCGGCGAGCCACGCTACGGACGAACGTCTGCCCCGCTGCCGACGGATTCGGATTTCGACTCGGACTTGCTTTCGGACTTCTTGTCGGGTTTCGCGTCGGGTTTCGTGTCGGACTTCGCATCGGGCTTGGTGTCGGACTTCGCATCGCCCTTGTCCTTGCCGCCGGAAGCCGTCGCGCTCTTGACATCCGGCTTCGCCGCCGGTTTGGCGCCGCTGTTCCTGAAGTCGGTCGCGTACCAGCCGCTGCCCTTCAACTGGAATCCCGCTGCGCTCAGCATCTTGGAGAACGTCTGCTTGCCGCACTCCGGGCAGTCGGTGAGAGTCGGGTCGCTGAGCTTCCGCAGGTATTCCTTCTGGAACCCGCAGGAGGAGCAACGATATTCGTAAATCGGCATGGAGCCTCCGGATGCAAGCCGTCGGATTATACCCTGCGCACTTGCTTCGGAAGAATCGGGGCGTTCGGGCGAGAATTCAAGCCTGCCCGCGGTTGCCTTTCACGCCGATCAGGCGCGGCAGGTCGAGTTTGCGCGGCCTCACGATCTTCTTCTCGCGCAAATACCGGGCGAGCAGATCCCACGCCGGCTCGCCTTCGTCGCGAACGCCTTCGGCCACCGAAGCCCAGCTCGCGACCTTGTAGGTCTTGCCCGGCTCGACCGGTCGCTCGCCGATGCGCAAGTCGCCGATGCGCGCGCCCATCTTCGCGCCGGGCTCGCAGCTGTAAGTCATCCCGCCCACCCGAACCATGTCCCCGCCCTGCTGATAGTAGGGATCGGGGTTGAAGAGGTTGTCGCAAACGTCTTCGAGGACCGCCTTGATCGTGCTCCCGCTCATCTCCGTCACGACGGTATGGGGATACGTGATCGCGGTCTGGCTCATGACGTCTTCGAGCGTGACGGCCTCGCCCGGCAGGAGCGTCGCGCCCCAGCGAAAGCCGGGCGAAAATGCGATTTGGGCGCCCTTCGCTTCCATCAGCGCATCGAGGATCAGCTGGTCGAACGAGCCGTTGAAGTTGCCGCGGCGGTAGAGCAGCGCCTCGGTGAGGGCGAGCCGCTCCGAGAGCTTGCCCGCGTACGGCGAGCGCTGCGCCTCGATCAGACGCGCCATTTCGGCGTCCGGACGCAGGAGGTTCGCGAACACGGGCAGCAGCCGGTAGCGATGGTCCGAGATTCGGCCGTCCTTCACGGCCAGATCGAGGACGGCGAGGAACTTGCCGTTCGAGCCCGCGTTGGTCACCAGCGTCTTCCCCGAGGCGTTCGCGACGACGATCGGCACGGGCACGCCGTCGTGCGTGTGACCGCCCAGGATGACGTCGATACCGGTGACGCGCGAGGCGAGCTTCAGATCGACGTCCATCCCGTTGTGCGAGAGCAGCACCACGACCCTCACGCCCTTGCCTCGGACTTCGTTCACCCGTCTCTGGAGACGCTCTTCCTCGACGCCGAATCTCCATTCGGCGACGAACCGACGCGGATGGGCGATCGGCGTGTAGGGAAACGCCTGGCCGATGACCCCGACCGGCACGCCCGCCAGCTCGCGAATCGTGTACGGCTTGAATACCGGGTCGCCGAAATCGTTGGTCTCGACGTTCTGCGCGAGGAATTCGATTTTCCCGGCGAAATCGCGGTCCACGACTTCCTTCACCCGCGCCGCGCCGTAGGTGAACTCCCAGTGCCCGGTCGTCATCTCGATTCCGAGCAGCTTCTGCGCCTCGATCATGTCCTGCCCGCGCGTCCAGAGCGACGTCGCCGATCCCTGCCAACTGTCGCCGCCGTCGAGCAGCAGGCTCGCGCCCCGCTCGGCGCGCAGCTTCTTCACGAGCGTTGCAAGGTGCGCAAAGCCGCCGAGCTCTCCGTACGTCTTCGCCGCCCGCGCGAAGTCGAGATGGGTGAAGGCATGCGCTTCGCGGCTGCCAGGCTCGATTCCGTATTGCTTGAGCAGGGCTTCGCCGACCAGGTGCGGGGGCCGGTTCACGCCCTCCCCGACGCCGAGATTGACGCTCGGCTCGCGGAAATGAGCCGGCAGCAGCTGGGCGTGGCAGTCGGTGAAGTGCAGGAGCGATACGTTGCCGAATCGCGGAAGATCGTAGAACGCGTCTTCGTTGTGCTGCGGGCGCGAATCGAGCGGAAGTCCGGCCGCAGCCGCGGCAGCGAGCGCCTGCAGGAATTCGCGACGCGACAGCGTCACTTGTTGACGGGGGAGTCCGGGTCGAGCAGCAGCGCCACGAGGTGCGTGATCTGCTCCTCGGTCAGCACCCCGTTATGCCCGAAGCGCGGCATGCTGGAGCAGGCGGCGAAAGCTTCCGCATTGTAGATCTTTCCGTAAGCATATTTCTGGATCGCCTCGCCGTTTCCGCGCAGTTTGCCGAACTGGTAGAGGCTCGGACCGATGGTGCCGAACGACAGCTCGTTCTTCGACAGCTGGTGGCAGTTGTAGCAGCTGCCGCCGGCGGGACGGGTCGGGTCGTCGGTGAATTGCTTGCCGACGCCGCTCTGCGCGATGCGTTCTCCTTGGCGCCAGTCGCCCATGAGCTTTCCGGAGCCCGGGTAGCGGAGGGGCGCCTGTTGCGCTTTTTCTATCCCGTCGCTCACGTCTTTCGGCAATTCTCCGGCGTG
>Ga0209131_1000901_pt1 | contig 20742 bp, 19 predicted proteins | sample GraSoi_2013_40cm_FD_185826 | JGI IMG/M metagenome (GOLD analysis project Ga0209131, IMG submission 185826) | Grasslands soil microbial communities from the Angelo Coastal Reserve, California, USA - Sample 9_17_2013_40cm (SPAdes) (version 2) | ecosystem: Environmental > Terrestrial > Soil >... | reverse complement strand
TTGCCTCTTACTTTCCACCGGCCCTACCCAGCCCACCCATCAAGAGCTTGAGGACTGATTGATGGCGACGACCAGCACGAAAGCGGGCCTCTCGATTACCCCTGGCGCGGTTTCTGACCGGCTGGTGTCCGTAAACACAGCGCCACCCGGCTTTGACGCCGCGCGCGAGCTTCCCGCCGGCTTCCCGGAGTTTCTGGCGCCCCTGCACGCAGCACTGACACTGCGCCAGCGCGCACTAATCGCTCGGCGTGAATCGGCGCTCCACGAGGCGCATGCCGGCAAGCTGCCGGATTATCTGCCGCCGGCCGTGGCGACGATGCAGCCATGGCAAACCGAGCTGCAGCAATGGTGCTTTGACCAGCGAAATCAGATGACGGGGCCCGCGGACGATGCGGAACTCGTCGTCAAAATGCTGAATTCCGGCGCGCCGGGGGTGATGCTGGACCTGGAAGACTCCAATGCCAACACCTGGGAGCACCTCACCGCGGGCATCCGCAATGTTTTGGAGGCGCTCGCCGGCCGGCTGACCTTTTTCGATAAGAAGCGGAATCGCACCGTCGAGGTTCAGCCCAGCAAAACCGTGATCTTCACGCGGCCTCGCGGACTGCACCTGCACCAAGCTGGCGTTCTCCCCGGCGAACTGCTGCCGGCTTCGCTGTTTGACGTGGCGATGATTGCGTATCAGGTCGATTTTCCCGCGCTGAAGCATCCGCTGTGCTTCTACATCCCTAAATCGGAATCCGCGGACGAGGCGCTCTGGTGGCGCGATCTCTTCCAAATGATTGCGCGCGCCAAAGGCCTTCCCGCCGATTCCATCAAATGCATGGCGCTGGTGGAATCCCATCCGCTGGCGTTTCAGATGGATGAGTTCGCGTGGAATCTGCGCGAGCACATGATGGGGTTGAACCTGGGCCGCTGGGATTACATGGCCAGCTTGATTCACTTCAACATGGAGAACCCCGAATGGGTTTTGCCGGATCGCAACACTATTCCGCATAATGTGGCCTTTTTTCAGAATCTGCGAACGCTGATGCCGGAGATTTGTCACAAGCACGGGATGCTGGCGATCGGCGGCATGACGGCTCTTTATCCGAGCCGCGATAATCCGGAGCTTAACGCCCGAGCCCTGGCGGTTCTCGCCGAGGACAAAAAGAATGAAGCGTCCTGCCTGATGGACGGCGCGTGGACCGGCCATCCGGACCAGAACGAAATCGCGGTGACGCAGTTCCCTACTCCGAATCAGCTTGATGCTCGACCGAAGAATGCCAACGCGCATCCGGACCTGCGGCCGCTGCCCACGGGAGTGGGCAAGCGCACTCTTGCGGGTACGCGGGCGGCGATTCGCACCGTGATTCGCTATCGGAACGGCGTATTGAACGGGCGTGGCGCGAGCTTGCTGGACGGCTACATGGAGGATCTGGCTACCGATCGCATTTACCGGCTGATGATCGCGCAACGCGTGAAGCATGCGGATAAGGTCGAAGTGCTGGACGAGAACGGGCAGGCCATTCCTCACACGCCGGAATTGATACACGAGCTCTTTGATCAAGAGCTGGAGCGATTGCTGCAAGAAGACGCTAAGGCTTCTGGCGAGGGCGCTGAAGAACAAGCAGCCAGACTTCGCGAGGCACGCCGCCTGAGCGAGGAAATGATTACTCGCGGTGAGTTCAATCCGGCCTGAGACTTTGGGTACAGGTCGAGGAGACACTATGTCAGTAAATCGAAGAGACGGAAATCGAAGGCACACCGATCACTCGGATTGGTCTAAGAACCCGCGCTGGGCCGAGATCACCCGGCCGTATTCCTATGCCGACGTGCTCCGTTTGCGTGGCACCATCCAGATTGAGTACACGCTGGCGCGTCTTGGCGCGGAACGGCTTTGGAACCTGATGCATAGCGATGCGTATGTCGCTGCCCTCGGTGCGGTTACCGGCAATCAGGCCATTGAGATGGTGCAGGCGGGCCTGAAGGCGATTTACGGCAGCGGCTGGCAAGTGGCTGCGGACAGCAACACCGCCGGGGACGTCTACCCCGATCAGAGCCTGTATCCCTGCGATAGCGCTCCAGCCCTGGTAAAGCGCATTAATCGCGCGCTGCTTCGCGCCGACCAGATCGAGTCCGCGGAAGGCAAGCGGAGTGGCGTGTACTGGTTTGCGCCGATTGTGGCTGATGCGGAGGCCGGCTTCGGCGGCGCGCTCAATGCCTACGAACTGATGAAAGCTATGATCGATGCAGGCGCGGCTGGCGTGCACTTCGAGGACCAGCTCTCTTCGGCCAAGAAGTGCGGGCATTTGGGCGGGAAAGTTGTTGTGCCCACCCGAGAATTCATCGAGAAGCTTACGGCCGCACGACTTGCCGCCGACGTTTGCGGCGTACCTACGATTCTGGTTGCGCGCACGGACGCCAACTCCGCCCAGCTGCTTCTATCCGATGCTGACCCGCGCGACCGCGAGTTCATCCACGGCGAGCGCACCCCCGAGGGCTTCTTTCAATATCACGGCGGCATTGACGCAGCTATTGCTCGCGGCCTGGCGTATGCGCCCTATGCCGACATGCTTTGGTGCGAGACTTCGACGCCGGATCTTGCCGAGGCGCGGAAGTTCGCCGACGCTATCCACGCGCAGTTCCCCGGGAAGCTGCTTGCTTATAACTGCTCGCCATCGTTTAACTGGAAAAAGAAGCACGATGATGTAACCATCGCGAATTTTCAGCAAGAACTCGGCAAGATGGGCTACAAGTTCCAATTCGTTACGCTGGCCGGCTTCCATTCGCTGAACATGGGCATGTTCCACCTGGCCCGCGGCTATTCTCAGGCGGGTATGACTGCTTATTCCAAGCTGCAGCAAGAAGAGTTCGCGGCCCAGGAGATGGGCTATCGCGCCATCACACACCAGCGGTTCGTCGGCACCGGCTATTTTGACGAAATCGCAAAATTGGCCTCCAGCGGCAACTCTTCCACGACGGCGTTGGCTGGCTCGACGGAATCCGCGCAATTCCACGGTCACGAAGCAACGGATCCAGCTAAGCGTATGAGGAGCAACCCGGCCGCATAACACGAACTTGGTGCCGTTCTGGCGCTGAGCGAGTTTGGAAACAGAAAAGGGCCGTTTAGAACGGCCCTTTTTCGCTAACGGCGCAAGATCGCTAGGTTACTGATTGCTGCCGCTGGCGGCTGGTTGCGCTCCCTGCGCGGCCGACTGGTCGGCGATTTGCAGTTCATACGTCTTGCCCTCGAAAAATACGTTGGTCAGGGCGCTGCTGCCGTCCTGCTGCTTTGTGGAAGCATACCCGCTGGTTCGATTCTTTGGACTAACCGGCACCACGTGGGCTGCGACATTGGCTACTTCGTTCTTCCCCTTCTCGATGCTCAGTTGCACGTTCGGACCTTCTCCATTCCATTCTACTGTGTACTGTCCCGGCGCCAATTGCTTGCCTTGCACGGTCACCGGCTCAAACAACTTCAGGGTCCCCTTGGTCGCTGGCGCCGCAAAGGCACTAGCCCCCAGCAGCAACGACGCAAGCGCTACGCTAAACAGGTTCCTCGACACTCTCATTGTGAGCTCCCTTTAATTTTCCTCTCAACAGGGGAACAGTTCTCCCCTTGTATGAAAGGATTTTTCGACCCACTGAGTAGGATGCGAGGGCTGCAAGCCGGTAATATGCGTAATTTTGCTGCAAACCATTGCAAAATTTGACGATACCAGCAGTGACACAAAATACGGGCTGCAGGACGGCCCTCTTTGCGGCCTTCCGGGGTCACTGATACGCCACCTGGTAGGACTCTCGTACCATTCAAGTTCCCCTAGGTACTGCCGATAATGACTGGGTATGGCGAGCCTCTATTTTTGCCAGCCTCACACGCAGAATCAGGGCATGCTGCGGGCAGTTCTGAATCGCGAAGATTGCCAGCATTTGGCCGCGCCGGGAGCGATCACCTATCTTGGCGAGGAATTCCCCAGTCTTGCGAATTGCGAGCGGCAGGAGCGCGACTTTGCCGTTCTGAAGGTGGACGCCGAGGAGGCGGACACGAAATGGCGCCCCGGCTTCTATCGCGTCGACGCCGACCTGATGGAACTGAACAACGTGCTTTTGACGCTTACCCGCTGATTCCCTGGCATTCGTAGGCTTATCGCCCGATTTCCTCCCCCCGTTTCCCAACGTATGCACAAGCTCCTGAAACAGCATTGAGAATAACGAAATTCCAGGTATATTCCCCGGCGCTGAGGCGGGTAAATTCGATACTATATACGCCGAATACGCCGAAGGTAGACGAGCTTGGGGACCACCCTGTGGGGATAACTCGAATAAACATATTTCTGCTTTCCGTGAGACGCAAGGAATCTTTCGCCGTTCTTATCGTAGCGATCAGCATGATGCTGAGCGTTCCGCTCGTCGCACAAGAAAAGAAAGCCGCGCCGACGGCAACTCCTCCAGAAGAACCCTCGGTGGTTCTAAAGGTTACGACTCGCCTGGTGACGATTGACGTGGTGGCTCGCGACCATCATGGGAATGCCATTCGCGATTTGAAACAGGATGACTTTCAGATTTTTGAGCAGGCTGGCTCGCATAAGACCGCACAGCAAATCGCCTCGTTTCGACTGCTCGATCGTTCGCTCGCGAAAAGTCCAGAGGTGGAGCGATCTGCGCTACCCATTCCCCGCGGCGTGTTCACGAATCTCGTGAGTACGCAAAAGTTGTCCGCGCCTCCGACTATTCTGCTGGTCGACGGGCTGAACACGGACCCCATCAACGAGCTTCAGGTCCGCCAAAAAATGGTCCAACTTTTGGCTTCCGCACCGAGCGATATTCCCGTAGCGGTCTTTCTCCTGGGCCGAAACCTGCGCTTGCTGCAAAGCTTTACCACCGACGCTAAACTGCTTCAGCAAGCGGCAAAGCGTGCGCTGTCCTTGGAAGGATCGAACCTGCAGGTGAAGGACCCGCGCGACGATCGCTTCAGCTCTTCCTCGCTTATGGAGGAAATGGCGGGAGCCTCAGGTCAAAACGATATTCCCGGAGGCGGCCCCAGCGCTTCCAACTCTGACGCCCTGCTGGCTATTAAAGCCATGCAGATGCAGCAATTCGAGAAGGAACGATACGCGGAATCCACGGACATCCGCGTGCGCATGACCCTGGAGGCGCTCCGTGCGATCGCGCGGCATGTCACTGGCTATCCGGGCCGGAAAAATCTCATCTGGATTTCGTCGGCGTTCCCGCTGGTGATCGCCCCGGACCAGAATGCGCCGTTTTACGCCAGGTTCAGCGGCATGCGAAGCTATGGCCGCAAGTGCTCTCACCGACGCTCAGATCGCGGTCTACCCAGTGGATCCCGCCGGCATCGAGACAGAGCAACAATTCGCCGCCACAACAGCGGGCCGGATCAGCAATCCGTTTTCCGAGGGAGCCACGCTAAATCGCGAAAGTGCCGTTCGCTTTTCCAATCAGCAGTCGATGCAGGATTTGGCGCAGCAAACGGGCGGGCAAGTCTGCCTCAACAATAACGACCTTTCGCAATGCATCACTCGCGCAATCGATGATGGCTCCTCCTACTACGAACTCACATACTATCCGGCGGATAGGAATTGGCACGGGGAATTTCGCAAGGTGAGCGTGAAGACTCGCCGCTCCGGCGTGCAGTTGGCCTTTCGTGATGGCTATTTTGCGCGAGCTTCAGATGCCAGCATCTCCGCCAGTGAAGCCAAAGATACCGATACTCGCGTGATGCACGCGGCCTGCAATGATCTCCTGAGCGCGACATCTATTCTAATGTCGACCAAAGCGGTTCCTTCCGATCAGGCTGGCCAGGCCAAATACTTTCTAGCCATTGATCCTAATGCCCTTTCGTTTCGATCTCCGGAAGGCGATGTTCGGACTTTGCACCTCGAACTCGGCGCTTGCATGTTCAATGCTCAGGGTTCGCCGCTGCAATATTTTCGTCAAAGCGTTGACCAGAAATTCAGCGAATCCGAATACCGGGCTACAATCGCTAGCGGCATCACGCATACGATGTCGCTGGTCCCCAAGCCGGGAACAGCGCGGATCCGGCTGTTGGTCTGCGATACAGCGACGGGCATGATTGGTTCGGTCGATGTCCCCTACCCCTCGGAACCATTCTCGGCGCCAGTTGTCCAAACTGAAAATAAATCGAGCGCTCCTTCGCAAGGGGAGCCCATCGCATCGGCTGCGGCGGCGAATACTGCAGCCGTGAATCCTCCCGCCGCTGCTCCTCACGTTATCAAGTTCCACGACAAGGATGGCCGGACGGGAATTCTGCAATGGGATACTCAGAAGATTTCCTATAGCGGCGACCTTTCCGCTGACGCCAGCGCCCACGGCATGTTCGAGTCGCTATGGGGTAAGTCTTACGCCTGCGTGGCCGGAAAGCTTGTTTCCGTGACCGACAAAGCGACCGCCGCACAGCAACCCTTACATTTCAAAAGTGAAAATCACGGTGCGGAAGTCTACCTCGACGCAGAATCAGTAAAATTTTCCGGCGACCTTATCATCGACCCAACCGTGAAGCCTCTGTTCGAGGCGCTTCGCGAGCTCTATCAGTGCAAGAGCCCGGCAGCGATTAAGTCTCAAACAAACTGACTGTTTCATGGATCGGGTCGCCTCGCCAGCGTCAAAGTACACTCTTATCTGTATGGCCGTTGCGCGCAGGTATGTGGTTTCCTGTAAAGTGGCCGTGCGGATAGAAGTCGGCCGATCTCGACGGCTACTTGTATATCGGGAGCGCTGCTATGGGCACAAAGACAGTCGTCACCAGTATTCTCGTGGTTCTGGGAGTGGTTGGGGCGGTAACCTTCCTGCCGGACCTGATCCGTTACATGAAAATTCGGGCGATGTAGCATTTTCAATTCGTGGCCCGGGCTAGCTGCTCCGGATCTGCGCTTCTACCTTGCTGATCATCGCTTCGGATTGTGCTCCTGCGTTTCGTCGTGGGTATTATTCCGCCCCTCCAGTTGCAGCAATAAAAGGTCGATCGGCTTGCGGTGAGGGGAAGTCGAGTCTATCCTGATAGCACGACCATGAATCGCGTCTATCTGGATCACAATGCCACCACGGCTGTCGAGCCGGACGTGCTCGACGCGATGCTTCCCTTTCTTTCTGGAGAATTTGGAAATGCTGCTTCGATTCACACCTTCGGACAGCGGGCTCGTGCCGCAGTCGAAACGGCGCGCGAGCAAGTTGCGGCGCTGATCGGCGCGCGGCCGCAAGAAATCGTTTTCACCAGTGGCGGCACGGAAGCGGATAATCACGCTATTTTTGGAGTGGCGCAGTCGGTCGCGGCTGCGCTCCGGGATGGGGCCGGCGCTGCTGCTTCCAAGCACATCATCACGAGCCCGATCGAGCACGAAGCGGTGCTCAATACCTGCCAGGCGCTTGAGAAGCGCGGCGTGGAAGTCACCTACTTGCCCGTTGACCGCGATGGCCTCATTTCTCCGGCCGAGTTGCGCGAGGCCATCCGCAAGGACACCGTGCTGATTACCGTGATGCACGCCAACAATGAGCTGGGCACCGTGCAGCCGCTGGAAGAGATTGGCCGGATGGCGGCGGAGGCGGACATTTCCTTTCACACGGACGCAGTGCAATCCGCGGGAAAGCTTCCCATTGACGTGAATGCTTTGCGCTTGGATTTGCTGTCCCTCTCCGGTCACAAGTTTTATGCGCCGAAGGGTATCGGTGCGTTATACATCCGTGGCGGTACGCGCTTGCAGCAGCTTCTTTATGGCGGGCACCACCAGAGAGGTTTCCGCCCTGGCACGGAAAACGTCGCGGGAATTGTCGGCCTGGGTAAAGCTGCGGAACTTGCGAGGAAATCGCTGTCGCAAGATGCAGCGCGTGTGTCCGCGTTGCGTGACCGCTTGGAGCAAGGCCTGCTTTCGCGCGTGCCGCATTCCCACGCGAATGGAGCGCGAGCCCCGCGCACTCCCAACACCACGAACATCACCTTCCCCGGGATCGAAGGCGAGGCCCTGGTAATCGCGCTGGATCTGAAGGGGCTGGCCTGCTCGACAGGCGCCGCGTGCTCCTCGGGAGCTGTCGAACCATCGCATGTGCTGACCGCAATCGGTCTTGCGCCCGATGAAGCGCGCGCGAGTTTGCGCTTTAGCCTGGGCCGCCATACGACACCCGCTGAAGTCGATTTCTCGCTACAAATTGTCCCGGCCGCAGTCGAGCAACTCCGCGAGCTCTCGCCGACCTATAGCAAGGAAACCGCGGCGCGGTCTTAGGCTGGTGTTCCCAGGAACAACTACCTTGAGTAGATCCGCGCGCTCCCAACGGACCGACTTGCTGCGCGCGGAAACAGTAGTTTTCCCGTAAAATGGATGGTGCATGAGCAGCGCAACCCAATTCGACACTTTGCCAGCGAGCGCGGAGCCGCAGAGCGGCCTGATTGCCGTGGCTATGAGCGGCGGCGTCGATTCATCAACTGTCGCGACCCTGCTGCTGCAACAAGGCCATCCGATCATAGGGTTGACCATGCAGCTCTGGAACCAGCGTCGCCTGCCGGAATTGCAGGGTGACGGACCGGCGCAGCATCGCTGCTGCTCGCTTGACGACGTCTACGACGCCAAGCGCGTGGCGCAGCATCTGAATTTTCCGCATTACGTTGTTAACTTCGAGCAGCAATTTGAAGCGCGCGTGATTCGCCCCTTCGTGGATCAGTATCTTGCCGGACGCACGCCCATCGCCTGCACCAACTGCAACACCGATGTAAAGTTTGAGCCGTTGCTGCGCATGGCGCGCCAGATCGGCGCGGAGCGCCTGGCTACAGGCCATTACGCGCGCATCCGCCGCAATGAGCAGACCGGCCGCTGGGAGCTGTGGCGCGCTCGCGACGATAGCAAGGATCAGTCTTATTTCCTGTGGGGACTGACGCAAGACCAGCTTGCGCGCAGCGAATTTCCGCTCGGCGAATTGAGCAAGGACGAAGTGCGCGCAGCCGCGCGGGCCGCGAATCTGCCAGTCGCGGACAAGCCCGAAAGCATGGAGCTGTGTTTCGTTCCCAACGGCAATTATGTTCAGTTCATCGAAGCGTATTCGCGCGAACGCGGCACGGCTTTATCGAATAATGAGGGAGAGATTGTCTCCGAAGAGGGTGTGGTCGTTGGACACCACGGCGGCGTGCATAACTTCACCATAGGCCAACGCAAAGGCCTGGGATTCGCCGCCGGTAAGCCGCTGTACGTCGTGGCGATTGACCGCGAGAATAATCGCGTTGTCGTCGGAGATGACGAATCGTTGCGCACCTCCGCCTGTGACGTGCAACACGTTAACTGGATCTCGCACCAGGTTTGTGCGGATCCGGTGTGCGCAACAGTGAAAATCCGCCACAAGCATGTTCCGGCCGAAGCCACCATCACGCCGGTGGACGACACCCGCGCGCGCGTAGTATTTGACGCTCCGCAGCGGGCCATCACCTCCGGTCAAGGCGCCGTATTTTACGACGGCGACCGCGTTCTGGGCGGCGGCTGGATTCGCTAATAGAAAAAAGGCAGACACACAACGCGCGGTAGTGGGTTAGTTGGATCACATGGGCCTAGTCAGCTACCATTGCTCGACTATGAGATGGGGAAAGCTTGTTGGAATTCGCCCAAAGAGGCTGCCTGTGTGGGCAGCGTTGTGTACGGGACGTGCGGACGGATCAAATCCAAAATATCTTGCCCACGTAAAGCACGCAATCCTTGCTATGGTGCGTGCGCCAGAGCCTGAAGCGCAGAGCGCCGTCTGTGCTCTGCTGCAATCGAATGGCTGGCGTGAACCAAGAGACCAAGAACCTGAAACCGCTGGACCAGCCGTTCCACAGCGACGATCCGACTATGCGTGCCTGTCACGAGAGCGCGATCAGAAAAGAGGGTGGAATCGTGGTGTATTCAGATCCGATAGATGAAGCCTAACGCCTTGCTCAGTTCAAACTGGGCTGCTACCCAAAGCGCCTGCCTGATGAATCTTGCTGAATGGAAATCCGCTAAATAAAAAGCTCTTCTTCCTGCTCCAGCGGCTCTTCCGGCCGCCGATTCGCGCGCCGCGAACGCAGCAAATCAATCCCGACCTTGATGCCTTGCATGAGGGCAGAAACCTTCTGTACTGGCCGCCAAACACTGTGCGTAAACTTCGTGCCCGCGTCTTCCATTGCTTCCATCGCGCCGGTCAGAACGCGGTCCGCGCGCACGAGCTGCCCACGCAAGCGGTCCGAAGCCTCGGTGAATACACGGTCAACCTTCTGGGCCTGCGCGCGCGCCAAGTAGACCACATGCGCGGCATCCGCAACCATTTCGGAGATTTTCGGCTGTGTATCCTCGAGGAAAATCTGAACTCGGCTGAGAATCGGGGTCAGGCGGGATTCCAGATCGCCGGTAAAGCGCTCCAGCCGCTCCGACAGGCGTTTCATTTGCAGAAACATCGCCGTAAGCATCGCGGCCTGAACAACAATGGCGACCGACGCGACCACAATGAAGACTTGAAGCCAGGTGTCCATAGTCACTCCAAGTGCCCTGTCAGGGCCGCCTCATTTGTACGTTGCACGTGCGACGCCTTCCGACGCAAGGCGCAAAGCTTATTGCGGCCGTAATCTAGACGCTTAGGATTTTGCCGACTCACGAAGATACGCTTCGCGACCCGCCTCTACGGCCGATGAAATCGAATCCTTCTTGCGCACCGCTACATCCTTGCTGCGCTCGATCAGCTCGTCCGCGCGTTCACGCAGCTCGCGTGCCTTGCGCTGCGCATAGTCGCGCCCTTCATCCGCTTTCTTGGAGAGCAGGTCGCGCGTTTCTTCTCCGGACTTTGGCGCGAACAAGATTCCGACCAGCGCGCCTACGCCGAGGCCTACGAGGAAGTAAGTCACCTTGGACCCTACATTATCGGCCATAGAAACCTCCTGCGAGAACGTAGCATAGCACTGCGCAGGGCGCAATACGGGCTAACCGCTATCGATACTATCTCAGGTTACCGACGGCAACCTCCGCGTCCAGGTGCGTCAGAATGGCTTCCGCCACTTTAGGTGAAACGACGCGACTCAGCTTTTCTTTGCCTGCGCGCCGCAAGTTTGCGATGCTGCCAAACTCGCGTAGCAGCTTCTGAGTGGTGCGCGGCCCGACGCCGGGAATATCGCTCAGGGCGGTCTTGGTCTGCCGCTTGCCCCGGCGCTGGCGATGAAAGCTGACGGCGAAGCGATGCGTCTCATCCCGAATCTGCTGAATCAGGTGCAGGACAGGCGAGTGGCGGTCCAGAATGCAGGGCTCATCTTCCTGGCCGAGGATATACAAGGTTTCTTCTTTCTTGGCGATGCTGGCCATCGGCTGGTTGATGATTTGCAGCGATTCCAAAGCTTGCGCCGCGGCATGCAACTGCCCGATGCCCCCGTCGATCAAAATCAGGCTGGGCATTGGCCGCTTCTCTTCGAGAACGCGGCGGTAGCGGCGAGTGACTGCTTCGCGCATGCTGGCGAAATCGTCGTTTTGAGCGAGCACCGGGAGGGGGCTGCCAGATGAAACGGATGTGCCGTTTGCTTGCGGTTGGTCGCCGCGAATAATGAATTTGCGATACTCCGCTTTCTTCATCCGGCCGTCTTCCCACACGACCATGGAAGCCACAGTGTCCGTGCCTTGAATATGGGAAATATCGAAGCTTTCGATGCGGCGCGGCTCCTCCAGCAGATTCAGCGCGTTCTGCACCGCTTCTCCGATGGCCTTGGACGTGGGCTTCAGCACGCGGAAGCGCTGCTCGAAAGAATGCTTTGCGTTGTTCTCTACGAGGTCGAGAAAAGCGCGCTTGCTTCCGCGCTGCGGCGTGAAAATCTCCACTCTGTGGCCGGCCTGCTCCGTCAGAGCCTCCTCTAACACCGCGCGATCTTCGAAATCAATCGGGACATGGATCGCTTTCGGCAGATATTCCGCGTCCAAATAGAACTGCTTGAGCAGCGACGGCACAAATTCGTGCGGGTCGAACTCGTCGAGATCTTCCCAATAGAATTCGCGGCGATCCACTACACGGCCGCCGCGCAGGTGAAATAAGTTCGCGGAGACCAGCGGCGGCTCGGCGTAATATGCAAAGACATCGGTATCATCGCCCTGTGCTGCGGCGATGCGCTGGCGCTCTTCGATATCCTCCAGCGTGCGCAACAAATCGCGATATGCGGCAGCTTGCTCGAAAAGCTCCTGCTCCGCGGCGGCAGCCATGCGCTCTTCGAGGCTCTTCATCAAATCGTGGCGGCGGCCTTCGAGGAACATGCGTGCGTCGCGCGCCGCCTCTGCGTAATGCTCGTCCGTGGTAAGCCCATTCACGCAGGGCCCTTGGCAGCGCTTGATGTAATACTGCAGGCAGGGCCGCGGATGATTACGGGTTAAGTCGACCGTGCAGCTCGGCACCAGGAAGCGCTTGTGAATGAAATGGAGAATGCGGCGCGCGAGACTCGCGGGGAAATATGGACCGAAATAGAGTGAGCCGTCTTTTTTGATGCGCCTGGTGAAATATACGCGCGGGTATTTCTCCGCCGCGGTGAACTTGATGTAGGGATACGTCTTGTCGTCACGCAGCAGAACATTGAATTTCGGGTGATAACGCTTGATGAGATTGTTTTCGAGCGCCAGCGCCTCGCGCTCGTTGTCGACGACAATGGTTTCCAGGTCGGCAATCTCGCGAACCAGCGAACCCGTTTTCGCGTCCATCCAACGCGACTCGAGGAAATACGAGCGCACGCGGCTGCGCAGCGACCCCGCTTTACCCACATACAAAACGGCACCTGCGGCGTCCTTGAATAGGTACACCCCGGCCGTTTCCGGCAGCGCAGCAGCTTTTTCGCGAGGTTCCATAAGGCAGAATCAGATATCGGAGCTTAGACTTCCGATTCCGATGCAACTTCCATCATACTAGAGCGAATCCGACGGCGGAGAGGCGCAGGAATTGACTCCGAACATGCAACGAAGGTCGCTACTTCATTGGATGCTGATTGCTGTAGGAATCGTGCTGTTTTTTGCGGGGCCGCCGCTGCGCGCTCAGGAGCCGGCGCCGGAATCATCATCCAAGCCTGCTGAACCACCGGCGAAAAAGCCGGACAAAAAACACAAGCCAGACTCTGCCACGCAAAATGCTCCGGACCAACCGGCCTGGGACCCGTTGCGCGCCGAAAAAGATCTTGAAGTTGGCCAGTACTACATGAGGAAGGGTGACGTAGATGCGGCTATTGACCGCTTTCAAGATGCCACGACGGCGAAGCCTGGCTACGCAATTCCCTTCCGTTACCTGGCAGAGGCGCAAGAGAAAAAGGGGCTGAAGAAGCAGGCTATTGCGTCGTATTCGCGCTATCTCGAGCTTTACCCACATGCCGAAGATGGCGACAAGATCCGCAAGAAAATAGATAAGCTGCGAAGTGAAGCCGAGAAAAAGAAGAAGTATTAGCGCGCCAAGCGGTCGAGCACTCGTCGTGCGCGCTCGAATTCCGCAAACCGCTTCTCTTCCTCGCGGAACTCGCGTGAATGCGACACCAGGCTACAACCCGATCGCCGCGTAGGATGCTTCACGTGCAGCATCTCGTGATATAGAACATATTCCACGGCGAATTGCGGCACGCCGGGGCGGTCCATGCGGCGGTTCAGCAAAATGTGATTAGGCCCGGGATCGTAGCAGCCGAACTGCCGCCGCCAGCTTCGATTGCTCCAGCCGATGTGCGGTCGTTGCAGATTGCCGTCGAAGTATCTGGCGTTCAGGTTCTCGAAAAGTTTCTCTAAATCAAAATGCCGCCCTTGCGGGCCCGCCGCGCCCGGACGTATGCGCCGCCTGCGCATGAGATTGATGCGTTCGCGCGTGCGATCCGACCGCGCGTATTCTAAATATGGCGCCGTCAATGATGCGGGAGCTCTGCGCCGGTACACGCGGGACAATAGCAACGCTGCGGCGCCCTCGAGCACGCTTAGGGGCGCTCGCCGCAAGAGGTCCGAGAATCGCACCCACACCGTCTCTTCGCGGCGGCGGATGGTCAGCACCAAGCTGCTGTAAGGATAAAACTCAACGCGAAACCGCGGCGGTCGACCCTCGCATCCAAGGCGCGTGTAAACCCGTTGAACCAACGCCGCGCCACCGGGGACAATCACGCCCCCATTAGCCATGTGCTTGGCGATTTGAGACTTCAATCCGCGGCTGCTCTCCTGAGACTTAGTCTCATAATTCAACTCGGATTTAATTCTTCCTCCTCACCGGGGGCGGCGCAACGGCCTTTTTTGCCTTTTCCGCGTCATTCATGGCGTCGCGCGTGCCTTCGATCGCGTCATCCAAATTGTCCTTGTAAATGTCGATTTCAGTCCCGTCCGCAGAAAGCTTCTCCAGGATTGCGAGGAACTCCTTGGTCCGCCCGGCCATTAGGTCGATTCCCGGCCGAATGTTTTCCTGCTTCTGAATGCCAAGCTGGACAAGGTCCGCGGCATCATCCACACAGCCGACGTAAGCATTCATCAGCGCATTCAGCATTTCGGGATGCTTGTTCGAGGAAGGGTGCTGCAATTCATACTGAAATTTCTTCAGCCGGTCGTCCGCAAACGTGAGAAACAGCTTGATGCGTTCATTGGTGGTCTCCGCGTCTCGGATCTTGTCCGACTCGAGCGCGGACAAGTAATCCTTTTGCGCCATGCTGGCCCTCGCGGCAAAGAGGCTCGCGACAGTTGCCAACATCGCAAAACATAAGAGCGCGGTGTATTTCATGGCGATACTCCTTGCCCGCCAGAGCTCTTGGTGGCGGGCTTTTTCTCGCTCGGATGGCGAGGAAACAATAGCTCCAACAACTCGTCATCAATATTCGCGAGATCTTGCCGCACGATTTCCAGCGGAGGACGATACTCATCGGGCGCGACAACCAGCACTTCGTCGACTTCGCGAAGCGACTTATGCACATGAATCTGCAATTGCTTGAACCCGCTGGTGTGGCGTTCCGCGTCCGGGTGGTCTTTCTTCAGCGCATCGACGGCCGCGCGCGCATTGTCGCGATACTTCTCCATCACCAGCCCAATTGTCTTGTAATCGTTGGCCTGTGACGCTCGCCGGGTCTGCTCCAATTGCGCATCGCCCAGCTTTTCCAGCAGTTTGGCCTTGTGGACGGAATTCGTCTCGCGGTCAAAGCGCGTCTGCAGCGTGTGCACATCATCGGTAGCCGCCCGGGCGATCCCCACGGCAACCACAATTATCAGCAGGCTCGCCCCCCAGCGGCTCATGCTTATCTTTTCCCCTCCAGCATGTGCTTCAAAACTTTGCTGCGCTGCTGCGCTTGCCAGACTTGGTCGGACGTTTTTCCCTGCTCCAAGGCCAAAAAGTTATCATAGGCTTCGAGTGCCGGCTTGAACTGGTGCAACTTATCGTAGCAGAGCGCGCGAATAAACCACGGGCCTGATCCTGGGGGTTCCGCTTTTGCAATTACGTCCAAAGTCGCAAGCGTCGCGGGACAGTTCCCGGCAAGGTAGTACGTGGAGCTGAGATCCTTCCAGTACACCAGGTTGTTAGGGTCGAGTTGCAGGGCCATCTTCAATTCCTTCTCTGCTGCTGCGAAATCGCGCTTCTGCAAATAAATACGACCGAGGCCGCCAATCAGTTGAGCGTCGCGTGGCGCCAGCGTTATGGCTTGTTGTAAGGTCGCGACGGCGTCGCTCAATTTATTTTGCGCAGTCTGGATGTCTGCGCGCATCCGCAGCGAATCGAGTGACGGTGGCTTGCCGGCATCGGTGCGATCAAGTTCCGCAACAGCGGCGTCGTATTCCTGACCATATAGCAGTAAGTGTATTAGGTGCGCGCGAGTGCCCGAATCCCCGGGCCTAATCGCAAGGTATTTGCGATACGCGTCCGACGCTTCGGGTTTATTCTGCGCCTCCAAGCTCTGCGCCAAGCCCTGCAGGAGTTCCGGCGCATCCGGCTGAATTTGCAGCGCGTGGCGGAACCTTGCCTCGGCTTCCGCGAACTTGCCTCTGCGCAGGTCTAAATCGCCAAGGTAATGGTTGGCTGTAAGATCGTTTGGCTCGAGATGCAAAACACCTTCAAAAGATCGCGCCGCACCTTCCTTATCTCCAGATCGGTCCTGCGCAACAGCCAAAAGAGAGCGCGGACGGCTTTGCGCGGGAAGCAGCTCCACCGCTTTACTCAGGGGAGCGACCGCCGCGGCGTAGTCCCGTTTGTCTAAAAGAAGAACGCCGAGGTTCAAATAAGCCTCGGGCATTTTCGCATCGAGCGCGATCGCGCGCTCGTATTCGGCCCGCGCTTCGTCGCTGCGCTTCAATGCTGTGTACGCGTAACCCAATTGGAAATGCGCGAACGCCAGGTCCGGCTTTTCCGCAATGAATTTCTGAAGCGGCGGGAGCGCCGCCTCGAAATTGTTGGCATCGATATCTCGCTGCGCTTCATCCAGAAGGTCGTTGAGCGGATTCGCCAGTTTCTGTTGCCTCGATTGCGTATCCCGTTTTGCCTTCGGATCAGACTGCGCCAGTAGCGCGGCTGCGCTGTAACAGCAGGGCGCGGCTTGTGTGGCTAACGCTATGAGCAGGAAAACGGGCGCGGCGTGCGGCAAGACATTTGCCCGCAATTGAAGATGCTTCATGGTTCGCTGCCAGGAATGCCAGCTCCATTTGGCGTTGTCGCCGGATGGCCTGCTGCTTTGGATGCGCCATTCCCAGCGCGTTTTGCCTGGCCGTTCGCGTTGAGCGCCCGAGATAGAAATCGGCCGGTGTGCGAGTGGTGGTTGCGGGCGACTTGTTCCGGAGTTCCCGTGGCGATAACTTTGCCGCCCATGTCGCCGCCCTCCGGCCCCATGTCGATCAGCCAGTCCGCGGACTTGATCACATCGAGATTATGCTCGATGACCAGCAGCGACGCTCCCGACTCAAGCAATTTGCGGAACGCGGCCAGCAGCTTCGCGATGTCGTCGAAATGCAAGCCGGTTGTAGGCTCATCCAGAATGTAAAGAATTCCGCGATTGTCCGCACGCGTGAGGTGCGACGCGAGTTTCAGCCGCTGCGCTTCTCCGCCGGAAAGCGTCGTCGCCGATTGCCCCAACCGCAAATATCCAAGACCGATTTCATTCAGCACCTTCAACTTTGACACGATCTTCGGAACGTTGCCGAAAAATACCAGCGCCTCACGAACGGTGAGCCCCAGCACCTCGTGAATGTTTTTCCCGTGATAGCGCACGTCCAGCACGCTGCTCTTGAAACGCGTGCCCCGGCACTCTTCGCAAATCAGCTCCACGTCCGCCAAAAACTGCATCTCGACCGTAACGGTGCCGTCGCCCTGGCACGTCTCGCAGCGTCCGCCGGGGACGTTGAACGAAAAGTGCCCGGCGCTGTAGCCCTTGCGCTTGGCATCCGGAGTCTCGGCAAACGTCTCGCGAATAGCATCGAATGCTTTCAAGTACGTCGCTGGATTCGAACGCGGCGTGCGTCCAATCGGCAACTGATCGACAATCACAACGTCCGTGATCTGGTTATCACCCTCCAACCGATCGCAGAACTCCTTCACGCTTCCGCCGTTCCGCTTTGCGCCCAGCGCGCGATACAGCACGTTGTGCACGAGCGTGGATTTTCCCGAGCCGCTCACGCCCGTCACGACTGTCAGCGTTCCCAGCGGAATCATCAGGTCAACATTCTGCAAATTGTGCAGTGTAGCTCCAAAGAGCCGCAGAAATTTGCCGCTCGGGCGATGCCGGTTGTTTGGCACAGGTATGCGCAGCTCGCCATTGAGATAGCGGCCCGTGAGCGATTTGGGTTCGCTCAGCATCGCGTCGTAGGGGCCGGCGAAAAGCAGCTTCCCGCCAAGCTCTCCAGCTCCCGGGCCAAGGTCGATCACATGATCTGCAGCTTCAATCGTGTCCGGATCGTGCTCCACGACTAATACCGTATTGCCCAGGTCGCGCAGCGATTTCAGAATGTCAATCAGCCGCTGCGTGTCACGCGGGTGCAGGCCAATCGACGGCTCATCCAAAACATACAGAGCGCCGACCAAGTGCGAGCCTAAAGAGGTCGCAAGTTGAATTCGCTGTGATTCCCCGCCCGAAAGCGTCGAAGTCAATCGGTCCAGCGAAAGGTAATCCAGCCCGACTTCATCCAAAAATTGCAGCCGCGAACGAATTTCTTCGAGAATCTTGTCCGCAATCGTGCTTTGCGCTTCCGTCAGCTGCAAGCCGGCAAAAAACGCCCGTGCCTCCTTGACCGTAAGCGCGCAAATCTCCGTAATCGACTTCCCCGCCACCCGCACAGCTCGCGCTTCCGCACGCAGCCTCGTCCCGCCACACTCCGGACAAGTCGCGTATCCCCTATAGCGGCTCAGAAAAACGCGCACGTGCAGCTTGTACTTCTTGCGCTCCAGCCAATTGAAAAATCCCTTCACACCATCAAAATCATTCTCCGGGTCGCCCTCGAGGATCAACTTCCTCTGCTCCGCAGTCAGGTGGCGCCACGCCACGTTCGTGGGAATGTCCTGCGAGCGCGCCCACTTCTTCATCTCTTGAAACAACGTTTTGTAACGAGGTTTCGTCCACGGCTCAATCGCGCCTTCATCCAAAGACTTGCTCGGGTCGGGCACCACCAGGTTCAAATCAAAATCAATGGTATTGCCGAAGCCCTGGCAGCGCGGGCAAGCGCCATACGGATTGTTGAACGAAAATAGCCGCGGCTCCGGCTCCTGATAGAGCGTGCCGTCATTCTTGCATTCGAATCGCTCGTTGAAAACCAGCCGATCCGCCGCATTTCCAGCCGCATCGCCGACAAATTCCAGAATCGCTTCCCCGCCCGCCTCGCGATAACAAATCTCGATCGAGTCCACCAGTCGCGCCCGCGATTCCGGGCTAACCGCCAGCCGGTCCACCACCACGTACACCGGTCGCGTAAAGTCCACGTCCAGCAGCGTTTCCGGAGAAGAAAATTCGTGCAACCGGCCGCCTTGGTAAAGCCGATTGAACCCGCGCTTCTGAATGTCGCTCAGCGCGTTGCGCAAAACTTCTTGCGAAGGCACCGCTGGCTTCTTCTTCCCGCCACGGCGCGCTACGGCAGGCTGCCCTGGCACGATTCGCAGCTCATACAACACATAAAATCGCCGTCCCGGCGGAAGCGAAAGAATCTTGTTCGCGATTTCATCCGGATTGTCGCGGCGCACTTCCGCGCCGCACTTGATGCAAAACGTCTGCCCGCATCGCGCGAACAGCAGCCGCAGATAATCGTAAATCTCGGTGGCAGTGGCTACCGTTGAACGCGGGTTGCGCGTGGAATTCTTCTGCCGGATGGCCACAGCCGGCGCGATCCCCGAAATTTCGTCGACGTCGGGCTTCTCCATGCGCTCGAGAAATTGCCGCGCATAAGCCGACAGCGATTCCACATATCGACGCTGGCCCTCCGCATAAATGGTGTCAAATGCCAGCGACGACTTACCCGATCCGCTGACTCCCGTGACCACAGTAATCGCGTTATGCGGCACTTCCAGGCTGATATTTTTCAGGTTGTGGACACGAGCGCCACGGATGGAAATAGTGTCTCGCGTGGTGTTTACCGGGATGAGTTCGTTTGTCGCCACAGGGAAGCCGAGACAGCGCGTTCAGCGCGCGCTGCCCAAACTTCAAATTATACGGTGAGCGCGCGGACAGGGCAAACGAGTGTTTACGGCTCTTCGATCAAGCTGATTTGCCCAACGCCGCCTTCGACCTTCAGATGAATCGTCGCAGGAGTTTTCCCGTAAGCGTCGTTCGTATATTCATCGTCTTCGTGGCGAAATCCGTGCGCACTGATCGAGCCGATGCCGCCGGAGGCTCGCACCACCACGCCAACCTTTCGTGGCAAGCGGATTGTGACTTGGCCCACCCCGCCTTCCAGATTCGCGATCAGATCACTTTTACGGTCGCCCGTGAGGTCCACGTCCGCCTGGCCAGCACCCATGCTCATCTCCAGCCGTGTAACAGGTAAATCGCGCAACCGCAGGCGCCCGCGTCCGGCGCCCATTTCTACTTTCAACTCCAGCGGCACCTCGTTGCCGAGTCGCAGATTCCATTCATTGTTCGACCTTCCAAAATGTGCGGTCGTATCGTCCTGCGAAATGTTCAGGTGACCGACGCCGCCGTCAACGTTGTAGTCAACTCGAGGCATCCCATAGGAGTTGCTATATTTGAAGTCCGCGTCGAGAAGATGGCTGGAACCTCCGCTGATGTTGAATTCACCCGTGCTTGTCTCGAGCGAAACATGAACAGACTTCGCGCCTTGCAGGTCCACCGTGCGAGAGTGCTGCTGTTCCTGCCAGTCGTTGGACAAGTGGCGATCGCGCGTGAACGCCCGGCCGTGCCAGAACAGAACCACCAGCACCAGCACGAACGCTAGGGCGCCAAATGTCGCTCCGAGAGAGACTCCGCCCGATCGCGCTGTGCCGTCCGGATTTTGCCGCGCGCGCGTTGCATCCCACATTCTTCCCAGACCGACAAATACCAGAATCAGTGGCCAATACGTTCGCAGGATCGGCCATGGATCAAACGCCGGCCGCCAGTTCGCGTACAAGAACATCGCGCCGATGGTGATGAGCACAATCGGCAGCACAAGCGAAGTTCGGCGCTGGAATTGACGGTCAGCCATTGCACACCCCTTCGTTCTTTACTACGCAGCGGCAAATGAAAAAAGTTCAGCATTTGCAACCGGAGTCTTGCAGACAGAGTAGCTCCGAAACGCCCGCCGTCGCAACGCCACGGGCCGGCGCGCTATGCTAGAGTCGCGAAGAGCCTGGGCCAAGTACAAG
>Ga0209131_1000900_pt1 | contig 20746 bp, 14 predicted proteins | sample GraSoi_2013_40cm_FD_185826 | JGI IMG/M metagenome (GOLD analysis project Ga0209131, IMG submission 185826) | Grasslands soil microbial communities from the Angelo Coastal Reserve, California, USA - Sample 9_17_2013_40cm (SPAdes) (version 2) | ecosystem: Environmental > Terrestrial > Soil >... | reverse complement strand
TCGCAGTGTTTCCGCAACTGGCAGAAAATTCAACTGGCGCGCAATGCTCTCACCTGTTATTTTCCTGATTATCTTTATTCTGTTTTTTATCTTTTTTTTCTGGTCACGCTCGGCGATTATTGCCGGTGGTTGATGCTCATCCCATGGTGGTTCCAGGCAATTTGCCTGATGCCTCAAAACAAATTTCCGGATTCTTTGAAAGGAGGCAGGAAGTTACAAATAAATTTGATGATCAACTCATGTATGTGTTGTATGTATATAAAATATAACTAAACAACAAGAAGGAGAAAAAGTCTATGAAACACCGCTCTTTATTATCGACCCTCACAGTTCTGATCGTTCTCGGTCTGCTGTTGAGCGCATGTGGTGCACCAGCAACACCCAAGGCTACCGAGGCCCCGGCTGCAACCGAAGCCCCGGCAGCAACACAAGCCCCAGCCGCTACGCAAGCTCCAGCCGCCGCTGCATGTACAAACTACGTGCTGGTTCCAAAGAATCTTGGCAATCCTTATTTCGATACTGCAAATAATGGTGCACAGGAAGCCGCCAAAGAGCTGGGCATAACGGTATTGTATCAGGGTTCAGCAACTGCTGATGCCACCGAGCAAATCACCCTGCTTAATTCCTTGATCGCTCAGAAACCCTGCGCTCTGGCAATTTCAGCCAACGATGCTGACGCGCTTGTTCCAACCGGTAAAGCCGCGATGGCAGCTGGCATCCCGGTTGTAACTTGGGACTCTGCAATTGGCAAAGATGGCCGTAACATTCACATCAACCAGGCCGTATTGCATGACATCGGCGCGATCGAGATCAAAATGGCTTCCGATATTGCTGGCACCGATGGCGGCGAGCTTGCGATATTAAGTGCTACATCCACTGCCCCGAATCAGAATGCCTGGATCGAAGTGATGAAGACAGAACTCCAGAAGCCTGAATACTCCAAATTGAAACTGGATGAAGTTGTATATGGCGATGATGACGATACCAAGAGTTATAACGAGGCTCAGGCTTTGTTTACCAAGTATCCCAACCTCAAGGTGATCATTGCGCCCACCACCGTCGGTATTGCTGCTTCTGCACGCGCTGTCACAGATGCGAAGTTGATTGGTAAAGTATTTGTCACGGGTCTTGGTACCCCGAATCAGATGCGTGAATACGTCAAGAATGGCGCTGCTCCGCAATTTGCGCTTTGGAATCCTGCCGACCTGGGCTACCTTGCCGTTTATGCGATGCACGCTCTTGCCACTGGCGAGATCAAGGGTGTGGCTGGTGACAAATTCAAGGCTGGCAAACTTGGCGAATATACAGTTCAAGATGATCCTGATCTTGGTCTCAATGTCCTGCTCGGCTTGCCATTCATTTGGAACAAAGACAACATCGACAACTCCAATTGGTAAGACCAGACTATAACGAAGTAAGTAGGAACTAAATATGTCACTTCGGGAGTCGGCTTTCAATTTGCTGATTGCCGAAGTGACAATTTGATTAATCATCGGAACAATATTATGAAACGCATAGGTTTTCAGTTCAGGGTCAGGCCCGATCGCCTCGCAGAATATAAGGAACATCATAAAAATGTCTGGCCCGAAATGCTGGTGGCACTGCGCGAAACAGGTTGGCATAACTATACTTTATTCATGCGCGAGGATGGTTTGATCTTCGGTTATTTTGAAACGGAAGAAAGCTTGGCGGCGGCGCAGGCAAAGATGGCTGAAAAAGAAATCAATACACGCTGGCAGGAATTCATGTCACCATTCGTCGATGCCAATGCCCGTCCCGACGAAACTTTTATTGAACTCGAAGAATATTTTCATCTGGACTGAATATGACTCAAGCACGTAATTATCTTGCCATTGACCTCGGCGCAGAAAGCGGACGTACCATCGTAGGCTCACTCGATGGCAATAAACTCACGCTGACGGAAACTTATCGTTTCGCCAATGGACCTGTGCAATTGAATGACGGTTTGCATTGGGATGTGTTGCGTCTTTGGTCTGATATTAAGGAAGGCATAGGTAAGTCAAAAGAAATTGAGAGCATCGGGCTGGATACTTGGGCGATTGATTTTGCTTTGCTTAATAAAAACAATTCGCTCTTATCCAATCCATTTCATTATCGGGATGCGCGCACCGATGGCATGATGGATGAAGCCTTTAAACGCCTGCCTCGTGCGGAAATCTTTTCCAACACGGGTATTCAATTCATGCAGATCAACACGCTCTATCAATTGCTGGCGATGTCCATGCAGAAATCTCCACTCTTTGATGTTGCGAAAACTTTTGTCACCATTCCTGATCTTTTTAATTATTGGTTGAGCGGTGAGCTCACCAACGAATTTACGAATGCGACCACGACTCAATGCTTTGACCCGCTCAAACTGGACTGGGCAATGCCGGTGCTGGATGCGATGGAAATCCCCTCGCATCTTTTCAAGCCGGTAACTGATCCCGGTACACGGATAGGGACTCTCCTCCCCAGCCTCGCTGAGGAGACAGGTGCGGGCGCAGTCCCAATTATTCTTCCGGCGTGTCATGACACGGGCTCGGCGGTAGTTGCTGTCCCTGCGATGAATCAAGATTTCGCCTGGCTTAGTTCAGGGACATGGTCCATTATGGGCGCGGAAGTTCATGAGCCATCTTTGAGTGCAAAGGCGCTTGAATATAACTTTACGAATGAGGGTGGCGTGTTTGGCACATGGCGACTCTCCAAGAACATTATGGGATTATGGTTGGTGCAGGAATGTCGCCGTGAGTGGATGCGTCAGGGTGAGGAAATATCTTTCGACGCATTGACCCAGCTTGCAGCTGAGTCGGAGGCGTTCATGTCGGTCATCGATCCTGATTTTGCTGAGTTTCTCCATCCTGGCGATATGCCGTCTCGCATCCAAAAATTTTGTGCAGACACGAATCAACGCGTGCCGAAAACAAAAGGTCAGATCGTGCGTGTTATGTTGGAAAGCATTGCGTTGAAGTATTGCCTGGTACTTGAACGGCTGGAAGAATTAGCCAGCAAACGTTTTAATCCGCTTCATATCATCGGCGGTGGTACGAAGAATAAATTGCTAAATCAATTCGCCGCTAACTCGACCGGGCGCACCGTTGTAGCAGGACCCGTTGAAGCGACTGCGATCGGTAATATTTTGATGCAGTCGATTGGCATGCACCATTTAAGTTCGCTGGCTGAGGCGCGTGAAGTTGTGCGCGCTTCGTTCGAACCTGAAATCTATGAACCGAATCGCAAAGCAGATTGGGACGAAGCGTTTTCTCGTTTACAGAAAGTAATTATATAATGTGCAACAAAATATTTTCCAGAGGTAATTATGACTCAATCAGAATCTAAAATTCAATCGGCTTACGAACTTGCTGTGGAGCGTTATGAGGAGTTGGGTGTAGATATTGCTCAGGCATTAGCAACGCTGGAGAAAGTTTCGATCAGCCTGCATTGTTGGCAGGGTGATGATGTGGGTGGTTTTGAAAATCCAGGTGGTGACTTAACGGGCGGCATTGCAGCAACTGGAAATTATCCCGGCAAGGCACGCAATGCGGATGAACTTCGCAATGACCTTGATGTGGTCTATAAATTATTGCCAGGTTCACATCGTCTGAATCTTCATGCCATTTATCTGGAAGCCGATAAAAAAATCGAGCGCAATAAAATCGAGCCTAAACATTTTTCAGTGTGGAAGGATTGGGCGAAGGCGAACGGTCACGGCATCGACTTCAACCCGACTTGTTTCTCGCATCCCAAATCTGCGGATGGATTTACACTCGCGCATCGCGATGAAGACATCCGCCAGTTTTGGGTTGAGCATTGTATAGCCAGCCGTAAGATCGGCGAATATTTTGGAAAAGAGTTGGGAACTCCTGCGGTAACCAATATCTGGATTCCTGATGGCTATAAGGATACCCCTGCGGATCGCCAAACACCCCGACATCTGCTTCTCGAATCCCTTGACTTGGTCCTCGCTGACAAAATTGATCCGCGCTATAACCTCGATGCCGTGGAACCCAAACTCTTCGGTCTTGGTTCGGAGGCTTACGTTGTCGGTTCCATGGAATTTTATTCCGCGTACGCGCTCACTCGAAAAATTTTGCTGACATTGGATTCAGGTCACTTTCATCCAACAGAAACAATTTCCGACAAAATTTCCTCACTATTGATTTATCACGATCAATTGTTATTACATGTCAGTCGCGGTGTGCGCTGGGATAGCGACCATGTCGTCACCTTCAACGATGACACGCAAGCTATCGCCAATGAGATCGTCCGCAACGACGCGCTCGAGCGCATTCATATCGGCTTGGATTATTTCGACGCCAGTATTAACCGTGTCGCTGCGTGGACGATTGGCGCACGCAATACTTTGCGTGCTCTGCTTGTTGCTTTGCTCGAACCACAGGAAATGCTTAGGAAGTTTGAACTCGAAGGAGATTTCTCCAGCCGTTTGGCATTGCAGGAGGAACTCAAATCCATGCCGTTCAGCGCGGTATGGGATGCATATTGTTTGAAGAAGAACGTACCCGTTGGCATGGATTTTATGAATGTCATTAAGGATTATGAGAAAAAAGAATTGGCACATCGATGAAGCCAACCTCAAGCGGAGAATAGAAAGATGAAACCAACAGATTTTCGACATTTCAATTATTTATGGGAGGATAGCGTCGCAAACCAGCTTGATGCGGTTGAGCGTTTGCGTTATCGCAGTAATATTCTTGGTGCAGATCAACGAATTACGAATACGGGTGGTGGCAATACGTCATCCAAAATAAAGATGACCGATCCTTTAAGCGGGGAGGAAGTGGATGTGTTGTGGGTCAAAGGTTCAGGTGGAGATTTGCGGACTTCCACCCGTGCCAATTTTGCTTCTTTATATATGGATAAATTCCTGTCGTTGGAAAATATCTATAACAAGGCTGAGGTCAAAGGCGTAAGGACAGAGATCGAAGATTCAATGGTGGATATGTATCGCCACACTACTTTTAATTTGAATCCTGCTGCCAGTTCAATTGATACCCCGTTGCATGGACTGATTCAGTATCGCCATGTCGACCACATGCATCCCATCTCTGCGATCGCGATTGCAGCCAGCAAAGATCAGGAAGGGCTTACACAGGAAGTGTTTGGCGGGGAGGTGGGTTGGGTTCCTTGGCAGCGCCCCGGTTTTGACCTGGGCTTGGTGATGCGCGATGAGTTGAAAAAGAATCCCAATCTCAAGGGGTTGATTATGGGGCAGCATGGTCTCATCAACTGGGCGGATGATGACAAGGCTTGTTATGAATTAACTTTGAACCTTATTGAAAGAGCCGCGCTGTATATCGAGCAACATGATAAAGGCGAGAAAACTTTTGGTGGGCCAAAGTATACGTCATTGAACGAAGAAGAGCGCAATAAGCTGTTGATTCAACTACTGCCAAAACTGCGCGGGATGGTTTCGCAAAAGAATCGCTTCATCGGCACGGTGCATGTGACTGAGAGCGTGCTGCAATTCGTCAATAGCGTGGATGCTCCGCGACTGGCAGAAATTGGAACATCGTGCCCTGATCATTTCCTGCGGACAAAAATAAAGCCGCTGTATGTGGATTGGAATCCGCAGAAAGAATCAGTAGAGAGTCTGCTTGAGAAACTGGAAGCGAGTTTGGTCGAGTATCGAAGCGATTACGCGTCGTATTACGAAGCCTGCAAACATCCCAACTCGCCTGCTATGCGCGATCCGAATCCGACTGTCATCTTAATCCCAGGCTTGGGATTGATCGCTTGGGGCAAGAATAAAAGCGAGAGCCGAGTCACGGCAGAATTTTATTCGCTTGCAATTGAAGTGATGCGATCTTCGGAAGCGATTAGTGAATATCAAGGCTTGCCGCATCAGGAAGCGTTTGATATTGAATACTGGCTGCTCGAAGAAGCCAAGTTAAAACGTATGCCTCCTGAAAAGGAATTTGCCCGTAATGTGGTGGTTGTGATCGGTGCGGGGAGTGGCATTGGGAAAGCCACCGCGCATCGGGTTGCCAAAGAAGGCGCGCATGTGGTTTGTGCGGATTTATCAGAATCAACCGCACAGGAAACGGCGGATGAAATGGTCAAAATTTATGGGATGGGAATTGGTGTGGCGGGTACGGGCATTTCAGGATGTGGTTCAGCCATTGGCTTGGGTGTGGATATCACAAAGCGCGAAAGTATCAAGTCAATGCTTGAGCAGGTTGTGCTTGCATATGGCGGTGTTGACAACATTATCATCACTGCTGGAATTTTTGTTTCGCCTGATAAAAACGGCTATATGCCCGATGAAAAGTGGGCACTGACCTATGCGATCAATGTGACTGGTCCTTATCTGGTTGCTGACGAAGCCAAATTAATTTGGCAGGCGCAGGGACTGAAAACCAGTCTGGTGATCACCACCAGTGCCAATGGGGCGGTTGCCAAGCAAGGCTCGGTGGCTTATGACACGAGCAAAGCCGCTGCCAACCATATGGTGCGGGAGTTGGCGATTGAACTATCTCCTCTAGTGCGTGTCAATGGATTGGCGCCTGCAACCGTAGTGGAAGGAAGCAATATGTTCCCGCGCGACCGTGTGATCAGTTCGCTGACTAAATACAATATTGCATTCACTGAAAGTGAAACGACCGAGTCTTTGCGGGACAAGCTGGCTGTATTTTACGCCCAGAGGACATTGACGAAATCACCGATCACTTTAGCAGACCAGGCAGAGGTTGCTTATTTATTGAGCAGTAGCAAATTTAGCAAGACCACCGGACAGATCATCAGCGTGGATGGTGGTTTGCACGAGGCGTTCTTGCGTTAGTACATATTATGCCTAAAGCCCAATTATTTATTACTTGTCTTGGCGATCAGTTTTACACATCGACCCTCCAGAATATGACCCATCTTCTGGAACGCCTTGGCGTGGAATTAACCTTTCCTCCCGAACAAACCTGTTGCGGGCAACCGCTCTTCAACAATGGCTTTGAAGATAAAACGCGTCCAGTCGCATTGAACTTCCTGCAGACCTTCGGCGAAAGCGACGCGCCAATCATTGCGCCGTCAGGTTCGTGCGCAGGCATGATCAAACATCATTATCCGTCCTTATTCAAAGATGGAACACCTGAACATGCCCTGGCTGTAGATATTGCATCAAGGACTTTTGAATTCACTGAATATCTCGTCAACGTTCTCAAGGTCACGGATGTAGGCGCGGTGTATCCACATAAGGTCACATATCACGCCTCCTGTCATTATCTCCGTGAGATGGGGCTCAAAACTGAAGCGAAGACTCTATTGAGCAATGTCAAGGGTTTGGAATTCATCTCTTTGAATGAAGAAGAAACTTGTTGTGGCTTCGGCGGCGCATTTACAGTGACCTATCCCGAAGTCAGCCGTTCGATGATGGAGAATAAAGTCAAGCACATTATTTCCAGTGGTGCAGATACAGTTGTGACTTGTGAGCCGGGCTGTTTAATGAATGTTGCGGGCGGACTACACAAGGCAGGCTCGTCCATTCGTGCGATGCATATTGTTGATCTACTATCTTCAAAAGAAGAATTGGCATGAGCCAAGACACTCATCCGTACATTGGTTTCGAAGAATACAGCGAACATGTACCGCCTAGTATTCCACTGGCTGTGCAACAGGCGACAAGTCGCTTTGTTGGTGGGCGTGCTGCACGCGTGGCAGAATTGCCGCAGTGGGAGCAATTGCGTCAGATCGGTTCTGATATTCGTCAGCATACCATTGAGAATATGGACGTATATCTGACAAGCCTCGAAGAAAAGGTTAAAGAGGCTGGCGGATATGTCCATTGGGCAGAGACAGCCGAAGATGCGCGTCGAATCGTTCTTCAGATTGCCAAAGAAAATAACATCAAAAACGTGGTCAAGTCAAAGTCCATGGCGACCGAGGAGATCGAGTTGAACCACGCGCTCGAAGCGGCAGGCATTGAGTCGCTCGAGACGGATCTGGGCGAATACATCATTCAATTGGCAGGTACAGGTCCATCTCACATCATTGTTCCTGCCGTGCATCTCAAAAAGGAAGAGATCGCTGCGCTATTTAGTGAGAAGCTGGATATCAATGCACCTACAGATCCCATCGAACTGGCGCGCATTGCTCGCGAGGTCCTGCGCGAAAAATTTTTGAACGCAGGCATGGGAATCTCTGGCGGGAATTTTTTGATCGCTGAAACTGGCACGCTCGTGATGGTGACCAATGAAGGCAACGGGCGCATGTGTACGACCATGCCCGATCTGCATATTGCCGTCGTAGGCATTGATAAGGTGATTCCCGATTGGGAATCGCTCATAGTCTTTCTCAAATTGTTGGCGCGTTCTGCCACGGGGCAAAAACTTTCTACATACACCCAATTCATCACAGGTCCGCGCCACGCGGAGGGGGAGTTCGGTCCCAAAGAATTTCATTTGGTCCTGCTTGATAACGGGCGCTCCAAAATTCTCAAAGATCCCATCGGGCGGGATGTGCTCAAATGTATTCGCTGCGGCGCATGCGCCAATGTTTGCCCTGTTTATAAAAACGTCGGCGGCTTTGCTTATGGTTCATTTATCTCAGGTCCCATTGGCGCAATCCTTTCGCCGCAAATGCTTGGTACACAAGCCGCGCGCGAATTACCGTTTGCTTCCACGCTCTGTGGCGCGTGTGCCGATGTTTGCCCTGTAAAAATTCCAATCCCAGCCATTCTGAGTCACCTGCGTCGTCGCGTGGCACAGGGCGATGCCTTTGCGCTCCCAACGATCTCGACGCCCATCCGAGCGACCGCGAATCTTGCATCCCTTGCGCTCGCCCAAAACTGGATCTATCGACTTGGCGCGCTCGTGCTCCCAATCATCAATCCATTCTTCCGTAAAAATAATTGGCTATCGGGAATGCCTTATCCGCTTAATCGTTGGACAAAGGTTCGTCCACTTCCACCATTTGGTGCAAGATTCAGAAAATGGTGGAATGTGCGCTCTGCCAAAGAAACGGAATCTACACATGACTAATCCCATCATCGAAAATATTCGTCACTCTTTAGGGCGCACCGTTCAGTCCCCCCTCGGCCTGCGTCCTGATATCTATGAGCCTCGTCTCCCCGAATCCATTGACTCCGAAATCGCACGCTTTCTCGATGAAGTCAAGAAGCTCTCAGGCGTTGGACAAAAACTTTCTCCAGCTGATATCGACTCTACATTGAAGACTCTTGTTGCCGAACAAAATATCCGCAAAGCGACGGTCTGGGGAACTCCTCATCTCCGACAATTAGGTATTACTAAAATTCTCAACTCCCTTGGTGTAGAGATTGTCTCTCCAAATGCCAGCAAACATGAAATGGCATTATGTGATCTTGGCATCACCGAAGCAGACTATCTTCTTCCGGAGACTGGAACACTGGTCTTGAAATCCTCTTTTGAAAAACCGCGTGCTGTATCTTTATTGCCACGAATACACTTGGCAGTTGTCCGCCCTGAAATGTTGCGTGCCGATATGCATCAAGTCTTTGCTGAGGCTAAAGATAGTAATTATCTGGTCTTTATCACTGGTCCCAGCCGTACAGCGGATATCGAGTTGACAGTCACATTAGGGGTGCATGGTCCGAAGAATTTATATGTTTGGATGATGAAAGAATAAAAGTTGGTGGTTGACTCCTATTCCTGTTTTATGCTAAACTCAATTTACACGTGTAAGCTGACTCGTGTAAATTACTAATTTCAGAAAAACTAGGCAATGACTGAATGAACCGACCTACTCAGAATGATGTAGCTAAGTTAGCAGGTGTTTCCAGGGCAACGGTTTCGTATGTCTTGAATAAGCAGACCAATGGTCGTGTGCTTATATCAGAGGAAACCCATAAAAAGGTTGTTGAAGCCATAGAGGAGCTGGGGTATGTGCCAGATGCCAGCGCCCAGGCATTGAGAACGGGCAACACAAAAAACATCGGGTTGATCATTCCAGAAATGGACAACCCGCATTTTTGGGAACATGCGGATGGGGTGGAAAAAGAGGCTCTTGCGTCGGGCTATAGATTGCTTTTATCCAGTATGGAACTAAACGTTGAATACGGCGAAGACCTATTTAAGGATTTATCCCACCAGCGTATAGATGGACTGATCTTAACAGGGGCATTTATTAACCGCTCAGAACATGTGCAGAAAACATTGCGTAAATTTCAAAAGCGGCGATTGCCGATTGTGGAGATTACCGACAACACCAATCTTGACAACCATTTGGACCGGGTGTCATCGAATTATTACACCGCCACCAAGGAAGTGATGGCGCATCTATTGTCTTTAGGGCATCGCCAGATTGGGTTTGTATATGGCGTCCAGGGACCTTTCCTGGGTGAGGACCGGCTTGTACCTTACCAGGAAAGTCTTTTAGCGGCGGGGTTGCCAGTACAGGACGAGTTGATCATCCGCTGCGGAGCAACAATTCAGGATGGATATCAAGCCGCTGAAAAACTCTTACAATACTCAATAAAACCTACTGCACTAATTGTAATTAATGATTTATTGGCCATTGGTGTTATGCGGGCAGCTGTAGACGTGGGATTAAAAATTCCTCAGGACTTATCTGTGGTTGGATATGACGATATTCCTTTTGCCAGGTATACGGTACCGCGCCTAACCACGGTCTCAAAAAATGCAGTTGGTCTCGGGCGGGAGGCAGTTAAGCTTTTATTGGCGCGTATTCAAGAACCTGATCGGCCACAACAAACGATTAATCTCTCGCCTCAGGTAATTATTCGCGAATCCACGGGCCCAGTCTCGCAGAAATTTTGATCTTGAGCGGACAATATTTCAGGCACCTCAAATCTGTTGCTTTATCATGAATGTTTAATGGGTATCAGATTTGTTTCAGTTGAAGAATACGCTAGGTGACCACATAATCTATATGTATATGCAAAGGAGGCTCATGGAGAAAATATCTAGAAGAATTACCCCAGAAACAAGAAGCGTACACCATTAGATTGGCATCCGGGGTGTACGCTTCAGGCGAGACAGACCGCTTTATGCGGTATAGCCTCATGCCTATTATACCTGTCAATTCAAGGCTAAATTTTATCAAGGAGAAAGAAATGTCTACAAGAAGACTATATCACCTGTTAACTCTTTTGATTGTAGCTGTATTAACAATCTCAGCATGTGCTCCCGCTGCAACTCCAGTACCCGCAACACAAGCACCTGCGCCTGCAACGCAAGCCCCAGCGGCGACACAGGCTCCTGCTGCAACTGAAGCGCCTACTGCTGCCCCTGAACCTGTCACGCTGAGCTACCTCGTCGACGACAGCCAGAACACTCAAGATACGGCCAAAGCGCTTGCCGATGCTTATATGGCGCTGCATCCCAACGTGACTATTACTATCGAGACTAGGCCAGGGGGTACCGACGGTGACAACCTCGTCAAGACGCGCCTTGCGACGGGCGACATGAACGATATCTTCTGGTACAACACCGGTTCACTATTCCAAGCTCTGCACCCAGCTGACACACTCGTCGACCTGACGAATGAGCCGTTTATAGCCAACATTGTTGAATCATTCACCCCAACCGTATCAGCGGATGGGAAGATCTACGGTGTGCCGACCGGTACTGCGATGGGTGGCGGTATCCTCTATAATAAGAAAATCTACACACAACTTGGGCTGAGTGTGCCCAAGACCTGGGCTGATTTCGAAGCCAACAATGAAAAGATCAAAGCGGCCGGCATCGCGCCTGTTGCCGCCACGTATGGCGACACATGGACTTCCCAGTTGTTTGTATTGGCTGATTACCACAATGTCCAGCAGGTCGATTCGAGCTTCGCTGCGGACTATACCGCCAACAAAGCCAAGTACGCCTCAATCCCTGCGGCAATGGCCGGCTTTACATACTTGCGAGAGGGCTTTGACAAAGGCTGGTATCAGAAGGACTTCGCAACTACAAAATTCGACCAGGGGTTGAAACTGCTTGCGGATGGTACTGTTGCCCATTACCCAATGCTGACTTTTGCGCTCTCGACTATCGCCACAAACTACCCTGACAAGGTAAACGATATTGGGTTCTTCGGTATACCTGGAACCGATGCCTCGAAGAACGGCGCGACGATTTGGATGCCTGCCGGGACTTATATTCCGAAGACAACTAAGAACCTCGCCGCAGCAAAGGATTTCTTGGCTTTCATTGCCTCCTCTGCCGGCGTTGACGCGATCAATGCAAAAATCGCGCCGCAGGGTCCATTCCTCATCAAGGGAACCAAGCTCCCCGACAATGTTCTGCCGGCCGTGAAGGATCTCGCCACGTATATTGATGCCGGAAATACCACACCTGCGCTTGAGTTCCTTTCTCCAATTAAGGGACCCAACCTCGAGCAAATCTGTGTGGCGGTCGGATCAGGCCAGATGGACGCTGCGACCGCAGCAAAGAACTACGATGAGGATGTTAAGAAACAAGCGCAGCAACTTGGTTTGCCGGGCTGGTAATTAGCTTGTCTTAACATTTATTGCCCCAATTTTTCTGAGGGCTGGTATTTCCAGCCCTCAGATCTCAATTAGCTTGAACGCCATTATTTATTAATGAAGGCGAGGTTCTATGAGAAATGACACTAAACCGCAGGCTGTTCTGCTGACGTATCCAAACTGGTTTTATCTTCCGGCGGCATTGGTATTTGGTGTGTTCTTCCTTGTACCAACGGTGCTCTCCTTCTACTTCAGCCTGACTCGCTGGTCTCTGTTCGACGCGAAATTTATTGGCTTCGACAACTTCGCTCTTTTCTTGAGTGATCCTCAGTTGTTGTCTGGTTTGCGAAACACGCTTATTTATGCTGTGCTTACCAGCGGACTCAAAGTAATCATCGCGTTGCCACTTGCCATGCTGCTTACCTCTCGTATTCGGCTCAAAGGGCTTTTTCGGGGCATGATCTTTTTCCCTGTACTCGTAAGCACGGTTGCTGTGGGAATCACATTCTCCACGCTTATGCAACCATCGATAGGATTGATCAATACAGCCCTTGGCTCGATTGGGCTCCCGACGCCGGATTGGTTGGGAAACCCGAGGCTGGCGTTATTTTCTGTGGCGCTGGTTGATGTATGGAAAGGCATCGGCTTGGCGATGGTTATATTCATCGCAGGAATATTGTCCATCCCAGTGGAGTACTTGAGGGTGGCGCTTGGGTGGCATTTCGTCACGTCATTTTGCCCTTGAGCCGCAACGCGTCCTTCACGGTCATTCTGCTGTCATTTATCGGCGGGTTGCGGACATTCGACCTGATCTGGACCATGACACACGGCGGTCCCGGCTTCGCATCAGATGTGCTCACCTCGGTAATCTATAAGGAATATCAGGCGGGCTTCTATGGCTTGTCAACCGCTGGCAATGTTGTGCTTTTCATTTTGGTCACAGCCATTGTATATCCGTTGATGCGGTTCTTTCAGGGAAAGGAACTTGAGCTATGAAGTTTCGAAAGTTTATTGCCAAGACTTGGATCGATGCGGTTGCACTGGTCGTGTTTGGCATCATATTTGTTGTGCCTTTCATATTTATTTTTCTAACCGCCGCCAAAACGCGTCAGGAGGCCTCTCTCTTCCAATTCAGTTGGCCTGGCAAATTTCAATTGCTGGAGAACATCCGCGATGTGATTGCGTTTGGTGATCGGCGTATGCTCCGAGCATTGTGGAACAGTACACTCCTGACTGTAGGCTCAGTGACGTTGATCGTTTTGTTCTCTGCACTCGTTGCCTATGTGATGCAGCGTCGTGGTGATCGGGTAGCGTCAGTAGTCAGTTCGGTCATGCTTGCAGGGCTGATCATCCCTCCGGCTGTCGTGCCGACCATCTTCCTCTTGCAATGGACGCATCTCTACAAAACGCTTCTGGGTTTGATCCTGGTGGAAGTTGCATTTACCATGCCTTTTGCGACTCTGATATTCCGCGCATTTATGGCGAATATTCCGCGCGAGCTTGATGAGGCTGCCATCATAGATGGCGCATCGCCAATGCATGTGTTCTTTTCCATTATTCTTCCGCTTTTACAACCAGCCATTATTACCGTGATCGTTACTTCATCTGTTGGTATCTACAATGATTTTGTCGGACCGCTCTACTTTCTGCCTGGCTCTGCAAACGTCACCGCCCAATTGACCTTGTACAGTTTCATGAGCCAGTTCAACTCGCAATGGAATCTGCTTTTTGCGGATGTGGTCGTTATCACAATTCCACCCCTCGTGATATTCATGTTCTTCCAGCGGCAGATCGTTTCGGGTATGACGGCTGGCGCGGTCAAAGGGTAACTTTCTCTTCAGAGAGCACCAAACTAGCAGGAAAGAATCTTTCCAGTTTTAGCATTCAGTATTATAGGGTTCTGCAGAAAATAAATCCGTTACCACCAACTAAATCCGCAAAGGAAATCATTATGTCTTTGATTATTTTAAACTTAACCTGTGAATATCGAATCAATCCTCTAGGGATTGACGTGCTTCAACCGCGTCTGAGCTGGCAATTGGAAAGTGATCAGCGTGGAACTCGGCAGGCTGCATATCGCATCCTTGTGGCCGCGTCTGAGACCGCTCTCTCTGGCGGTAGTATATTGTGGGATAGCGGCAAGGTACCATCTGATCAATCTATTCATGTTGTATATCAAGGCCCAGAACTTGTATCCGGTCAACGTGTGTATTGGAAGGTATGGGTCTGGGATGAGGCTGGGCAAGAAGCCGAAAGTAATTCAGCGTGGTGGGAAATGGGTTTACTCAAACGCACCGATTGGCAAGGACAATGGATCGGAGCGTCTTTTTCTGGTGGGCCAAGAACGACAAGTCCGGCTCCTTATCTGAGAAAAGAATTCAGCGTTACCAAACAAATCGTTTCGGCGCGCCTATATGCAACTGCCCTCGGTCTATACGAGTGTTACTTTAATGGCGCGCGAGTCGGAGATGCACTGCTTACACCAGGTTGGACAGATTACAACAAGCACATTCAATACCAGGTTTATGATGTAACTGATCTGCTTCAATCAGGGATGAATGCCTATGGAACAATTCTGGGTGATGGCTGGAGTGTCGGTCACATCGCCTGGGTCGGTCGACAGCGTTATTCAGATCGCCCACAGCTGTTGGCACAAATTGTTCTTACCTATTCTGATGGTAGTACAGAAATTATCTCAACTGATAACAGTTGGAAAGTAAAACAAGGACCCATCCTGGAATCGGACATGTTGATGGGTGAAAGCTATGATGCGCGGCGCGAATTAACGGGCTGGTTCAACCCTGGCTATGATGATTCATCCTGGTGGGCCGCAAAAGTTTTTGAAGATAACGGGGCCGCGTTGGTCGCCACCAATGGACCCGTTGTAAAACGCCAGGAAGAGTTGCAGCCAGTGAAAATCCATGAAATTCCAGACTTTGTAAACCAGCGTTGGGTTTTCGATCTGGGCCAGAATATGGTTGGTTGGGTACGCCTACATGTCTGCGGAGAAAAAGGAAGGACAGTTTCCATTCGGTATGCAGAAGTTCTCAACACTGATGGAACGTTATATACCGCAAACCTGCGCACCGCTCGCAATACTGACTATTACACCTTGAAGGGTGGCGAGGAAGAAGTCTGGGAGCCGCATTTTCTATTCCACGGTTTCCGTTATATCGAATTATTGGGCTTTCCGGGTACGCCAACGGTGGAATCAATTACTGGAATTGTCATTCATTCCGATATACCTCAAACTGGTACATTTGAATGTTCGGATCCATTGATTAACCAACTTCAGCACAATATCGTTTGGGGCCAGAAAGGCAACTTTGTGGATGTTCCTACCGACTGCCCGCAACGGGATGAACGCCTGGGTTGGACTGGGGATGCACAAGTCTTTATCCGCACCGCGGCCTTCAATATGAATGTGGCGGGCTTTTTTACGAAGTGGACGCGTGACTTGGAAGACGCCCAATTTCCGGATGGGGCTTACCCTGCAGTTGCTCCTAATCCTTCAGCCTGGTCTATCGGCGATGGCGGTCCGGCTTGGGCTGATGCGGGTGTGATTTGTCCTTGGACGATATACCAGTGTTATGGCGACATCCGCTTGCTCGAAGCACGTTATGCCTCGATGCAGCATTTCATTGAGTTTTTATCGCAGACCAGCCAGAATGGATTGCGGTGTTACGCTGAATATACAGGTTGGCATGGTTTTGGTGACTGGCTTGCTCTGGATGGAAGTGATGGGCGCGAAGGTGGAACATCCAAGGAATTGATTGGTACTGCATTTTTTGCTTATAGCAGTTACCTGCTTGCAAAGATCGCACATATTTTGGGCAGGGATGAAGATGTAGCTCGCTATGATAAATATTCCATGCAAGCTAGGGAAGCATTTGTCAAGCAGTTTGTTCTTCCAGATGGCACTATCCAGGGAGGAACACAGACATCCCATGTGCTCGCCCTCCATTTCGATTTACTCCCTCAGAATCTTCGCTCAATCGCTGTGACTGAACTGGTGAGAAATATTGAGCAACGAGATAACCATCTCAGCACTGGTTTTGTAGGGACTCCTTACCTCAATCGGGTTTTGAGTGAGATGGGTCATGTAGACACCGCTTACACGTTGTTGAAACAAACTACCTGGCCTTCATGGCTATACTCTGTTACCCAAGGAGCAACAACGATCTGGGAACGCTGGGATGGCTGGACACATGACAAGGGCTTTCAGGATCAGGGGATGAACTCATTCAATCATTATGCGTATGGTGCGGTCGGTGCCTGGATGTATGCGGTTGTCGGTGGCATTGATCTTGATCCTGATCAACTTGGATATAAACATATTATTATGCGCCCGCAACCCGGCGGCGGATTAACCTATGCAAAAACGGGACTACAATCGATGTATGGGTTTATTCGAAGCGAGTGGACTTTGGAAAACAACAATTTTGACTGGCATATCACAGTTCCAGCGAATACCACTGCGACAGTTTATATGCCTGCGAAGGATGTATCTCATGTTACCGAAAATGGACAACCAGTAGAAAATGCAAGTGGAGTGAGCTTTTTGCGCACGGAAAATGGGTTTACGGTTTTTGAGGTTGATTCCGGATCATACGCTTTTTCGAGTAAGTTCTAATCGTGACAAATGATCTCTAGTATTGGAAAAAGATGAATTGAATGACCTTGATAGTGCATTGAGATTCATATTTCTAACCCCTTTGCTGAAACTGATGGGTCAATAAGGAAATAACTGTGAATGCAACTCAAAGTAAAAATTTCACTAGTCTCATGAAAACAAAAAACGGTTTTACGTTCCGTGACCTCAACAAAAACGGCAAATTGGATGTTTACGAGGATCCTCGACAGCCAATTGATGCCCGTGTTGATGATCTATTGGGACAAATGACACTGGAAGAAAAAGCAGGGCTGTTATTCATCAACGGCGCGCCGATCAATACGGATGGCTCCATCGAAGACAAACCAGGAGCACTAGGATTTGCTCGTGTAGCTGCTGTGACCCAAATTATCAATCAGAAGATGAACCATTTCAATCTCTGGCAAATTCCAGAAGCACAAACCGTCGCTTTTTGGCACAACAAGCTCCAGCATTTCGCCGAACAAACCCGGCTTGGCATTCCTGTGACCATCGCTTCGGACCCACGCAATCATTTCAGCAATAATATCTTTTCGATGAATGCCACCGATTTTTCGCAATGGTGTGAAACCCTGGGTTTTGCGGCAATTGGTGATGTTGAACTGGTGAAACAGTTTGCTGATATTGTCCGGCGGGAATATCTGGCAGTAGGGATTCGCGTCGCGCTCCACCCGCAAATTGATCTTGCGACTGAGCCTCGCTGGCCCCGTATCAGCAACACGTTTGGGGAGGATGCTCAATTGACTGCTCTTTTGGCCAAAGCCTACGTTGAAGGTTTTCAAGGTGAAGTGATCGGTCCACACAGCGTCGCCTGCATGACCAAACATTTCCCCGGTGGAGGTCCGCAAAACGAAGGATTTGATCCACATTTTGAATTTCAAAAAGGTCAGATCTATCCTGGTAAGAATTTTGATTACCATCTCATTCCCTTTGAGGCCGCCTTCGCTGCAAAGACTGCCGCGATCATGCCCTATTATGGCGTCCCCATAGATCAAACCGATGAAAATGTGGCGATGTCATTCAACAAAATGATCATCACCAGTTTGCTGCGTGAGAAATATCAATATGATGGGGTAGTGTGTACGGATTGGGGATTGATTACGGACGCTCAAATGCCGGATGCTGTCTGGTTTGCGCGGGCTTGGGGCGTCGAGCATTTGACACAAATTGAAAGAGTATATAAAGCACTTGATGCTGGTGTCGATCAATTTGGCGGAGAAAGTTGCCCGGAATATGTTGTTGAGCTGGTAAAAACAGGTCGTCTGTCTGAAGTGCGCCTCGATCAATCTGTGCGGCGCTTGTTGCGGCTTAAATTTCAATTGGGGCTTTTTGATAATCCTTTCGTAGATGAAACACAGGTTTCACAGGTGCTGAGAGATCCTGCTTCTGTAGCTGCCGGTTCGGCCTCGCAAAGCCGGGCCATGACTCTACTAAAAAATGATGAGCACATTCTCCCCCTTCACAGCCAGCCAAAAGTTTTTGTCAAAAACATAGATGCATCTGCAGCTGGTCAATATGCTGATGTGGTTGCCAATCCTGAAGATGCAGATTTTGCCATTTTACGATTGCAGACGCCGTGGGTTCCGGTGGAAACGAAAAATCCTGTTGCCCGAGGCTTTCATCATGGTGACTTGGATTTCAAAGGGGAAGCCAAAGCTGAAATTTTATCGTTATTAAATGCTGTGCCAACTATTGTGGTGTTGTATTTGGATCGTCCTGCTGTCATTCCCGAGATCAGCGATATGGCAAAGGCTCTGGTTGCCGAATATGGTGCCAGCGATAGAGCGGTGTTGGATGTCCTCTTTGGCAAAGTCAGCCCAGAGGGTAAGTTGCCATTTGAACTTCCTTCATCTATGGAAGCCGTACGCAACCAGAAAGCGGATGTTCCTTACGATTCAGAGAATCCGCTCTATCACTTTGGCTTCGGATTATCTTACTGAGAAATTAAAGGCTTGATACACACAGCGATATAATACAAGCATTACTGTGATCGTCTGAGATAATCGAGGTCGCTAGATGCAAGGAAAAGCCCGCCTCAACATTCGATTGATGGGTACTCCGCAGGTTTTTGTTGGGGGAGTGCCGCTTGCCCTGAACCATCTCAAATCACGCGCCCTTTTGTTTTACCTTGCAGGTACCGGGCAGTCCTATACCCGCGATCATCTGGCAACTCTTTTGTGGAGCGAATCGAGTCAAAGCGAAGCTTCTCATTCACTAAGGTCGAGTCTGTATCATTTGCGCAAAGCCCTACAAACCTCAGGAGCAGATGATAGGTTAGTCAGCAACTCGCCGTTGCTGACTCTTGACCCCGCCTTTTATGAATGTGATCTGATTGAGTTTTATCGTTTGCTGGCTCAAGGTAGTGAGCAGGCGTTGGCTCAGGCAGTCACATTGAATAGGGGATCGTTATTACAGGGCTTTTCTGCCACCGCTGCACCCGTCTTCGAAGATTGGATACAAGCTGAAAGTGCGCGTCTGAATCAAGCTAGTTTGCATGCCTTGGAGCGCCTGACTACATGGGCTGAATCACGCGAGGCATGGCTGGATGCAATTCACCATGCCCAGCAATTACTTCAGATCGATCCGTTTGCTGAAGCCGCTCAACAACGGTTAATGCGCTTATATCTACGTCAGGGAGAAGTGGGATTTGCCCTGCGTCAATATCATCAATTTGAGCAGCGCTTACGACAGCAACTCGGCATTGAACCATCACCTGAAACCAAAGCCTTGTATGAGGAAATTCTTCGTCAGCAAAGCAGCCGTATCACACCCGCTGCATCCATTGCATCTTCAACAACTCAATCTAATCTTCTGCCTTTCGTCGGGCGTGATGATCTTCTGCATGAATTATCCGTTATTGGTGACGAGGCAAAAACAGGTCATGGTTCGACCGTCTTGATCCAAGGCGAAGGTGGCATCGGCAAGACGCGTTTGTTGGATGAATTTACTTCACACTTAATCTCTAGTTCAACGCCGTGGATTGTTCTACGGGGTGCCTGTTCACCCTTCGACGATTTACTTTCCCATGGCCCTTTCATTGAAGCCTTGCAATACGGAACATCAGAAGACCTGAATGAACTTATCGCCGAGTCAGATGCCAGTGTCCCTGATGCGCGCGGGCAATTCTTCTGGCGCATCTTGCAAACCATCCGCTCCATGAGTCATAGCGCACCGCTTCTACTTTTCATAGATGACCTGCAATGGGCAAATAGCTCCACGTTAAATTTATTTGGTTTCCTCTCCATGCGCCTTCATCATTTGCCCGTGGTGTTAGTCGGGACTGTGCAACATGCGGATGCCATACCGGCTTTGCAAAGATTGATAACGCTCGGACGTCGCCGCCATGAATTGCGCTTGCTTTCACTTACACCTCTAACGCAAAATCATATAACCGACCTCCTCCAGGCATCCGCTATTAATCCAAATTCAGTGGAGACTCTTTCTGAATGGCTAGATGCAAAATCAGCTGGCAATCCATTTCTGCTCTCTGAGATCCTCGCCCAATTGCGTGCAGAAGCGATCCTTGAGCGCACAGGCGCTACCTGGCAATTGGATACATCACACTGGCTGAAGTGGCGAACTACATTCGCATTGCCTGAAACGACTCATGATTTGGTCGGATGGCGTTTGGCGAATATCTCACCAGATGCTCGAAACCTATTGGATGTACTGGCGGT
>Ga0209131_1000898_pt1 | contig 20773 bp, 14 predicted proteins | sample GraSoi_2013_40cm_FD_185826 | JGI IMG/M metagenome (GOLD analysis project Ga0209131, IMG submission 185826) | Grasslands soil microbial communities from the Angelo Coastal Reserve, California, USA - Sample 9_17_2013_40cm (SPAdes) (version 2) | ecosystem: Environmental > Terrestrial > Soil >... | reverse complement strand
ACGCGGAGGATCCGAAGCCCGCGCGCACCGCCGCGGCGATTCTTGCACTCCTGCTGCCGGTCTTCGCGTACAACCCCACCGGCGGCATCCGCACTACGTGGTCGCCGTACCAGAAGCTCGAGCTCAGCGCGGGCAACCGCGTGACCGCGAGCGGGGAGCAGCTCGAGTCGTGCGGTGAGCTGATTCGTGTCAACAACACGGGTTACCAGGCCTTCGTCGATCTCGATCCCGCGCACTGGGCCCGGCGCCCCGCAATCTACACGCCGGAACTGATCGGCGGCTCGCATTACGTCTATCCCTACGAGATCGTGGCACGGCACGATCGCGTGCTGATCGTCGGCGCGGGCGCGGGCAACGACGCCGCGGCGGCGCTGCAGGCCGGCGCCAGGTACGTGCACGCGGTCGAAATCGATCCGGTGATCTACGAGTGGGGCCGTGAGCGCCATCCGAACCGTCCCTACTCTTCGCCGAAAGTCGAAGTCACGATCGACGACGCGCGCGCCTTCTTCCGCCGCCATGAAAGCCGCTACGACGTGATCTGGTTCGGGCTCCTCGACTCGCATACGAGCCCGTCGGCGTACACGAACGTGCGCCTCGATCACTTCATCTACACGCGCGAGAGCTTCGCCGACATGAAGCGGCTGCTCGAGCCCGACGGCGTCGTGGTGCTTTTCTTCGCCGCGCATACGGGTTGGATCACTGATCGGCTGAGGGGCGTGCTCGCGGAGACCTTCGGCACGCAGCCGCTCACCGCGGGATTCTCACCGCCGTCGCCGTGCCTGGGCTGGGGCGGAACGATGCTGATCGCAGGTTCGCCCGAGGCACTGCAACGCGTCGCCGCGCGCGCCGCCGCGGCTGGCTCGTTCAATCCGCCGGTCACGACCGCAAGGCCGCTGGCGCTGCCCGTCAAGCTCACGACCGACGACTGGCCCTACCTTTATCTCGCAGGGCCGTCGCTTCCCACGTACCACATCTTCGTGGCCGTCGCGGCGTTGCTGATCGGCCTCGTATTGCGCCGGCGCCTGTTCCGCCCCGGCGAGGCGTTGGAAATGCCGATGCTGCTGTTGGGCACGGGCTTCATGCTGCTCGAGGTCGCGGGCGTGAGCCGTGCCGCGCTCCTTTTCGGGACGACCTGGACGGTGAACGCCTACGTGGTCGCCGCGATCCTCGCGATGACGCTCGCCGCCAACTTCATCGCAAGCCGCGTCCGCGTGAACCCGCTCGCATGGCCGTTCGTGGGGCTGGCGATCGCCATCGTCGCGCTTGCGATGGTGCCGATCGCATGGCTCGCGCAGCTGCCGTTCGCGGCACGCGTCGCGGTGGGCGGCGCGTTCCTCGCGCTGCCGGTCTTGTTCTCCGGGCTCGTCTTCGTATCCCTCTGGGCGCGCAGCCCACGCAAGGACCTCGCCATCGGCTCGAACCTGCTGGGCGCGCTCGTGGGCGGCATCGCCAGCATGCTCACGATGCTGATCGGGTTCCGTTCGCTCACTTTTCTCACGCTCGCCGTGTATCTCGCGGCGCTCTACGTCGCCCGGCGAGCCGAGCCGGCGACGTCTTCCTAGCGGGCCATCAGCAGGCGATGTGGGTACGCAGCCGCTGCGTGCCTGAAGCACGCGCGCGCCACGCGATCGTCGGTGCGTGCTGCTTGCGATCGAACGCGCGCGACACCCAGTCGTTCATGACCGAGACCTCGCCGCCTTCGGGAAGGAGCAATGTGACGGTCTTCCCATTGCGCGAGAGGACGATCGCGTTTCCATCGCCCCGGACGCGGCACTCCTCGTGGCAATGGAAGAAGGTCTCCACGTCGTGGGCGCCGCGCATCTCGAGCGTGTCCTCCACCAGGATGCGACGCGCTCGCTTGTCCAGCTCGATGCGCCGGCGATGCATCACGGGATCGGCGAGCGCTGCGTAGCCGTCCTGCCAGCCTTCGAACGTATCGCGCTCGGGATTCGTGGACCACGTTGTGCAGCCTGCCCGGGCCTTGCGCAGCCACATGAAGTTGCCACCCTGCTGCGATTGGTCCAGGCCGTCGATGCGCACGGTGTTGTGCGCGGCGGTGCCGCGGAAATACGAGCGCCAATCCGATTCGGTGTGATACGCGAACGTTCCCGGATCGACGAGGAACTCCAGTCCGCCCACCGAGAGCGTGAACGAAAGCGCGTCCGCATGTCCGTGTGCCGCGATCTCGCGATAGCCGAGCGGGCCCGCGTCGGCCACCACGCGAATCTCCGCCGGCGTCTCGAACTCAGTCCCGAGCACGTAGTAGCCGCCCTCGGGGAATTCGCGACGGATCGGAAGGCGCGCGGCGCTGGTGTCCAGGCCGGCGAAATCCGCATCGGCGCAGGTGCCCAGCAGCCAGCGCGTCTTGTCGTCGAGTCCGCCCGCCTTCGCCTTGAGATCGCCGCGGCCGAAGAGGAGCGCGCCGGTCGCAAGCAGCGATCGATAGCGGCAGAAGCCGGGGCGCGGATCGAGCCGCACCACGAAGCCATCGTCCGCGTCGCCGAACATGGGGACGTTGCCGCCCACGTCGGTGATGGACGCGAGGTAGACCAGCATCGCCTCGAGGCGCGCGGCGTATGCGGGAGCGAAGTCGTCGCCACTCGCACGTCCCGCAAGCAGCGGGATCAACAGCAGGTCAAGCTCCCACTGCTGGTACGACACGGCCTGCTCGCGGTTCACGCCGTCGGGCGCGTTCTGCAGCAGCGCCTCGCGCTCGAGAATCGCCTTTCCACGCACGCGCCACTGCCCGGCGCGCGGCCAGTGCGGCCAGCTGACGCCGGCCATGTAGAGGCCCGCGACCTCGCCGATGAGGTGGTTGTTCGCCGACGAATGCAGCGAGAGATGCCCTGCGATGAACTCCGCGTGCTGGTAGACGGACACGAGCCAGCGTTGTCGAAACGCTTCGCCATCCTCGCCTTCGAAGAGCCGCGAGTGCTTTCCCCCCACGAGATGCCACGCCGCCGACCAATTGATCAGCCGAAGCGCCGCTTCGAGCGAGCTTGACCAGTTCACGCCCATGCGGAACGGGCACGCGACGAACCAGCTGTCGAGTTGCTCGCGAAGGGCCACCGCGAAGCATGGTTGCGAGGTGAGCGCGTAGGCCTGCGCAAGCGTGACGAGATGCAGGTGGCGATTCGGCTCCCACAGGTACTTGCAGTCGCCTACGCGGCTCGGGTCGCGGTAGTCGAGCGTCTTGCCGAAATCGAGAGGCGCCTCGATGCCCGTCTTGGGATCCCGGTTCCAGCGCGGCGGCGATCCGAGGTCCACGTCCTCGAGAGCGAAGAGGTCGTAGCGGCCGGCGATGATGCGATCGGCGGCATCGAGCACGGACGACGGATTCACGCGCGCGTCGGCATGGATCCACGGCGACGAATGCCAAGTGAGATCCGCGGCCGGCACTTCGCAGCGCACGAATCCCCACGCCTCGGCCTGGATCGCGGCTGCCTTCACGACGCGATGGCCGATCTCGGCCGGCGTCATGCAACGCAGCCGGTTGATCTTCCAGGTGAGCCCGGAAGGCGCCTCGCCCTTCAGGCGTACTGGCGGTGCCAGATTTCGAGATTCAGGAGCGCCCATAGCAGCTTTTCGTGGTTCTGCCGGCCTTCGATGTGATCGTCCATCACGCGGGCGAGGACTTGCGGGTCGTAGTACGCGCGCGTCTTCGAGTCGCGCCCGCGCAGGTGGTCGCAGAGGTAATCCTTGAGCGGGCCCTGGAACCATTTGTTCACCGGCACGCGAAAGCCCACCTTCTTGCGCTCGAGGATCGCGTCGGGAATGAGCGATCGCCCCGCCTGGCGCAGGATCCACTTGGTCTTGAGTCCCTTGACGCGATAGCTGTCGGGCAACGTGGAGACAAATCCCGCGAGCTCGTGGTCGAGGAACGGCACGCGCGACTCGATCGATGCGGCCATGGTCATGCGGTCGCCGCGTTCGAGCAGGTTGTCGGGCAGCCAGCTCGTCTGGTCGAAGTACAGGATGCGGCGAAGCGTCGTCGATCCGGGCGCCGAATCGAAGGGTGGCGCCTCGTTGGCGGGGTCGTAGCCGTTCAAGCGAAGTACCGAGAGCTCCTCGCGCTCGCGGTGGTTCAGCGCGCCGAACCAGCGCACGTAGCGTTCGCGCCAGTCCTCGATGTTCAGGTTGGTGATCGCGGTCTTCGTGCGGCGGAAACCGTACGGCAGCGAGTGGGTGATCGGTGCGATGAGGTTGTGCCGGATCATTCCCGGCATCAACTGGTAACCCTGTGCGAAGCGCTCGAACACGTGCTTGGGATAGCCGCCCAGGATCTCGTCACTGCCCTCGCCCGTGAGCACCATCTTCACGGTCTTCGACGCTTCCTTCGCCAGCATGTAGATCGGGATGTCCGAAGGTTCCGAGACCGGCGCGTCGCGATACCCCACGAGCCTGGGCAGGTTCTCGACGATGTCGTCGAATCCCACGATGAGCTCGTGATGCTGCGTGCCGAAGTGGCGCGCGACGACATTGGCGTACTCGAGCTCGCTGTAGCCGCCCTCGCCGAATCCCACCGAGAAAGTCTTCACGTTGGTGTTGTGGCGCGTCATCAGCGCCACGATCGTCGAGGAGTCGAGGCCGCCGGAAAGGAACGCGCCGAACGGCACGTCGCTCACCATCTGCATCTTCACGGCCTCGTCGAGATGCGACAGGAACTGCCGGACCGTATCCTCACCGCCCACCGTCAACCGCCCACCTTCCACCGCGTCTCGATCGGGTGCGAACCAGTAGCGCCGCTCGGTGAGCCTGCCGTCCTTCCACGTGGCACACGTTCCGGGAGCGAGCTTGCGGATGCCTTCGAGCAGCGTTTGCGGCCCCGGCACGTAGCGGTATGCGAGGAAGTCCCACACCGCCGACAGGTTCACCCGCGGCCGCGGCTGCGGAAGATGGAGTAGCGCCTTGATCTCGGATGCGAAGTAGAAGCCGTCCGCGTCCTCGTGCAGGAAGAGCGGCTTCTCGCCGAAACGATCGCGGGCGATGAAGAGCTGCTGGCGCGATGCATCCCAGATCGCGAAGGCGAACATGCCCCGCAGGCGCTCGACCATCTTCTCGCCCCAATGCTGGTACGCGCGCAGCAGCACCTCGGTGTCCGAGTCGAGCGCGAACCTGCAGCCACACGCGGAGAGCTCCGCGCGTAGCTCGCGGAAGTTGTAGATCTCGCCGTTGAAGGTGAGCGCGAGGCCCGCCGCGTCGTCGCACATCGGCTGCTTGCCGCCCACCGGATCGATGATGGCGAGGCGCCGGTGGCCGAGCAGCACGCGATCGCCCGCGCGCGACGCATAGCGCGCCGTGCCATGCCCGTCGGGCCCGCGGTGCGCGAGGCTATCGAGCATCCGCTCGATAACCGGAAGGTCCACGAGGCTGTCGGGGCGCACGACGGCGCCGGCGATTCCGCACATGTCAGTCCTTGAGCTTCTCCGCGGTTTCGTGGCGCGGCTCGGAGCTGCGTGGCGCGGGAGCGCTCGAGTGCCCGGCGCCCGCGAGGGACGCGTTGCCCAGCAGGCGCGCGTAGTGGTACGAGAATTCCTGCGCGAGTCGCTCGATGGAGAACGCCGCGCGCACGCGCCGGCGGCACGCGCGGCTCATCCACGCGATCTTCTCGCGGTCGCTCGACAGCATCGCGAGCGCTCCGGCGATCGCCTTGCCGTCGCGCGGCGGCACGAGGTATCCGTGGATCCCGTCGGAGACCACGTCCGGAATCGCGCCCACCGGTGTCGCGATCACTGGGATGCCGGCCGCCATCGCCTCGAGAAGCGCATAGGGAAGGCCCTCGCTGTAGCTCGGCAGCACCATCACGTCGGCGCCGAAGAGGAGCTTTACCTTGTCGGTGCCGGATATCGGCCCCACGAAGCACACGCGCGGCGCGATGCCCAGCGCCTGCGCGTAACGGCGAAGGCGCGGCTCCTCGGGACCGCTTCCCGCGACGATGAGGCGCGCGTCGACACCGAGCTCGTGCGCGAGGCGCAATCCCTGCATCGTCTCGTAGAGTCCCTTCTCGCGCGCGATACGCCCGATGTACACGAGCTGCAGCGCGCGGTCCGGCGTCGATTGCACCGTGGGCACGACACTGTACGGCCGGCAGTCGATTCCGTTGGGGAGCGCCACGACTTCCTGGTCCGGCACGAACTCGCGATAGGCGCGCAGCTCCACTTGCGCCAGCACCACGACCACATCCGGAAGGCCGAGCGTCCAGCGCAAGTACGCCGTGAGGAGCGGGCTGCGCGCGAAGAACTTTCGCGGCAGCGCGCCGCCGTGGACCTGGTAGACCACGCGTGCGCCCAGCGACTTGGAGATGAAGAGGTAGGCGAGATCGCGCCAGTACGCCTTCGGATTGAGCGACGTGTTGATGTGCACGATCGCGACGTGGCGGAAGATGATCGACGCCGCGAGGAAGAACGGGCTCACCAGCAGGCGGATCGCTCTTCCGATGGCGCCTTCGTCGCGCCCTTCGCTTCCCACCTGGAAGTGGACGACGTCGAAGTCATCGCCGAGCGCGGACTCCATCAGGAGGTTCAGGTGCGTGCTCACGCCGCTCACGGCGGCGCGATGGGGTCCCAGCATGAGGACGACGGGGCGGTTCATTTGAAGATCTCCTGGAACTTGCGCGAAGGTTGCGCGCGGCGCGCGGGCCGGCGGCGGACGCCGAGGCCTGCGTAAACCTGGTCGAGACGCTCGAGGGCGTGCTCGGTAGTGAATCGGCGCCGGATGGTGTCGCGCGCGGTGGCGGCGAGGCGTTCGGCGAGGCCGTGATCGATGAGGACGCGATGCAGCGCGAGTGCCAGCGCATCGCGATCGCCTGCGGGTACGAGGAGCCCGTTCACGCCGTCGGTGACGACGTCGGGTATGCCACCCACGGACGTCGAGATCACCGGGCAGCCCGCGGCCATCGCTTCGAGCAGGCTCATGGGCAAACCTTCCGCGTGCGAGGGAAGGACGAAGACGGTGGCGCGGCGAAGCAGCTCATCGCGGCGGCGCTGCGAGAGCCATCCGGGAAAGTGCACGTTGGCGCGGATGCCGCGCACGGCCACGTGGCGCAGCGCTCCCTCGATGTCGCCGTCGCCCGCGCATTCGAGCCGGACGGCGGGAAGTGTGTCGCGAACCTCGTTCACCGCCTCGATCAGGTCGAAGATGCCCTTGGCGCCCTCGATGCGTCCGACGAAGGCCACGAGCGCGCCCGGGCGCTTCATCGGGACGCTCTTCGGGAGCTCGACCGGGTTCGGGATCGACGTCACGCGCGGATTCGACGTGACCTGCCGCATCCACGCTTGCCAGCGCTCCGACACGGTGATGATGCAAGCCGCGTTGTCGAGGAAATTGCGAACGATGCGTCGCTGCCACGGCCGGCATTCGCGGTGGAATTTCGCGAAACCGCCGCCATGCAGGTGGAAGACGATCGGCCAGCCGGCAAGCCGCGCGAGCGACATCAGCACGGCCTTGCGCCAGAAGCTCGCGCGCGAGGCCGCGTGCACGTGCAGGACGGCGGCAGGATGGCGCGCGATGAGGAACAGCATCGAGAAGAACGCCCCGATGGCGCAGCTCCACTTGGAAAAGCGCGAGCCGTCGCAGTGCGTCTGCACGTACGTGATGGGCCAGCGCGCGAAGAGTCCCGCGGCGCGATAGGCGTTCACCACCGACGAGATGCCCCCGCGCGTCTCGAACGATGTGCCCAGCATCACGATGCGGCGGGGATTTCGCGCGCGCATCTCAGGCCTCCGTCGCCGCGCCGAAGTAGCGGCGGATGTCGAGGTTCTGGATCAGCATCCGCGACTTGCCCCGCGCGGTGCGCGCGATGTGGTCCACCTGCACGACGTGGACGTCGCAGCCGCCCTGCATCTTCGCGGCCACGGCGCGGCCGATGCGATCGACCTGCTCGGGCGTGAGCGGATGGTCGGCCACCACCTTCAGCGCCACTTCGCCCGGGCGATCCTGCTCGTACTGGATCGTCTCGATGGCGGCGAGCTCGGGAAAATGCGCGACCCCGATCGTTGTGATGCTCACCAGGCGATGGTCGCGGCACACGATGAATTCCTGGAGGCGCCCGACGATGCGCTCGCACGCGGGATAGCCCGGGAGCAGCGGATGGCTGCGATCGGAGAGCATCGCGAGGTCGCCGGTGCGATAACGCACGAACGGCATCACTTCGTTGTCGAAGCTCGTGCCGACGACGAAGCCGAGCTTGCCCGGCTGCGTGATGGGGCGGTTCTCGGCGTCGAGCAATTCGAAGTGCCCGTATTGCGGCCAGAAGAAGTAGCGGTCGTCGTCCGGCATCGACGCGGCGGCGAGCACGCGCTCGGAATGGCCGTAGTGCGTGAGGATCGGGCAGTTGAAGACCTCCCTGAACTTCTCCATCTGGAAGCCGTACACGTTCTCCGAATAGAGCATCACGCCCTTCACTTCGCGCGTGAATTCCGGCATCGGGTTCACGGCGAGCCAGCGCGCGAGCGGATAGAGCGCCGAGGGGAACGCCTCGACGTAGGCGGGCCGGTGCATGGCGAGCGCCTGCGCGTACGCGGGCATGAAGCGGCGCTCGAGGTGGTCGGACGAGAGGATCAGCTGGCGCTTGATGGGCTCGTACATCCAGATGCTGCCGCCGGCTTGCGCCGCGGTGGGAACGGTGCGCCCGCGCAGCGCGAGCACGATGTCGTTCGTCCCCATGCCGACGCGCTCGCGGAAATCCTGGATGAACGCGTACTCCTTCGGCCGCGAGACGTGCTTCTGCAGGTAGAACTGCATCGGGTTGCGCGTCGAGCCGCCGGTGAACATCTCCAGGCGCGCCTTGTCGCCCATCGAGCGCGACAGGTACGCCTCGGGATGGCGCTTGATGTCGAGCTTGTCGGTGACCGGAAGCATCTGCAGCACGTCGCGCGCGTCGCGGCGCCCGTCGAGCAGGCCCCCGAACGCCTGGTAGGCCGGCACCGAATCGAATGCCCAGCGCAGCGTCGCCTCGAGCTTCGAGACCGCGAGCAGTTCGTTGGAGCGCGCCGTCTCGCCGGAAGCGATCTGGCCGCGAAAATGCTTGTAGGTGCTGCCCAGGCGAACACGTGGCGGGATCAGCGAGTACGCACGGCCCGCCGATGCCTTGAGCCAGCCCGGGGCACCGAGGTAGCGATGCAGGTACGGATGCAGCAGGTCCTCGAGCGCCATCGCGGTCACGGGGCGCCTCATTCGCTTGGGCGAAGGCGCGAGCGGCGCACGAATGCATCCGTGACGCTGAGATCGCCGGCGCGATTGATCGTGTGCAGGCCCAGGACACGCTCGCCCGGCGCGGGGAGGATGCGGCGTTCCTCCTGCTCCTCGTAGTTTTCGTCGAGGCGCGTCACGCGCTGCAGGGCGATTCCGGCGCCGTAGATCGGCGCGCAGACCTGCGAGGGCCTGTAGAGGCGCCCGCCCTGCGTGAAGAGCTTTCCGGCAGGACGCGAGCCGCGAACGTCGCTCTTCACGGGGTTGCTGGCGAGCGGCTTCCAGTCGCCCAGGAGCCTGTCGCTCGTGAAGACATGCAGCTCGTCGTTCACCTCGGCGCCGTCGGCGGCGACGTTGGCGAACATCCACCAGCGGGTGTCGGCATGGTGCACGGTCGCATCCACCGCGAGCAGCCCATCGAGGAGGACGCGCTCGCGGCGCCAGTGCCCCGGGAATTCCACACAGCGGTAGATCTCGATGGTGCCGTTCCCGTAGGTCTCGGGAATCATGTAAAGCTCGCCGCCGTCCTCCACGAGGAACGGATACGAGAGGTGATAGTCGCGCTCGAGCACCACCGTCGGCTGCGACGCGCGTCCCTGCCGGTCCACCTCGATCACGCTGATGTGCCCACGCTCGCGCGGCGCCGGCAGGTCCTCGAAGAAGATGTAGTTCCTGCCGCCGCTCTGCACCGGGAACGGATCCGCCCAGAAACCGTCGTGCGGCGCCCTGAGCCGGTTGAATCCCTCCAGCGATCCCGTCCAGGGCTCGGTATCCACGAACCGGAACGCGAGGCCCCACTGCTCCACTGCCGTCGCACGCGCGATCGCGCGCCGCGCTACGCCTCGAATGGTGTCAGACACCGTTGCGCCCAAAATGGTGTCAGCCACCATTGCGGGAGGAATGGTGTCTGACACCATTCCGTCGCGATGGAGCGAGCGCAGCGAGCGGGCGAGGAATTGCGCGGACTTCGCGAAGACCGAGTCGCGCGTGCGCGCGATCGAGAAGTCGAAGGTGCGTGACCAGGAGGGATGGACGAGGCGCTCGGCGCCGTCGGCGGTGCGCACGAGCAGGCCCGAGCCGGTGAGCTCGGGGCCGTGGCGGACCCAGTATCGCCAGACGCCGTGGCGCGCGCAGGCGAGGAGCGAATCATCGGCGACATCACCCAGCGCGACGATGACATCCACCAACTGATCGCACGCACGCTCACGCGATCCCGGCACGAGGAGCCGCACATCGGCCGGTTGCGACCAGTTCCCGCGGCCGAAGAGCCGCTCGTCCAGCCGCGTGTAGAGATGGCGGGGCGCGAAGCCCTCGCGACTCGCGCCAAGCGACGTACGCACGTCGACGAACGCGAGCTCGGCGAAATCGCTTGCCGCGACCTTGGCCAGCGCCTCTACCAGCCAGCGCGGCTGCATCGCGGCGTCGGCGACGACGCCCACGCGCAACCGGCGCGCGCTCGGCGCGCTCGACGCGGACGCGTCGCTCGCGGGCGCCTGGGCTACTAGAGCCGCCACACGCGCACCCCTTCGCGGCGGAACGCGGCGGGATCCAGCGCGGGCTTCACCTGCACCAGGCATCCCTGGCGCACGATCTTCTTGAGAATCTCCTGCGCCGGAAGCTCGAGGAACGCCTTGTGCCCGACCGCGAGGATCAATGCGTCGGCCGCGGGCAGGTTGTCCCACGTGCAAAGCTTGATTCCGTACTCGTGCATCGCTTCGTCGGGATCGGCCTGCGGGTCGTGCACGAAAACTTCGACGCCGAACTGCCGCAGCTCGCGCACCACGTCGATGACCTTCGAGTTGCGGATGTCCCTGCAGTCTTCCTTGAACGTGAGCCCGAGGACATTCACCCTCGCGCCGAGGATGTTGCGGCCGGCGTGGATCATCTCCTGGATGGCCTTCCTCGCCACGTACGGCCCCATGCCGTCGTTGATGCGCCGCCCGGCGAGGATCACCTCCGGGTGATAGCCCGACAGCTCCGCCTTGTGCGTGAGGTAGTACGGATCGACGCCGATGCAATGGCCGCCCACGAGGCCGGGTTGGAACTTGAGGAAGTTCCACTTCGTCCCCGCGGCCTTCAGCACTTCACTCGTGTCGAGTCCCAGGCGATCGAAGATGATGGAAAGCTCGTTCACGAACGCGATATTCAGGTCGCGCTGCGTGTTCTCGATCACCTTCGCGGCCTCGGCCACCTTGATCGAAGGAGCCTTGTACACGCCCGCCTTCACGACGGACGAATAGAGCTCGGCGACCTTCTCGAGCGTCTCGCCATCGTCGCCGGAGACGACCTTCAGGATCTTCGTGAACGTGTGCTCCTGGTCGCCGGGGTTGATGCGCTCCGGCGAATAGCCGACGTGGAAGTCCTGCTTCCAGCGCATGCCCGAATGCTTCTCGAGTAGCGGCACGCAGACCTCTTCCGTGGCGCCCGGGTAAACCGTCGATTCATAGACGACGATGGCGCCCTTCTTCATGTTCTTGCCGACGAGCTCGGAAGCGGAGACGAGCGGGCTGAAATCCGGCTGCCGCGCCTCGTTCACGGGCGTGGGAACCGCGACGATGATGTAGTCGGCCCTGGAGATCTCGCCCGCGTCGTCGGTGACCGAGAGCATGCGGGCCTTGCGCAGCTCGTCCTGCGAAATCTCGCCGGTCGCGTCGTTGAACTGCGTCAGCCGCTCGACCTTCTTCTTCGCAAGATCGAAGCCCACGGTCGGGCGCTGCTTGCCGAACTCGACCGCGACGGGCAATCCGACATATCCGAGCCCTACGACGCAGACCACCGCGGCCTGGGGACCCAATTCTTCGGCGATGACGGTCATGTCGGCGCCTTCAGTCCTGCTGGAATCGCGGACCGGGACATCCATTGCAACCTCCGTAGTGCTCAAGGGGAATTCGAGGGTTGCCTCATTTTCTCGGCGCAGTTTGAAAACCCGCCCGGACCCCCCCCTGCCGAAAGGACTAGTACGAGCCGCGGCGACCGGGGCGATGTAGGACCCAGCCGGGCGCGGGGGACTATCGCGCCCCACGGCAGCTTCACGAAAGTTTTGGCGAATTGGTCCTCGCGGCGCATCCGTTCGCGAGGCCACGCGTCCCATTGCGCGCTCAAGATTTGGCCATGTACATCGACCAGATTCGACCCCTCGTGGCCGAGCACGCCCGCCTGCGCGCCGACGTCGGCCAACTCTCCGACGACGCCGACCTCTACGAGGCCGGACTCACGTCGCTTTCCACCGTGAACCTCATGCTCGCGCTCGAGGAGCGCTTCGACGTGGAGTTCTCCGACAAGATGCTGGGCCGCAAGACCTTCGCCTCGATCCGCGCGCTTTCGGACGCCATCACGGAGCTGAGGGCCTGACGCCATGGGGCTCGCCCAGAAGAAGATCGCCGCCAACTCGGAGCCCGTGGATTTCGACGCGCTGCTGGAACGCGTCCATGTGATCGGCGCGGAGGTGATCACGCCTGCCGCCATCGAGGTGGATCGCGCCGCCCGCTTCCCGCACGAGGCATTCGCGGCCCTGCGCGCCGAGAAGCTCCTGTCCTGCTACGTGCCGACGGAATTCGGCGGCATGGGCCTCGCCATCACCGAAGTCTCGCGCCTGTGCGAGGCGTTGGGACACTACTGCGCCTCCACGGCGATGATCTTCGCGATGCACCAGATACAAGTCGCCTGCATCGTGCATCACGCGCTGGGCACGCCTTTCTTCCGCGACTACGCGCGCCAGATGGTGGCCAGGCAGATCCTCATCGCCTCCGCGACCACGGAGCTCGGCATCGGCGGCGACGTCCGCTCGTCGATCTGCGCCGTCAAGACCGTGGGCGAGCATTTCACCCTCGAGAAGCAGGCGCCCGTGATCTCCTACGGTGAGATGGCCGACGCGATCCTCGTCACCGCCCGCAAGAACGACGAGGCGGCGCGCGGCGACCAGGTGCAGGTCCTCGTGCGGCAGGAGGATTACTCGCTCAAGCAGCTCTCGAACTGGGACACGCTGGGCTTTCGCGGCACCTGCAGCCCGGGCTTCGAGATGAAGTCCATGGGGCACATCGACCAGATCCTGCCGGTGCCGTACGCCGTCATCCACTCGAAGACGATGCATCCCGTGGCGCACATCCTGTGGGCGTCGCTGTGGGTGGGGCTCGCGAGCGACGCGATGCACCGCGCGCGCCAGATGGTGCGCCAGGAAGCTCGCAAGAACCCGCAGGTGACGCCGATCTCGGCCACGCGCCTTGCCGAGGCGGACACCGTGCTGAACACCATGAAGAGCACGCTCGCCGCCACGCTCGACGAATACGCGCAGTCGCTCACCGAGGACGATCCCGAGGCCTACGCGAACTTCGGCTTCGCCATCCGCGTGAACAACCTGAAGCTCACCTGCTCGACCCTGGTGGTCGACGTGGTGAACCGCGCCATGATCGTCTGCGGCATCAACGGGTTCCGCAACGACTCCAAGCTCTCGCTGGGACGCCACCTGCGCGATGCCGTCGGTGCGGGCGTCATGGTGAACAACGATCGCATCCTCGGCCAGAACGCCACGATGCAGATCGGGCTTCGCGAGGGCTGAGCCCATGTGCCACGTCCACGCCGCGTTCCACGACGACCTCGTTGATGCCGACCTGCTCATCCCGATGGGCGTGCGCGGCGTGTACGGCCGCGGAGCCGATTTCGAGCGCGTGATCGAGCGCTTCGATGCGCTGGTGTCGAAGGAGGGCGCGAAGCTGAGCCCCGAGGTGATGCGCTTCCCGCCCGTCTTCTCGCGCGCCGATTACGAGAAGATCGACCACATCGACAATTTCCCGGACCTGATGGGGTCGCTGCACACGTTCACCGGCGACGACAAGGACCACCGCGCCATGCTGGACAAGTTCCGGCGCAAGGAAGACTGGTCGCGCGACCTGGCCGCGTCGCAAGTGATGATGACGCCGGCGATCTGCTATCCGCTCTATCCCACTGCAACCGGCACCCTCCCCGATGGCGGCCGGCGCGTCGACCTGATGGGTTACGCGTTTCGCCACGAGCCGTCGGACGACCCGGCGCGCATGCAGATCTTCCGCATGCATGAGTTCGTCCGCCTCGGCACGCCCGAAGAGGCGCTGGAGCATCGCAAGTTCTGGCTGGACAAGGGCGCCGAGATCTTCGCCTCGGTGGGCCTCGAGGTCGAGAAGGTTCCCGCCAACGATCCCTTCTTCGGCCGCGGCGGCAGGGTGCAGAAAGCGATGCAGCGCGAGCAGGACCTCAAGTACGAATTCGTGATCCCGATCTGCTCGACCGAGAAGCCCACCGCGATCGGCTCGTGCAACTACCACATCGACCACTTTGGCGTGGCATTCGACATCCGCACCCACGACGGCGCCGTGGCGCACAGCGCGTGCGTGGGCTTCGGCCTCGAGCGCGTGGCTCTCGCCCTCTTCAAGACGCACGGCCTCGATGCCGCTCGATGGCCGCACGAGGTCCGCGATGTCCTCGGTCTCCACTGAAACTCCGGTTTACGTCCGCCACGCCATCCACGGCGAGGAGCGGACCTGGACCGAGACCAACTGCTACACGGACCTGCTGATCGAGCTGGTCCACTCGATGGGACACGATCCCGTCGCGATGCTTCCCTTCACCCTCGCGATCGACTTCGAGGGCGACCAGTGGACCTTCTTCAAGCCGCCGCACTTCGACCTCGTGGCGCTGTATGGGCTCGACATCCAGGAGCTCGCGATCTGGAAGGCGCCCATCGAGCACGTCGCGGAACAGGTCGCCGCCGAACATCCGGTCCTCATCGAGGTCGATTCGTTCTGGCTGCCCGACACATCCGGGACGGCTTACCGGACCACCCACCAGAAAACCACGATCGGTGTGACCGAGATCGACGTCGAGCGCGGCTCGATGGCGTACTTCCACAACCAGGGCTTCTACACGGTCGCGGGCGAGGACTTTGCGCGGGTCTTCCACTTTCCTTCGCTGCCGCCTTACGCCGAGTTCGTGAAGCGGCCTTCCGGTTTCGCGCCGCTCACCGGCGACGAGCAGCTCGCGCTCACGCTCGGCATGCTGAAGGCGCATCTCGCGCGCGTCCCGCGCGAGAATCCGTTCATGCGCTTCAAGGTGCGCCTGGCGGACGATCTCGAATCGCTGATGGCCGCCGACATCGAGCTCTTCCACAAGTATTCGTTCGCCACGCTGCGCCAGTACGGCGCTTGTTTCGAGCTGGCCGAGACGTACCTCGGATGGTTGAGCACGAAAGGCGTGGCGGGGCTCGAGGTCCCGCGTTCGGCTTTCGCGTCGATCGCGCAGGCCGCCAAGGCCTTCCAGTTCCAGCTCGCCCGCTCGATGGCGCGCAAGAAGCCGCTGGACATGGGGCCGCTCGACACGATGGGCGCGCAGTGGGAAGTGGGCATGACGCTGCTGCAAAGCCGCTACGCATGAGCGATGACGACACTCCCTCCCGGCAGCGTCATCGGCAGCGTCCCGACCCTCTGGCTGCATGACGGCTGGCGGCTCGCGCGTGCCGCGCCCGGCGCGCTGAAGGATCCCGGCGGTCTCGCAACGCTCGACGCGCAGTGGCACAACGCGGTCGTGCCCGGGACCGTCGCGGCGGCGATCCACAAGGACATCGGCCTTCCCGGCGACTACGACGAGGATGACTGGTGGTACCAGCTTTCCTTCCCTCTTCCTTCCCGGTCGGTTCGCCACCACCTTCGCCTCGAAGGCCTGGCAACTCTCGCGGATGTATGGCTCAACGGTGCGCACATCCTGTCGTCACGAAACATGTTCCTCACGCACCGGATGGACGTGACCGACCTGCTCCGCGACCACAATGAGCTGGTGATCTGCTTCCGCTCGCTCGGCGAGGCATTGAAAGAGCGCTGGCCGCGGCCGAAGTGGAAGACGCAGCTCGTCGATCGGCAGAACCTGCGCTGGTTCCGGACTACGCTCCTGGGACGCATGCCCGGATGGACGCCGGCGATCGCGCCGGTCGGGCCGTGGGGCGCGATCGGAATCGAATCGCCCGGTCCCGTCGAAGTCGATTCATTGCGTATCGTGACCACGGCGCGCACTCTCTCGCTTCGTGCCGAAGCCTCGACGATGATCGATGACGCGCGCATTCGCATCGGTGACGCGGTGCTTCCGTTGCGGGTGGAAGGTACGCGAATCCACGGGGAGGTGAATGTCGACCTGCCCCTGTGGTGGCCCCACACCCACGGCACGCCACACCTGGAGAACTGCGAGCTCGACCTTCTCGCATGCGGCGAATGGATCACCGTCGATTGCGGCCGCGTGGGCTTTCGCGACATCGCGCTCGATACGGAGGGCGGCGCCGTCCGCTTCAGAGTGAACGGCATCCCCGTGTTCTGCCGCGGCGCCTGCTGGACCACGATGGACATCCTCAAGCTGCGCGACGAGCCCGCGGCTTTGCGCAGCGCGCTGGAGACGCTGCGCGACGCCGGCGCCAACATGCTGCGGGTGGGCGGAACTATGACCTACGAGAGCGATGACTTCTATCGCCTCTGCGATGAGCTCGGCATCCTCGTGTGGCAGGACTTCATGTTCGCGAACATGGACTATCCCGTGAGCGATCCCCCGTTCCGCGGCGAGATCGAGGTCGAGGCGCGCCAGCAGCTCGAGCGCCTGCATCGCCATCCGTGCATCGCGGCCTGGTGCGGCGGCAGTGAGGTCGCGCAGCAAGCGGCGATGATGGGTCTCGCGAAAGAGCACTGGTCCAACGATTTCTTCCTCGAGACCCTGCCCGCGCTCTGCGAAGAGATCCAGCCGGGTGTGGCGTACTTCCCTTCGTCGCCGTGGGGCGGCGCGCTGCCGTTCCACGTCTCGACCGGCATCGCGCATTATTACGGGGTCGGCGCCTATCGCCGTCCGCTCGCCGACGTGAAGAGCGCGGGCGTGAAGTTCGCAACCGAATGCCTCGGATTCTCCAACGTTCCCGAAGGCGATCATCCGCCGCCGCATCATCCATCGTGGAAGGCGCGAGTCCCCCGCGACAGCGGTTCGGGCTACGACTTCGAAGACGTGCGCGATTACTACCTGAAGGAGCTCTTCGGTATGGATGCGATCCAGCTTCGCGCCCAGGACCTCCCTCGCTATTACGCTCTCTCACGCGTCGTGAGCGGCGAAGTCATGTCGCGTACGTACGCGGAGTGGCGCGCTCCGTCGAGCGGCTGCGGCGGCGCGCTCGCCTGGTTCGCGCGCGACGTCTGGCCCGGCGCTGGCTGGGGCCTCATGGACAGCGAAGGTAATCCGAAGGCCGCGCTCTGGTACCTGAAGCGCGCCTGGGCATCGCAATCGATCCATCTCACCGACGAAGGCCTAGACGGCTACGCGATCCACGCAATCAATGAAAGCGCCGAACCGCTCGACGCGATCGTCGAGATCGAGATGTACAAGGACGGCCGGTCCGTGGCGTCGGCACAGACAAATGCGACGCTGCCCGCACGCGGCGGCGTGACGCTGCAATCCGATGCGCTGCAGGGCTACTTCTCGGACGCGACCAACGCGTATCGCTTCGGTCCGCCCAAGTGCGACGTCGTGACGGCGCGCCTGCTACGTGCGCACCACGATGAGCTGGTCTCGGAGGATTTCCACTTCCCCGCCGGCATGAACCCGCCGATACAACATGGTGCGACGGTGGACGCCAGCGCGACGCGATTGCCGGATGGCCGCGTAGGGGTCGTGATTCACAGCGACACCTTCCTTCAGGCGGTCCACGTGACAAGCAGTGAATTTGTGCCTGGCACAAATTATTTTCACCTGCCGCCCGGCCGGGAGCGGAGATTGCTCTTCCACGGTGAAGGCCGGACATTCGAGGCGACGCTCGAAGCGCTGAACTGGACCGGCCAGCTGCAGATTCGCGCCTAGCCCTTCGGCTCGCGAAGCACGTTGTCCAGGTAATACCCCATCGACGATTTCGCCAGCGCGGGATCGGTCCCCTTCGCGAGGTCGCCGATCGTGGCGAACCACTGGTCCGCGCATTCGGCGGAGGCGCGCTTGGACTTCGCGCAAACGAGAAGATCGCGAAACGCCTTGCGATACGTGGTGAGTCCCGCGGGCGGCATCGGCTCGCCATGGCCAGGGACGACCAGCTTTGCATCGACCTTGACGAGGCGATCGAGCGCCGCGGCCCAACCTTCGGGATTCGCGGTGTCGAGGAAAGGCACCGGCAACGTCACGAGGTCGCCGGTGATGAGCGTGCCGCTCGCGCGATCGAGCACCCAGACGTCGCCCTCGGTCGCGGCGTTGCGCTCGAGGCCGATCATGAGGTTTCGTCCCGCGAGCGTGCGCTCGCCGGAAGCGGTGATCACCTCGTCGGGCGCGAGCTTGTCGCCCGCGTCGATGAGCGCCATCTCCTCGCGCATGCCGGCGGACTTCTCGGTAGGCATCGCGGCCGCCGCCTCGGCGAGCTGCTTGCGATAGTCGGCGAGGAATCCCTTGCGCGCATTCGCGAACGCGCCGCTCGCATACACCGTCACCTTGGGATGCGCCTGGCGCACGAGGGCGTTTCCGCCGATGTGATCGAGGTGCCAGTGCGTGTTGATCACGGCGACGGGCTTCTTGCCGTTGCGCGTGGCGGCCTTCAAGACGCGCTGCGTGTGATCGCGATGGCGGCCGGTGTCGATGATGATCGTTCCTTCGTTGCCGAGCAGGACGACGGAGTTGCCGTCGGGCTGGCGGCCGCGCGTGAACTGGCCCGGGATGACCGATACCCCGGGACCGATCTCACGGACGACATCCTTGTCCTGCGCCCATACGCCGGCCGCCGCCAGCGAAACGGCGAGCGCAAGAATTGCGCGCTTCACCCTCGATCCCCTTTCTCGGTACGCGCGATCCACCACGAGACGCCGGTGAGCGCCGCCCCAACCGCGCCAAGAAAGGCCCAGAACCAGGCGAACCCCTGCGTATCGGAAGCCACTTGCGGATCGGTGACCTCCTGGAGCGACATGAAACCCTGGATGGCGACACCGAAACAGACGATCGCGAAAATCGCGCCGATCACCATCGTCATCTGCGCGGAGAGCTTCATTTCACGCGGGCGATCCACTCATCGACGAGCTTCTCGAGCACCTCGAGCGTGATCGATCCGTTGTCGATGCAGACGGCGTGGAAGTCCTTCGCGTTGAACTTCGGGCCCAGCGCCTTCTCGGCGCGCGCGCGCAGCTCGACGAACTTGTGGAAACCCATGAGGTAGCCCAGCGCCTGCGCCGGGTTCGAGAAGTAGCGGTCCACCTCGCTCACCGTGAATTCGTGATCGACGCCGCCCTCGCCCGACATGTATTCGATCGCCTTGTCGCGCGACCAGCCGTAGTGATGGATGCCGGTGTCCACCACGAGGCGCGCGGCGCGGAAGAGCTGCGCTTGGATGTTGCCGTAGCGCTGGTACGGATCCTTGAACATGCCGATGTCGTAGCCCAGGCGCTCGGCGTAGAGCGCCCAGCCTTCGCCGTAGCCCACGTTCCAGTTGCCGCTCGCGCGCCACGGATGGAGCTCGCCCACTTCCGAGGCGCGCGCCACCTGCATGTGGTGGCCGGGAACGGCCTCGTGCAGGAAAAGCGTTTCCATGCGCCACTTCGCCTCGCTCGAATAGCCGCTGGCGTTGATCGTGAAGTAGCCGGGCGTTCCCAGCTTCACCGAGCCCGTGGTGTAGTTGGCCGCGGTGCTGCTCGCCGCTTCCGCCGGGGTCATCGAGCGGATCGCGTACTTCATGCCCGGGACGTGGTGGAAGAGCTTCGGCAGGTACGGATCGACGCGCGGCGGCATGGCGCGATATGCGTCGAGCACCGCATCGGCTGAAGTGAAGAAATATTCCGGACTGGTTCGCAGGTCGTGGATGAACTCGTCCGTGGTCCCCTTGTACCCGACTTCCTTCGCGATCCCGCCGATCTCGCCGCGCAGGCGCTTCACCTCCGACAGTCCGATCTGGTGGATCTGCTCGGCGGAATAGCCGCGCACCACGTTCTTGCGAATGAGGAACTCGTAGTAGTCCTTCCCGCCCCTCACCGACGCGAGGCCTGCTTCCGCGGGCGCCTTCGGCAGGTACTCCTTCTGCAGGAATTCCTTCGCACGGCGCAATGCGGGCTGGTACGTGTCGGCGACGGCCCGGCGTGCCGCTTCGCGCAGCGCGCCCTGCTCGTCCGCCGGAATCGTCGCCGGCATCTTGGCAAAGGGTCCCATCAGCACGCTCGTCGACGCATCATCGACCAGGTGCGCGTCGATGGCACCGACGACGCGCTCGACGACAGGTTTGGTGGACATCCAGCCCGAAGCGAGACCCAAGCGCATGCGCTCGACGATGGCGTCGGCATACGCCGGCATGGCGGAAAGACGCGCGATGTAGTCGCGGTAATCCTGGGCCGTCTTGAAAGGCGTGACCTGTGCAGCGCGCGGCATGAAGTTCTGGAAGCCGCCCAGCGTGGAGATCGCCAGCGCGTCTGCGTCGCGGAAACGCTCGCCCTCGACCGCCGTCTGCGTCTTCTCGAGCAGGAGCTGGTAGGAAACGCGGTCCTGTCCCTTCAGCGACGCATAGTCGATGGCACGCAGGCGTCCGAGCAGCGCGTGCTCGCGCACACGTTCCTTGTCGAGGGACGCGCGCGAGCTCTCG
>Ga0209131_1000897_pt1 | contig 20788 bp, 19 predicted proteins | sample GraSoi_2013_40cm_FD_185826 | JGI IMG/M metagenome (GOLD analysis project Ga0209131, IMG submission 185826) | Grasslands soil microbial communities from the Angelo Coastal Reserve, California, USA - Sample 9_17_2013_40cm (SPAdes) (version 2) | ecosystem: Environmental > Terrestrial > Soil >... | reverse complement strand
TGCGTAGTAGTACGGCTGCTTCGCGCCGCGGGTCTGGCTGCGCAGGATGCCGTTGCGGTCGATGACAAAGGCGGTGGGTGTCGGATATTTTCGTTCGAATCCGCTGCGTTCGAGATCGTCGGCCATCACGCCCGGCAATCCATAAATGCCGAGCATGCGTTCGACGCGATGGCGATCCTCCAGGCTGTCGATGCCCACGACGATGACCTCGAGGCCCTGGTCGTGGTGCTGCTCGTAGAAGGTTTCCAGGTTGCCGATCTCGTACGCGCAGAAGCTGCAGTAGCTGGAGTAGAAATTGACCAGCACCACTTTGCCGCGCATCTGCGCCAGGTCGAAAGCCTGGCCGGAGAACAGGGTGCCCTTCAGGGCAGGCGAGGGCTCGCCGGGTTCGGCAATCGGCTGGGCCGATGCAGAGGCTGCAATCAAGAGCATGGCGATCAGAAATTTCCGTATTTTCATGCGCAGATTTAGCTCGGGTCGAAATGCTTCGCAGGAGGCCGATTCCGGCCAGTATACTTTGCCGATAGCCAGAATAGTCCAGGGGAGAAGTCATGGCCGAGGCAAACAAGGACATCACCGCCGATGCGCAGGTCGCGCGCATTTTCGAATGGCGGCGCGGATTCAATACCATCCATCTCATCGACCTGGGCGTGCACGTGGGCCTGTTCCGCGCGCTTGCGCAGACGCCTGGACTGACAGGTTTCGAACTGGCGGGCCAGCTCGGATTGCATGCGCCTTACGTAGAAGTCTGGTGCAAGACCGCTTACGGGCTGGAGATCCTGGATGCGGATGCAGTGGGCAAATACCGGCTCGCGCCGCATTTCGAAGCGATCCTCGCCAGCCCGACGCATCCGCGCTACCTCGGCGGCTACGTGCGTCTGGGCACGGAGGTGGCGGCGGACGATTTTCGCCGTTGCCGCGAAGCTTTCAAGTCCGGGAAGGCGAAGCCCTTCCAGGGCCGGGGTGATCACTTCAACCAGGCGATCGCCGAATCCACGCAGGGACTGCAAGTCGTCACCGCGAAGAAAATCCTGCCCGGATTGGCGGGCCTCGCGGAGCGCCTTGCCGTCGGCGGGGCGATTCTCGAAATCGGCTGCGGAACCGGCAACTTCTTGTTGCAGGCAGCGAAGGCCTTCCCCGGTGCGCAGCTCGCGGGCGTGGATATCGATGACGAGAGCCTGGCCAAGGCGCGCGACAAGGTGCAGCAGGCCGGCCTCGCCGGCCGCATTGCCGTGCACCGGGAAAAAGTGGATGACGCGGCCGGTGCATTCGATGCGGTGGTGATGATCGAAGTGTTGCATGAGATCGCGCCGGAGATTCGTCCCGCAGTCGTGAGTGCCGCCGCGCGCACGCTCAAGGCCGGCGGATGGATGGTGATCATCGACGAAACCTATCCGACCACGCTGGACGAAGCGCGCCGTCCCGAATTCCGTTTTCCGCTGCAGACCGGCTTCGAGGAACTGATCTGGGGCAACGTGATCCCGACGCGCGAGGAACAGGAAAAGCTGCTGCGCGATGCGGGATTGAAAGGCGCAATCAACCGCGATCTGATCGGCGAGGGATTTACCGTACTGACCGTGCAGCGCTAGGTCTTCCTCGTCGCCGCGGCGGTGATGATGTGGGGTGTGAAAAGGTGGTGAACGGTAAACAGTGAACAGTGAACGGTAAAATCGGGTAAGGCTCTCGACCTGCACTGTTCACTGATTACTGATCACCGTTCACTGTCGACATGTTGATGTCGACTCATTTTGCGAAGGCGCCGTCGGCGATGTCCGACCAGTACTGCCCGACGAACAGCGACATCAGAAACAACTCCGGGCGTCCTTCCACGGCCATGTACTGCAGGAATCTCTCGGGATTGAGGCCGCCGAAGTGCGCGCGCAAGACCGGCGCCGCCCCTTCCGATAGCGTGATGGAAAGCCGCGGTTTGTCGAGCCCGAACTCGCGCGGGTCGGTGCCGCGGTGCTCCGTCGCTTCCATGACGCGCACGGGTCCCGACGTGTTCATGATCTGCACCGCCAGCGACAGTTTTTCCGCGAGGGCTTTCGGCAGGGGACCTTTGTCCTCCCGGATCCATCCCGCGTCGCCGCTGCGCACGAATGTAACAGTCTTGTCGCCCCGAACCAGGTCGACGCGCGCAATGCGCTCGGGAGGCAGCGTCATCAAGCCCTTGGCCTCGAACTTGACCAGCTGGCGTTGCTCCGGCAACGCACCGGAAATCACCATCACCGCGAGATAGGCGAACGCCGCAAGCGTGGCCAGGTTCCACAGCAGCCGGTTCTTTCTCATCGCCGTTTCCACCACACGAAGATGCCGAGTGCGAATATGCCAAGCGGCAGCAAGCCTTCGACGAGCAGGAAAATCCATTTCATCTGCGTACCGGAAAGCAGGATCATCGGCGGCACCGGGATCCGGGTGGTGACCACCGCGGAGTGCTCTTCGCGTACCAGCCAGCGTATCGCGGCCACCGCGAAATCGCTGTTCGACAGGTAGGGCAGGAAGGAATTGCTGGCAAAGTCGCCGTCACCGACGATGATTGCGCGAAAGACCGGCCCGTTCGCCGCGGTGCCGGGCCAGTGGCCTTCGCTGGAGGTGGCGAGCATGCGCTGGCCTGGCTGCGACGGGCCTTTGCTCGTATGAGCGGCGGCCACCACCTCGCGCACGCCCACCGGTGAGACCGGGCGCGTGTAACTGTCGCGGCTGCTCGCAAACAATGCCGAGGTGCTCACCCCGGGCGCCGGTTGCACCGGCAGCAAGGGCCGCACGCCAGGATAAAAAGTCATCGACAGGCCGCCGGTGATCGGGCTCGGCTGATACGAGGTGACGGCGACCATTTCCGAATCGGTCGAGTAGTGGCTGAGCGGATCGACGACGGCTTCCTGAGGCAGTTGCACGCCGAGTTTGCCGACCAGCGCCGCGAGCCTCGGCTCGAGCACGAAGCCCAGGTCGAACATCGCGAACAGCGTGCCGCCGTTGGCGAGATAGGTTTCCAGCGCCGCGCTTTCGCCAGGCAGGAAAGTGGTGCGCGGATTGGCGACGATCAGTGCGTTGCAATCCTGCGGAACGGCGGGCAAGGTCGCCAGGATGATCTTGCGCGTCTCGTAGCCCTGAGCGCGCGCCGCAGCCTGCCGATGCCGTGTCCCTGCATTTGCACATATTTCGAGGAGGCATCGCCATGGCTGTGGTTGGCCACGCCTTCCACGTGCGTATGGAATTCGAAGTTGTCCATCGGCAATTCGTTGTGGCCTTCCACGAAGCAGACCCGAACGACTTTTTCGCGTAGCGCGCGCTGGATGCCGATGGCGAGTTCGGCCTCGTCGGTGGACTGCACGAGGAGTTTGCGATCGTCGACTTCGAGGATGGCTGCGTTGTAAAGGCGCACACCGTAGGCTTGTGCCGCCGCCGGCTGGCGATCGGGGTCGATCGTGCGCACCTGCAACAACGAGTTGCGCCGCGCCATCACTTCCAGAACGTCCTTGATCCTGCGGCCCTCGGGATCCTGGCTGCGATAAAAATACGTGAGCCGCACCGGCTGCCTCAGGTCATCCACGACCTTCATGGCCTGCGCCGAGGGAGTGAACACCTTCTCGCGCGTAAGGTCGATGTGCGTGTCGTGCAGGATCAAACCGACGTTGGCGAATACCGTGACGGCCAGCGCGGCGGCGAGCACTGCGGCATTCAACAGCAGCGATTTGCGCGGCGTGAGGCGGGTCTGCAGCGGCAGGCGCAGGCCTGCGAAAAACACGACAGCGACAGCGAGCAGCCAGCCGGCAAACCAGCCGATTGCGGCGAAATTGATCGGGCCGTGTTCCATCAGCGTCGGGCCAGTGCGCGCATCGCCAGGAACAGGGCGAGCAGGGTGGTGCTGAGGAAGAAGCCGAAGTCGGAGCTGTACATCGCCCCGGTGGCAAAGGGAGTGAACCGGGCCAGCAGCGAAAAACTGATCAGCACGCGCTCCACGGCGTCAGGCGCCATCGCAGCCAGCGTATCGATCATCCACATCGAGAATGAAATCCCGATCGTGACGATCGCGGCAATCACCTGGTTGGAAGTCAAGGCGGATATGACCAGTCCGATCGATACCAGCGTGCTCGCCAGCAGGATCAGGCCAAGATAACCACTGTAGATGGCTCCCCAGTCCGGCGAGCCGAATATTCCGAGGACCAGCGCATAGACGCCGGTCAGTCCGATCATCGCGCCCAGCACGGCCATGCTGGCGATGAATTTGGCGAGCACGACATGGCTTTCACGCACCGGCGCGGTCAGCAGAAGTTCCAGCGTGCCGGCTTTGCGCTCCTCGGCAAACAGGCGCATGGTGATGACCGGTACGATCAGCAGCAGCAAGCCCGCGGACTGGAAAAAAATGTGGACCAGCGTTGCGTATTTGTTGTTGAACAGCGTAATCGTGAACGAGTACCCCATCAGCGCCAGGAAAACGCCGATGACGATGTACGCAATCGGCGAGTAGAACAGCGCGCGGACTTCCTTGCCGAGCAGCGAGAGAAAAGCCCTCATTGCGGTACGCCCTCGGTCAGTCGCAGGAACAAGTCCTCGAGGCCGCTGCCGGAGCTGCTGACTTCCTCGACGTAAAGCCCTGCCGCCACCAGCGCTTTGACCGCGAGGCCGGGACCCGCATCGCAGGCAATGATGTAAGAACCGTTTGGCAGGGCCTCGACGAATTCGTTGTCCGGCGTCGCCTGCAATGCCGCCTGCACTGCCGCTTGCGTGGCACCGCGCAGGCGTATCCGGAAGCGGGCGGCGCTATTCGCGCCGCCGAGCGAATGCACGCTGAGCAGCTTGCCATCGAGCAGGATGGCCACGCGATGGGCCACGCGTTCCATTTCGGCAAGAATGTGGGAGGTGACGAGGATCGAAAGCTCGCTCGACAGGACGCGGATCAGTTCGCGGACTTCGATGATCTGGCGCGGATCGAGGCCGTTGGTCGGTTCGTCAAGGATCAGCAACTTCGGCTTGCCCAGCAGCGCCTGCGCGATGGCCACGCGCTGGCGATAACCGCGCGAAAGCTTCGAGATCATCAGGGTGCGCACGCGCCCGAGCGACAGGCGTTCGATCGCATCGTCAACCGCCGCCGGCAATCGCGTATTGTCCACCCCGCGTACGCGGCCCATGAACTCCAGGAATTCGAGGACCCGCATGTTGGTGTAGAGCGGTACGTCTTCCGGCACGTAGCCCAGTTGGCTGCGCGCTTCCAGGCTCTGGCTGACGACATCGCAGCCGGCAACCCGCGCCGTGCCCGAAGTCGGGTGCAGGTAACCGGTCAGGATGCGCAGGATCGTGCTCTTGCCCGAACCATTGGGCCCGAGCAGTCCCATGACTTCATTCGGGCGCACGTCGAACGAAACCCCGTCCACGGCCAGACGCGCTCCGTAGTATTTGGTGAGGTTTTCCGCAACGATGACCGGGGTCGACATATCAAAAAAATAGGGAACAGACAAAAATAACGCCGGAGCGAGGATCCGCCCCGGCGCTGCTTCTGGTACGTGTTGCCGTTGCTACGGGAATCGCTTAGTCGTAATACGCCGGTGCCTTCTTCAGGCCTTATAGGCATCCGGATCGTGGGCCGTGAAGTACTCAGCCTTGTTTGTCGCCAGCACCTGGCGCAGGTACTCGTAGAACTTGTAGTAACCGGCCGGATCGTACGCAAGCACGATGTTGGGCGGAATGTTCTTCTCGAAATTTTCCTTGAAGTACAAATTGTCGCCGGTCAGGACGATGAGCCCGGTGTTCTTGAGCTTGACCGTCGCGATCTGGCTGCCCGGAGTGTGCGCGACAAAGCGCTTGACCACGACGCTGCCGTCGCCGAAGAGATCCAGGTCGCCTTCGAGCTGGATGATCTTTTGCGCGTTCGGGTAGTTGCTGTTCGCCGCCCGCAACGGCAATACGTCGCCGATGAAGTAGGGGCCGCCGGTACCGGGTTCGGGCCAGAAGGCGTTCTGGATTTCGCTTTTCTGCACGACGATGGTGGACTTCGGGAATTTGCCGACGTTGCCGCCGTGATCCAGGTGCAGATGGCTCGGAATCACATACGCGATATCGTCGGGAGTCAGGCCGATCTTCTTCAATTGCACATCGATGGCCACATCCGGCGTGTTCACCGGCTTCAACGAATTGAACGCCGCCCCCCAATAGCCGGGGTCGGTGATGATCTTGTCGTTGTTGCCCGTGTCGAAGAGGATGTTGCCCTTGGGATGTTTGATTACGTAGAAGCCGACCGGGATCTGGATCGGCGGATCGACCGCCGCGAAGTTCTGAAGAATTCCCTTGCCGATGGTCAGCGCGCCCGAACTGAACGCATATAACCGGGTGTCCTGCGCCTGAGCGGAAGTGACGCTGCCTGCAAGCAGTGCCAGCGCGGCTCCTGCCAGTTTCCAATGTTTCATGTAGTCATCTCCTGAAGATGTTGAATTTCCATGCACCTACAGGATGACGTCGTGCGTACCGACACCTTCACCATGTCCGCCGTCCAGTAGGCAATCATTCTGGTCCGGTCGACCGGTAACAGTTCGAGCGACGGTATTTTGCAAGCACAGCATATATACGTCCATTAATATGGATTCATATTGATATTTCTTATTCGCATATGAGGGAAGGGGCTCATTGCGGGATTCAAGACATTCCTCACCGCGCAAGTATCGGGCGCGGGGGTTTCTCGAATATTTCATGCGCAGCGGGTTGTGTTACCGAATGAAATGTCAATGTCTGCGCATGCGGCCCGCTGGATCGCCTCAACCACGATGATCCCGCCACATCGCCTGCATGACGCGCTCAGAAGTTTTGGAGGTGCTCCGAACCTTCGGGTTGCGGCGCCTTCGCGCAAGGCCTTTCGGGCATTAGTCCGAACACATCGACGCGATCCGCCCCCGTCGCGACATAGACACGACCGTTCGAGACGGTCGGTGGAGCAAACGTGGATCCGGTTTCGATCGCATCGCCCGCACAGATATCGCTGTTCCAGATTTCCTCCAGCCGATCGGGTGCCACGGAGTCCGGCATCGCGCCAAATGCCATCAGTTTGCCAGGGCCGTCGCCCACAAAACTGGTGGAGGCCCAAACGATAGCCGAATCCCCATTCTCGCCGTTGGCGGAGATCGACAGTATCCCGCCGGGATGGTGGTTGATTCGTTCTTTGCTGGCCGCGATGCTGCGGCAGTTTTCCGAGCCGGTTGGTTGAACATCCTTCCGGTCGCAGTCTTCGAAATGGTCGGTGACCCGGTAGCTGCGCAACGAGTCGTTCAACCGCCACACGAAAAGCCTGGAACCGCTCTGGTCCGCCGGTCGCGACCAGAGCACCGGTCCGCCGAGGATGTGCCGGTAATACTGCATCGGCGGATTTGGAGGAGGGGCGATGGCGAAACTCTGCAGTGGCGTCGGACGATTTTGTTGCAGATCTGCATCGAGCAAATACAGTACCCCTTCCTTTCCGCCGCCGATCAGGTGCGATGTTCCGGGGATCAGCAGCGGACCGGAGCCGCCGAGATCGAGGTCGTTGAACTCCAGACCGTGCATTCCTTTGGCGTTCCAGTTATCGGGCCGGAACCAGCCGGCGATCTTCAAGCCCTGGCCTGGATCGAGTTTGACCAATGCTTCGTGCGTATCGAACGATCGACGATTCCGCGATTCGTTGGCGATGCATGTGTCGGGGCCCCGGCACACCTTTTCCTGCCCGACGCCGCCGCAGGAACATCCGCCAGGGATAGAGCACTGGGCGCACGCGTTGTTGCCTTCCGGAATCAGGCATCCTTGCCTGACGATATGGGCCTTGTTGCCGGTGAAGAAATAGACCATGCCACGGTCGTCGACAACAGGGCCGCGACCGCTTTGCCAGATGCCGCCGGCAGGACCGAGGAAAGTGCATTCCGCGGACAGGTAATCGACCTTGGAGATCGACTGCATTCGACTGACGCAGGTGGTGCAGAACACCGATGGCGGCCGGAGCAGATCGTCCGCGTCGTAGGAGAACACCCAGCCCTCGAAAAAATCGCCACCGAACGCAACGATGACCTTGCCGTTGGCCAGAGCGAGGGCCGCTCGCTGCACCGCAATTCGTTTGTCGGTCGGCTGGAAACCGACTACCTCATCGTCGATCTGCACGCTGCCGTCGATCAGGACGGGACCGCCGAACTTGTCTCTGCCGTCGCGCAGGTCGAGCGCGTGCAGCCGATAGCGGCCTTTTTTCCCCTCGATGGCGCCGGTCACGACGAACAAGGTCGCGGATTCGCGGTCGATGACCGGCGTGCTCACGATTCCGATGGTATGCCTCTCGCCGTCTGCCGGCGCAGCGTTCAGTTGGCGTTTCCACAGTAACTGATAGCGGTTGTCAGTGACATCGAAAGCGAACACGGAATTATTGCCAGTCGCGACATAAACCACGTCGATGGCCGTCCTGCCCTCTATTGCCAGGCTGTTGACAACCAGCGGCTGCGCGTGGACGTAACCGTCCACCGGCAGGCTGGCCACTTTGCCGAAAGTCGCGGCCCTGACGTTGGCAACGTTGAGGATATTTTCCTCAAGCTGCGCACCGGTGCGGTAGCCGTTGTAGCCCTGAGTGAGGACGTCGCCGGGTGCGGCGATGGTTCCAGTAGAGGTACAGGTGGCCGTCAGCGCAGTGAGGAAATACAGGATAAAAATGCTTCGACGCATGGTTTGCAGACAATTGGGGATGACGATGGCGCGGACGGTTATCTTTTCCCCCTGACGAAAAAAGGCGAATTCCTTGCCCGTCCATGGCACGACTTTAAGTTGGACGCACACCTCTAACGCTTATATACCGCCCTTACAATCGCACTATCCGCCCAGGAATGCGCGTTCGACGAACAATACCAGTCCTACGGCCAGAATGACGCCCGAGATGGTCGCGACCACGCGTGGTTCCCACGGCCGCGACCTCAATCGCATCAGGATGGGCACGACCAGCAATACGACGGTCAACTGCCCCACTTCCACGCCGAGGTTGAAATTCAGCAGCGCCAGCAGCAGGTTTTCCTTGGGCAAGCCGATCTCGCGCAATACCGAGGAAAAGCCGAATCCATGCACCAGGCCGAACAGGAAGCTCACGGCCCAACGGCGCGATACCGCATAGCGCGGCAGCAGGTTCTCCAGTGCGACGTAGGCGATCGACAGCGCGATAACGGATTCGACCAGCGCGCTGGGAAGGACGATGACGTCCAGCGCGGCGAGCGCAAGGGTGATGCTGTGCGCGAGGGTGAAGGCGGTGATGATCTTCAGCAATGACCACAGCCCGCCGCCGCGCAACATGAGCGCCAGCAGGAAAAGCAGGTGATCGTAGCCGGTGAGGATGTGCTCGATGCCCAGGGGGAAGAAACTGCCGGCTCCGCGCGAGGCTTGGGCTTCCCCGGCTATCTCGACGCTGGTCTCGCGTGCATCGCTGCCGAAGGCGAACTGCTGGCTGCCTCCCGACCAGACGATGGCGGCAAGCGTGTGCTGGCTCGGGCCCAATATTTCCGACATGTCGTCGCGTATGGTCAGCTTGCGTACGTCGCCGGAGCAGGTGAAATCCACGGTACCGGTAAGGCTGACCGAAGTAGCGGTCGGGGGCACGATGCGTCCCTCGGTTGCGGCGCAGGCAGCGCCGTCGCCGGCGATATGGATTTTTTCGCTGATCGCCGTGATGAGCGGCCGGTAATCAGGAGCCGCTCCCGGTTGGCCGAGGTGCATCTGCTCTGCCAGGGGTCCGGGTGGTACGTCCGACAATGTCAGGTTGTAACGCACCAGCTTGCCGCTGATCGTGATCGTGGCAAAGCCGGTCAGCCCGCCGGTGTGCGCGTATGCACCCAGGGAAACGGCGAAAGCCAGCGCCGCCGCGATCAGGATTCGCATGGCGGATCGCCGGGTAGTCGCTGCGTGGACGGGACGACTGGTCGCCGACATGGCAGACGCAGGATTTCGGAATCTGGATTTAATCTCGATCATGGCGCGCGGCGAATACTACCCGGAATTCCGACTCGACCGCCGCACCAGGTCAGGGCTGTTTGTTTGGCTTGGCAGCGGCCGGTTTGCTGCCGCCGACGGCCTGGATCAGCGACAGGAGGTTGTCGATTTGGAATTCCGGGATGGTGACGACATGCGTGCTGCCCACGGGTAGCACGTAGCGGCTGAACGTGTCTGGCGCGACGACGCCCACGGCGTAGCGCGACAGGGGTTGCGTTTCCCCGGGCCGGTACACCATGATGAATATCTCCGGCCGCGTGACGCCGAATTCATCATTCTGGACATTCAATGGAAACTGGCGTTCCATGCGCGCGCGACCGAAGCCCGCAAGTGCCGTCTCGATGCGCGTGGTCGTCGCCGGGTCCGAGGTGTGAGCGTGCTGCTGTTCGTTGCCGGTGTGCACGCCGTGATAGAACCACGCTCCGCTCGTGTCGCGCTCGAATCGGTGCAAGCTGCCATTGTGAGCGACTTCGATCGCGCCGACTTCCTCGATGGCTACCGGAATCAGCATACGCTCATCGCGCTCGGACGCCGGCGCATTCGCCTCCGTCGCCCGGTCGCTGCGCTCGATGAGGACGATCGCGGCCACGAGCGCGGCCAGCACCAGCCAGACCGCGGCCAGCTTGCCGCGCCCGCGACCCGGACTTCCGACAGTCACCGGCGTCTCCACCACACCACGATGCCAACGACAGCCATTAACGCCGGTATCAGGATGATCGACAGGACAAATGTTCCCTTCATTTGCCGGTTCGAGAGATTCACCCGCGGCAGGTCGAAGGTGCGCGGCTCCAGCCCGATCAGGTTTTCCTGGGCGGCGAGGTAATTGACGGCGTTGAGGAACAGCGTGCCGTTGCCGAGGATATGGAAGAAGGAATTCGTGGCGAAGTCCGAGTCGCCGACGACGATAACGCGCGAGTTCTTGATGTGCGCGGCAGGCTGCGCCCCGGGCTGCAGAGGCGAAGGTCGCTCCGCGTTCTTGACCTTGTAATCGCCGGTGACGGCTTCGGTGGAATCGACGAATTCCGGTTTGCGGTTTACCGCGACCATGATCGTCAATGGTCCGGCCTGGTCCTTTTCCTTGTTGAACTCGACGCGATCGCGGTTGGTACCGCCGTAGCTGCTTTTCGACGAGTTGACCACCGGCCGGACCGAGGTGCCGGGCACGCGCTGCGGCGTTGGCGACAAGGAGCGCGCGCCGGGGTAGAAAGTCAGAGGCAGGTCGCGCGTGATTTCATGCCGGTTGTAGTCCGTCACAGCCGGCGAGGAAACATCGGTCCAGAAGTGGCTCGCTTCGTCGATGACGATATCGTCGTCAAGGATGACGCCAAATTCGCGAACGACCGGCTCCAGGCCGGTGCGGATGAACGGGTCGAGCATGAAGAACGAGTTGCCGCCTTCGTCGAGGTAGCGGTCGATCGCCTTGATCTCGGTTTCCAGAAGGGGCGACTTCGGCCCGGCAATCACGAGCACCGTGCATTGCTTGAGGTCGGCTCCGGCCTGCAGCAGGGAGATTTTTTTCACAGCGTAGTTCAGGGTCTCGAGCCCGTTGCGCGCCTTGGCCATGCCGTGTCGTTCGTGATTTACGACCTTTGCACCGATTCCGTGGGTATGCCCGGGATTACCTTCCGAATGATCGTGCGATTCCAGGCTGAACGGGTCCGGTTCGCCATGGCCGTCGAGAAAGCACACGGTCTGCTGGACGCCCTGCGAAATTCGCACGATCCCGTTCGCGATGTCGGTCTCGGTAGGCCCATTGACCTGCATCTTGCGACCTTCGCTCTCGTAAATCGCAGTGCCCGCAAATTCGACGCCGCGCATCCTCGCCTGGGCGGGATTGAGCATCGGATCGTAGAACTCGACGGTCAGCTTGTCTGTCTCGCGGGCCATCTGCTGGTAGATTTCGACCGTGTCGCGCATCATCGGGTCATTGAAGAACACGACATGCACCGGCTTGTCGAGGCGCTTGAGCATTTGCACGGTCGGTTCCGAAAGCGAGAATGCCTTTGTCGTCGTCAGGTCGAAGCGCACTGGAAAGCGCACCGACAGATACGCCAAAGCAACGAAGACACCGACCATGCCCAGCGTGTAGAGCAGGATCTCACCGCGCCGGTGCAGGAATATTCCGGCAAGCTCGGCACGCAACGCATACCCCCCCCAGACGGCAAGTATCAGGCCGGCGACCGAAAGAATGGATGTGACTGCGGAAAGCTCGCCGGAAATGGCGTGACTCACTGCTGCTGCCAACAGCAGGGCGATGCCGGCGATGAGAATTACTCCCGAGCGGGAAGATCGTTGCATGATCAGCGCTGCCACTTCAGGTAACTCGTGTTAAGCGTCAAGGCAATGGCGGTGACGGCCAGATAGAAGGCGACCGCTTCGGTGCGCACCAGTCCGCGGATGAAATCGCCGAAATGCTGCGAGAAGGACAGGTAGCCGAGCAGCGAGCGCAGCGCATCCGAAGCCTGGAAGCCCTGCGCATAGCCGACAAACCAGAAGGCAAGCAATACGGGAATCGTGATCAGCGCCGCGACGATCTGGTTCTGCGTCAGCGCGGAGAAGAACTGGCCGATCGCCAGGCAGGCCATGCCGAGCAGCATGAAGCCGATGTAACCGGACACGATAGTCGAGGTTTGCGGAGTGCCGTAGAGATAGAGCGGAATCAGGTTGATGCCGGTCGCGATCGTCATCAGCAGCAGCATTGTGACCGCGCACAGATATTTGCCGATGACAATCTGCCATGCCCTCAGCGGGAGCGTCATCAGCAATTCCATCGTGCGTCCGGTGTATTCACCGGAAAAGAGGCGCATCGTAAGCACCGGAATCAGCGTGACCAGCAGGATGCCCATGTTCTGGAAGGTCTCGTCCATGGTGCCCACGCCGGTCATGAAGATGTTGTAGATGAAGAAGTATCCGGTGCCGAGCAGGAACACCGCGATCACGAAGTATGCGATCGGCGAACGGAAATACGTGGCCAGTTCCTTCTGGTAGATCGCAGCGACGCCGTTCATGCCGCGCTCCTCGAATCGGGTGGCACGCCGACGTAGCGCAGGAAGATGTTTTCCAGCGTCGGCTGCAGCCGCTCCAGGCGGTGCAGCGACCAGCGGCCGGCGACGGCCTTCGCGATCGCGGCCTCGATTCCCCCTCGCGCATCGACGTGGCAATCGACGGAAAGCAAATCGCTTCCATCCGTGGCGGGACGGACATTCACGGATATCACACCGTCGATCGCAAGGATGGCCTCGCGGACCGCGCCCTCCGGCCCCGCAACGAGCAGCGACACACGGTTGGATTGTTCGGAAGCGCGCCGCAAGCCTTCGGGCGAATCGATTGCGAGCAGGCGGCCGTCGTTGATGATGGCAACCCGCTGACAGATCAATGTCACTTCCGGAAGGATGTGCGTGCTCAGCAGCACTGCATGGTTTTCGCCGAACGCACGGATGACCTCGCGTGTTTCCTGGATCTGTCCCGGGTCGAGGCCCGCAGTCGGTTCGTCGAGCAGCAGCACGTCCGGATCGCCGAGCAGAGATTGCGCGAGTCCGACCCGCTGACGGTAGCCTTTCGAAAGCTTGTAAATCTCGCGCGTGACGACGGCCTCCAGCCTGCACGCCTGAATCACGCGGTCGAGCTCGCCTGAAACCGCGCGGGCCGCAATACCTTTTACTTTCGCCACGAATCGCAGATAGGCCGCGACTTCCAGCACGTCGTACAGCGGGGGTTGCTCGGGGAGATATCCGAGATGCCGTGCCGCCTCTTCGTTCTGCGTCGCCATGTCGTACCCGGCCACCGTCACGCGCCCGGAAGTCGCCGTGGTAAACCCGGCGATCATGCGCATGGTGGTGGTTTTGCCGGCGCCGTTGGGGCCCAGGAATCCCACGATCTCGCCCTTCTGCACGGAGAAGGACATGTCATGAATGATGTTCCTGGAGCCGTAGCGCTTGGAAACCGATTCGAGGGCGACCGCTGTGGACGGAGAATTCACAATGGAAAGAATCCGGAAAAAAAAACCCCCCCGCAACGGGGGGGCTCTTCAAGAAGGTACTACGACCGGCTTACTTGTACCAACGGTCGCCTTTGGCCTTGAACTGGTCGCCATCGTGCGCCATGAAAATCTGGCCACCTTCCAGGTCGCGCATCATCTTCAGGCGGTTGACCGAGTTGGAATAGGCCTGCACGCTGAAGTTCAAGCCTGCGGGATAACCGTCCAGGTTTTCCTGCATCCAGATCGCGTCCTGCGAGATGATGATCGTGCCGGAGGAAGGCAGCTTGACCTTCATCGACTGGTGGCCGATGGTGTGGCCGGGCGTGGACAGGATCATGACGCTGCCGTCGCCGAACAGGTCATAGTCGCCGTCGAGCTCGAGGTAGTTGAACTCGCGGGCGTTCATCAGGTCAGCCATGACGAACGTGCCGGGGGTCGTGCGACCCTGGAACTTCTCGGGCCACCAGCCTTGGTACAACTCCTTCTTCTGCAGGATGTGGATTGCCTTCGGGAACAGTTCGATGTTGCCGACGTGGTCCAGGTGGGTGTGCGAAGTGACGACGACCTTCACTTTGTCAGCGGAATAGCCAAGCTTCTTCAGCTGCATGTCGATGACGTCGGCACGCGTCTGGCTCGGCTTCAGGAAGTCGCAGTTGCCCGCGGCCCAGTACTTCTTGCAATTGTCCATGCCGTCTGAAATCGCCGCGTTGTTGCCGGTGTCGAACACCACCAGACCCTTCGGGTGATCCAGGATCCACATGCTGACGGGGATGGTGATCTGACGGGACTTCTCGACGGGCAGGGCCGGGATCAGGCCTCTGATGTCGAAGGGGCCGAACATCCCGCTGGTGGTCCAATACAGTTTTTGCGCGAACGCGCCGGACGACGCTGCAATGCAGAGCACGCCCAGCAGTGCGGCAACGATGCCTGATTTCTTCATGGTTTCAATTCCTCCTTGGAATTTTGGTGATCGTTCTTTGTACTTTTAGTACCCACCTGCACCGCCTGTAACTTTGTTCTCCCGGACGTCGGGGAGGGAATTTTTTGATTTCCCTGCGATTGCGTTCAGGTACTTGCGATACGGCGCGACCGGAGTTTGCCCTTTCCGTTTCAACGCGTCAATTTGCGTTGCGGGATAACCCGTTAAATTTCAGGACGTATTTCTTACGAAATAAGATATTCGTAAGAGATGCGCCAGACCCGCTGCTGGCGCCGATTGCGGTGAGAGGTGTCGCCTAGGCGAGGTTGTCGGCGCTGATCAGACCCTTCGCGAGCAGGTTCCCGAATATCTCGTGGGTCTGGCGGATGCCGTCCTCCATTGAAATGGAACCATAGTCGCCAAGGAAGTTGCGTACCGGCTGATCCGACAAGGCCATCGGGAAGGGCAGCGCATCGCCCGAAATGACGATCTTTGCGTCCGGCGCGATCTTCCGGATCAGTTCCACCGATTGTTCGACCGTCGAGGCCACGCCATTGATGTCGAAAACCTCGGCACCATTGCGCTCCCTCGATACGGCCTTGATGAACGCGCTGGCGACCTCCCCCGCATGCAGCCAGGAAACCGGGCCGCGAAATGGAATGGTGTAAGGTTTGCCGGCGGCAGCGGCGAGGATTGCGACGGTCGTCTTCGACGTCATGCCCTGATCGCGGCCGATGCCATACACGACGCCGGGACGCAGGCCGACGCTGGGAACCTGCCAGTCCTGCGCGTAGACGCGGGAAGTCTGTTCGTTGGCGAATTTGTAGGCACCGTAAAGCGTGGCCATGGTCTTCGGATCGAATACGCCGTGCGCGGCGATCGAGCTGGCATAGGCGATGCGCTTGATGCCGAGTTTGCGCGCGGCTTCGAAGATGTTGATGGTGCCGACGACGTTGACCTTGGCCCCGGCGACCGGATCTGCCTTGCAGAACGGAACCTGCAGTGCCGCAAGATGGATGATCGCTTTCGCGCCGCTTTTTTCCACCGCGTTGTTTACGGCCGCGGTGTCGGCAATGTCGCCGGTGAACCATTGCACCTGGGCGAGTTCGGATTCGGCCATGAGCAACTTCGGGCGCCGCTTGTCTTCGGTGAGATCCATGGCCGCCACCGGCACGCCCGCGTCTGTCAGCAGGGTCAGGGCCCAGCTGCCGATGCACCCCCCGGCGCCGGTGACCAGCACCGGACCATTGAAGTCCATCGGATTGATCTTGAATTGCTTGAACACGGGTGCCTCCTCAAATTTCCATTGGTAGAGCCGGATCTCGCGCCCATTCGGACAGCGAGGCATCGTAGAGCTTGACGTCGTCGTGGCCGAGCATCGTCAACACGAGCGTATCGGCCGTTGCCGCGATGCCGCCGCCGCAATAGGTGATAACCGTCGGTTTGGACAGGGGCCCGGCAAACATGCGGCGCAGTTCTTCCGCGCTCTTGTAAACGTTGTCGTCGTCCACCGTCGCCACGGCGGCCAGGTTGACGCTGCCCTTGATATGGCCGCGACGTCCGTAATATACGCCGCCGGTGCCCGCGTGCTGCTCGGGACGCAAAGCATTGACGGTGCATACGTCGTCGTTGCCGATTGCCGTCAGCACATCTTCCCTGGTGGCAATCATTTCCCGGCGTGCGGGAAACGGCTCGAAATGCGCTCTGGCCCGCGGTTTCGCCGCACCGCTTTCGACAGGCCGGCCTTCCCTGCGCCATTTCTGAAATCCGCCATCCAGTACGGCGGCCCGCGTGTGCCCGAAGACGCGCAGCATCCACCACATGCGCGTTGCCCACCAGTGGTTCGCGGCCGAGTAACTGACCACGAGCGTATCGCGGCTGATGCCCAGCGCGGACATCGCTTGCGCAAACCGGACGCTCGACGGCAGCATGAAATGGAACGGGGCCGACGTGTCGGCGACATCATGGTCCATGTCCACGAAGGCCGCGCCCGGAATGTGCTCCTTGAGGAAATCTTCGCGCCCGGGCCGCACCGTGTAATAACTGTTGTCGGCAAGCGGGGGCAGATGGGTGGTGCAATCGAGAATCCGGATGGCGGGGTCTTCCAGATGCGCGGCCAGCCAGCCGGTTTCAGCGAGAAATTCGGGATGAACGAAGCCTGGCGTCATATCTTCGTGGGCTGTGTGTCGATCGAAGATCGAAGGCTACCAAAAAAAAGACCGGTCTCCGCGATCAGATCGACCCGCGGGAATGAAAATCCGGCACTCGAGGTGCCGGATCCGGGATGTTGCCAGTACGATTTGCCGGCTTAGAAGTGCCCGCGGAAAGTAACGAACGCGAAATCGCCGCCAGCGTCGAGCTTGTCGCCGGGAATAGTCGGCCCGAGGTCCGCGTCGACCTTGAATTTCCGGTATTCGAGCCCGACGGAGAAATTGCGGGTAACGAAATAGTCTACGCCGAGCAGTCCCTGATAGCCGAAATCGGTGTCGTTTTCCTCGTCGTCTCTGAAGGGATTGTCTTTTGTTCGCAACGACGTGTTGTACGCGCCCACGCCGCCGCCCGCATAGAGTTCAAACCTGTCCAGCGGCAGGATGAATTTCACCACGCCGCCGACTCCGGTGGTGGTCAGGCGGGAACGCCCGTGCGACGAGGAAACCGTCGGCGGCGTATCGATCCTCTGGTAGGAGGACAAGCCGTCTATTTCAAATGCGATATTCGGGGCAGCCCGGTAGCCGCCACTGAAGAATCCGCCGAACTGTCCAGACTGGTTCTGAAGTTGGGAGTTGGATTCCTCCCAATATCCGCCGACCCCTCCACCCAGATACCATTTTCCGACCCGATCGGGCGCGAACATCCCGGTGGAATCGGCCGCGGCAACGAGCGGGCTTGCGGTGAGGATCGCAAACATCAGCGATTTCCAGCTAGTGGATCGAAACATGGCAATCTCCAGTGGCAATGGTTATATGAATTCCTTCAATGTGACCGGGCGCGTTTGAGAACGTTCCGGATATTCAAAGCCTTTGATTCAGAAAGACCTAATCTGACTGCCGCAAGGCAACATAGGCGTGGCCCGCAGAAATCGGCGCCCGGGAATTTGCATCTGCGGCCGATTCCTGCATGATTGGCGAAATACGCTGACGCCGTCACCATCCCGTCCGCCCCATAAGTACTTAAAACTAAACCTGGAAAAAGAAAAGGTGGAGTGCCGAAATGATCAAAGACGCCGCGTACTACGAGTCGATGTTCAACAACCGGGCCGCGGTCCCGGAATTCCAGACTCATTTCGACAGCTGGGCGGCGAGATCGGACCAGGCGCGGCGCAGTCTCGACGTGGAACTGGATGTGCCCTATGGTGACGACCGCATGGAAACCATGGACATCTTCCGGCCGCGCGGCGAGGCAAAGGCGCTCCTGATGTTCATTCATGGCGGCTATTGGCGGTCCCTCGACAAGAAGCACCATTCCTTCGTGGCAACGCCTTTCGTGAATGCCGGAGCCGCAGTGGCGGCGATCAACTATTCGCTTTGCCCGGCGGTGAAAGTCGAAGACATCGTGCTGCAATGTCTCAAGGCCGGGGCCTGGTTGTATCGCAATGCCGCGGAAGTGGGGGTGCCGCGCAACCGGATTTTCGTGGCCGGGCATTCGGCGGGCGGTCATTTGACGGCGATGTGCATGGCGGCGCAGTGGCCACGCTACTCGCGGGGGCTGCCGGAGAAAGTCATGCAGGGCGGCCTTTCTGTCAGTGGCATCTACGATCTGGATCCGATCATGCGCACGCCTTCCATCAACGTGGATCTGCACCTTACCGAATCCGACACGCTGAAACTGAGCCCGGCGCTCATGCCGCCCGCCACCAAGGCGCCCGTCTATCTAAGCGTAGGAGGGCGAGAAATCGGCGGTTTCAAGGAGCAGCATGCGTTGCTTGCCAACCAGTGGTCGACTGTCGTCGCCGGAGACATTCCCTGCCCGGATGACAACCATTTCACCATTCTGAATTCGTTCGTCAATCCGGAAACCGAACTCGGCAAGGCGGCACTGCGGATGATGGGGCTGTAAAAGGCGGTGGACAGCAACCGGTGAACGGTAAACAGTAAGCGAAACGTCCGAGATTCACTCCACCGATCACTGTTTACCGTTCACTGTTCACCCAACGGCATACTGTATATAATAACAGTATGCCGCTCAAGACTGTCATTGGAGACCACGGCTCAGCCCATAAGGGCAGGGGCGCGACGCTCAATCCGGAAGGCCGCTTCGAAAAAGCGGCGCGGGAAGCGTTCGACGACGGCTGGAGTGTGCCGCTGGAAGATGAACCGGGGCGGCCGCAGACCATCGTCACGGCCGAGCAGGTCAAAAGCATTATTTCCAGGAATGACTCGCCCGACATTCCGTTTACCCTCAGCATCAATCCCTACCGCGGTTGCGAGCATGGCTGCATCTATTGCTACGCCCGTCCATCCCACGCGTACCTGAATCTCTCTCCCGGTGTAGATTTCGAGACGCGGCTGTTTGCCAAAGTGAATGCAGCCGAACGACTGCGCGAAGAACTCGCCAGGCCGGGTTATGTTTGCAGCACCATTACCATCGGTGCGAATACGGATCCCTATCAGCCCGTGGAGCGTGATTGGAAAATCACCCGGTCGATCCTGCGGGTGATCGAGGAATGCAACCAGCCGATTGGCATCATTACCAAGAACGCCCTGGTCGAGCGCGATCTGGATATCCTGGCACCGCTGGCTGAAAAAGGCCTGGTCAGTGTATTTATTTCGGTGACGACGCTCGACCACGATCTGGCGCGCAGGATGGAGCCGCGTGCCTCGGCGCCAGCACGCAGGGTGGAAGCCATCCGCCGCGTCGCGCAAGCCGGCGTACCGGTGGGCGTGATGGTAGCCCCGATCGTGCCTTTCCTGACCGATTCCGCGACCGAGCAGATTCTCGAAGCCGCGCACGATGCCGGCGCGCTTTCCGCGGGCTATGTGCTGATGCGCCTGCCCTACGAGGTGAAAGACCTTTTCAAAGACTGGCTGATACATCACTATCCGCTCAAGGCCGAGCATGTCATGAGCCGTGTGAAGCAAATGCGCGGCGGGCGCGAGAACGATCCAGAATTCGGTACGCGCATGCGCGGCAGCGGAGAATTTGCCGACCTGTTGAGGCTGCGGTTCGAAAAAGCCTGTAAACGGCTTGGCCTGAACGAACACCGGCGCGTGCTGGACGTTGCGCAATTCAAGCGGCCGCGCCTGGACGGGCAGATGGACCTGTTCTAGGGATTCGAAAGGCGGTCCCGGTGAATAACCATCGAGACCACACAGTGATGCTGAAAATCTATTCCGCGCCGACACTACCCGATGCGCATCTTGTGCGCGGCCTGCTTGCGCAGGCGGGCATCGACGCCCGGGTTTTCAACGAAAATGCGCAGAGCGTCATGGGCGAAATCCCATTTCACCAGGCATGGCCCGAAGTGTGGATCATGAATGAGGGTGACGCGAAACAGGCGCGCGAACTGATCCATCAGATCGAGCAGCCGCAAACCACATCGGGCGCGGCCTTCTGTCCGCATTGCCATGAAGAAAACCCCGCCAACTTTCACACCTGCTGGAATTGTGGGCGGGAGTTCTGAAACATCTGCCGCGCGCCGCGACGTGTTGCGCGGAATCGCGACTGGCGTCGTGCTGGGAGTGCCGAACATGCTGATGGCAGGCAAACTCAAAGCCGCAACTGCAACGCATGCCTGTCTGTATGCCGGCGAGGCGCTGGCCCGATACGGTTTTCCCGAAGGACATCCGCTCGGTGCGGATCGGCAAGGTGCCTTCCTTAAGGAAGCCGAAATGCAAGGGTTGCTTGCCAAGATCAGGATTTGCGCCGCACGTCGCGCCACGAACGAAGAAATCGGCCGTTTCCACACGCAGCGCCACATCGGG